>ERZ794936.808-NODE-808-length-11949-cov-7.092904_pt1 | contig 11949 bp, 5 predicted proteins | sample MGYA00511083_ERZ794936 | MGnify/ENA primary metagenome ERZ794936 (study PRJEB30137, sample SAMN04331409) | food metagenome | isolation source: Y2 must sample point D1 replicate A | place: Australia: South Australia | collected 2014 ... | reverse complement strand
GGATACATGGAGTGCGACTCGCGACGCGCGTTGCAAGTTTATGAGGCGTTCTAATAGGCATGGTCATTGTTGATGCAAGCATGCATGAGTACTCTTTCGAACCCCACCGACGAAATGGCAGCTCATTAAAGCGCCTGATTGCACTCTCACGGCGTGAAGTTTCGTTTCAACCTCAGAAGAAACAGAGAAAACTGGACAAAAAAAAGGATCCTGAGTCCCCCTCTAGCCGCCTGAGCCTGGTGCACATTTTGACTTCGTCACGCCCTTCCACTGCTAAAGATAGAGATATAGAACAGAACCGGTTGAAAAATGATGTATCGGCGTCGCTTCCTCCAATTTCAGCGTCCAAATTCTACGAGATACCCAAGTCTTCATTGGAAAAGCAGTACGAGAGAAATCTAGAGAAGTTCGTACCGATTGATATGAGCGATGACTTTGACCCATTAGAGCTGGAGGGTACCACTCAAGATCATGAAAACGTACAACAGCCCTCTCATCAACGGCTGAAGAGGGCGGACGAGGCCATTATTGACCAAGGGCTCAAGCTGTCAGAAAAGGTGGTAATGAACCTCGATGAAGTTCTTCTGAGCGTCGCCAAAGAGCGGGAGTTTCATGTAATGTACTTTATTCATGCCTCGGATTCATTTATGACGAAAGCCCACTCCCTTGTGCTCGGCGCTAATGATGTATGTGGTGCGAGGGTATACTACAATTTCGTTAAATTAGCGATCAAGGCATTGAACATTCTCTTAAATGAGTATGGCTCGAGCTTGAATCCACACCTTGAGCTGATCATATATCAAAAGTTAGGCATGCTCTACCTAAAAGAAACACAATGCCTTGACAAAGCGGAGCAGTTTATGAGCATGTCCATCTCAATGGCCAAAAAACATCACTTAGATAACATAAGGGTGGTGAGCGAATTCTTGTACTGTCAGGTCTTAGAGGCTTTGGATCATACCTCTCTTCTACCGTTTCTTGCGGATAAGCAAGCATACTACGAGAAAGAGGGATATTTGAACATAGCGAAGTTGTATTCCATGATGAAAATGAAACAACTTGTCGTTGGAGCTACTACTTTGGGTCTGGCAAACTTCACCTCTCATAGCTCAGAGACGGAGCCTCATCCTCTTATCACAACCTTGAGCCTAATCCATGATGCGAGCATGAATCTATATCGAGGGTCATCGTCATCTGCGAGAGCCTCGATAGAGAAAGCACAGAGCTCAATCATGAACGGGAACTCACCGCCACAACTTGTTGCGCTTGGTCATCTTACCATGCTATCATTTTGTGCTCAAGTCGACGATGTTAATCTTGGTAAAGCATGCGTTGATAAACTAAGCGAGCTTATCTCTCTGCAACGTGAAGAAAACTGGGTTAAATGGAGGGATGATGGGATATTCGATATAGAAATTCCTTTGTTCGGAGAAACTTCGCAGGCGACAGCCTTTCAAGTGCAATGGCTCACTTCTGACGAGTTCGTCATATTGTTTTATTATCTCCATGGGACTCTCGGACTCACAAACTATCTTGATATCGAGCAAACAAAGAAAATACTTTCCTTTTGCCTTCATATCACTAACATTCAACTCGGACAGCTTACAGAGATTGGGTCAAATTCTAGAAGTTTTCGAGTCTCATATCTTTCAGATAGAATTGTTAGACTCGGTTATATCCGCTACTCGACAATTTTTTACCAACTCTGGATCGAAATGCGCGGGAACGATTTCGGGAGTATATCGTCAATTAAATCTTTCCTTGATTGCTTTGATGGGGAAAATTTTACAAAGGAAGAAATGTGCTATTACGCTTTACTTGTCCCGAAGTATCTTTACTTGGCAGCACTATACTATCACTCCCGCGGAGATCTCTCCGCAGCAAAATATTACTACATTCGTGTGAGGAAAGCATTCTGTGGTCCCCTGGATTCCGATAGCGCCAAAATATCCACTCTACAGAATTATCTTGGTATCGGATGTGAAGCACTCATGCCGAGAACAAGTGCAAATGAGCTCTACCTATTTCTGACTATTCAACTCGGACTTATAGTTGAGCGTGACGTCCTGTCCTTGTCGAGTAACCGTTTTAGTCGCGCTTTGGTGAAGTCCAAACTCATCACATGCCACAGCTTGCTTTATGATTTATTATCTGATTTGCATTCAGCTCTAACCGAGGATTACCCATCCGACCTGAAAAGCGCGAGACATCATCAATCTTCGGGTCTTTTACAATTGTACCACAATATAGTCCTTCTATTACGTCTTCAGAAAGAGGTTCTGACTCAAATCACGACGCAGCACATTGACCAATGGGCCAGAGTTGACAAAATCATGCGCGAGAGCTCACTTCATGGTTACGTTAAGGTCTTGTTTCACTACTTACTTTATACATTATCAATGAGCCTCGAAGCTCGTACGGAACATCTCGAGAAAACTATATCCTCCATGACCGAAACCGACGAGCAATCATTACATCTCGGTGTTTTGTTGCTTTCTAATGATGATGCATGTTCTCTGTTTTTGTCCAGTGCAGCCTACATCAGACTCAAAGAGAACATAGCGTTGGCACAAGAAAAGCTTGTGAGAAGACTCGAGTTGGCATCTTTGAGTGATCAAATTTGATACAGATGCGCGAGCAAGTGACAGATGAGCTACGTAACAGCGAGCTGGAACTTAATCTTTTTTTGAAGGTTCGTAACTGAAGACAATATACAATAGGGGCAGTGTGCAAAAATGAGTATGCTGGATTACTTCTTAGACTTCTTCTTCTTGTCGGACTCCTCGTCATCGTCAGCCTTTCTCTTCTTCTCTTTCTTCTCTTTTTTCTCCTTCTTCTCCTTCTTTTCTTTCTTGTCCTTCTTTTCCTTCTTCTCTTTCTTTTCTTCCTTCTCTTCCTTCGTCACCTTGTCAGAATCCTCAGTTTTCACCTCAGACTCAGTCTTCTTGGGCAATTGCACCTCTGGAGCGACCAACTTAGATTCTGGAATTGCAGGGGCTGGTTGTTCGGCATGGTCTTTGTATTCCTGCTTCCAAGTCTCTGGGGTGTTCTCGTTGGCTCTACCGAATTTGTCCAATTTGCCGTCGGCCTTCATTTGCTTCTTCTTCTGAGCGACAGGGCCCAATCCCCATCTTCTTGGGTAAGTGTCTCTCTCCATGATACATCTCTTGACCTTAGCAACAACACCATGGTCACAAGACTGCAAGTCGACGGTAGTCATTTGCGCAATACCAATGGCGATAGCCTCACCCTTGGTGGTCATGAGAACAACCTCGTCATATAACTCAATGCCTTCCTCGTATCTCAATAAACCCGGAATCATTAATTTAGCACCGTAGCACACAGAATTGACAGCGGAGTCCTTGACGACAACTCTCTTGTATCCGACGAGCAAGGTTTCCAAAGGCTGGATAATTTTCCTCAAGTAAGACTCATCTCTGGTGTTGTCGTAGACGTACTGAGCGTCCATGACATCGTGCAAGGTGACCATGTTGTCATTCTCGCCCATAGCACCGGATCTGACACGACGCAACTCTTGCATGTGACCACCAACGCTAAGCAACATACCCAAATGAACACACAAGGTTCTCATGTAGGTTCCGGCCTCGCAAGAAGCCCAGAAAACACCGAGGCCTCTCTTGTTGTCGAACTCGATCAAATTGGAGTCATAGATAGTACGGACTCTCAATTGTCTCTTTACAGCAGAAATCAATGGTGGCCTCTGGAATAACGCACCTGTCAAGTTCTCCAAAGCACGGCCCATCTCTTTGGCGTCCTCCAACTCCTCATGCAATCTAACAATACAGACGTATTCCTTACCAGCACCCTGCTGGGACTTGACTAAGCGGGTAGCTCTGTCAATACACACGATCAAACACCCGGTGACCTTGGGGTCCAAAGTACCAGAGTGACCGGTTTTCTCGACACGCAAGATTCTCTTAATCCAAGCGACAACCTCGTGCGAGGAGGGGTTAGATGGCTTGTCCAAGTTGATAACACCGGATGAGATGTATGATTTCAAGTCTCTTTTCAAAGGAGAAGAGCCCGCTGGGATTGGGGTGTAGTGTCCGGAACGAACCAACAATTTGTCGTAGTTTTTCAACAAAAGTGGCCATTCCGAAGTGTCCTTAGAGGGCGCAACGCTCTCTGGCTTGATCATGTGCTCCTCAGACATTGTTAAAGTAGGCTTGCAATGAAGGGATGGGGGAAGTAGGTAATTTTTTCCGAATATTTGCGTTTTTTTCGGTAGGATTTTTTTCGCATTTTCCAAGCATCGCATCTCACTGCCCTGTCCCGAATGGGATCATTGTCGCAACATCGGCCTGCAATCGCGATACTCCCATTTGAAAAGTGAACATCTGAAGAGGTTATCTAGTGTAACTAATTTGACGTCTATAAACCTGTTCTTGAAATCCTTTGGCGGTCATCGATCAAAATTGTTGAGCATCTTTACTATTTCTCAAGACCCATAATTTGACCAATCTCATCTCTTGTAACTTCAAGCCAGAACAATTCTCTAGCCAAAGCTCTAACAGACTTAACACAAGTGTCAAGGTTTTCATCTCTTATGAGCTCTGGCTCAGACTTATACGTACCCCCGACTAATTTTATGGCGTCTTTGTAGCCCCGGATTTCCGCTGCCGTATCGTAAAGCTGCCTGACTAGTAACAGATCTGGGAGCACGAGGTCGTCCACAGGAAGCTTTCGGTCTCCTTCCACGCTTAGGCTAATGTCATGGGTGCTTTCACTATTCATTTGCCCAAGACTATGTAGCTGACGGTTTAACTTTGCCACGGATTGAACTTGTGTTGACAAGTATGTGACGTGATTGTCGAGATTCATGACGTTAGCTTTCGCCTGATTATTGTGATGACAAAGTTGTGTGTAGAGCGAGGTTACTTTTCCCTGCGTTTCGGTGATCTTGGGTAATATACTGTTGACACTCTCCGGGTATTTCCCGTCAAGATGCATGTTTATGTGTTGAGCAATTCGCTCTAATGCGGCGGGGTTTGATGTCTCCCTTTTCGACTCAAGCGTCACTTGATCCATGAGATTTTCTATAGTCGTCGCGTGCTCGGGCAGCACATCGCTTGGTGGTTTTCTTCGGCATTTAGAGCCAATTGATGAATTAGTACTTAGAGAGGAATTCTCATGGACTATTGGTTGGGGGATAACTGTAGTAATATCTTTGGGCCAGTTGTGTTCTACGCTGTTGCGTCTAGCGAGTGGAACGGAATTATGATCTCTTCTTTCTTGCACAGATTGCTCCACTCTCGGGCTAGAATCATCCCAGTGATAAGGTGTAATCTGAGTTGGTAGAGGAAGTGGCGCCCTATACTTTTGTGGAACCTGAGTCTCGTGCGCTTCATCCGGACGGATCTTATTGGGTAATGGAGGACCGCTCGTTATCGAGGTATTTCCTGTGTGTTGAGGTGACCTGAGGCCGCCTGGGGGTTTGGGAGGCAACGCCGGGCCAGTCGCTTGGGGTGCCAAACCAACTGGCGAGGTGCGCTTGAATGTCGCTGACAAGCAGTCCATCAACATAAGCAAATCAAAATTTGCTTGTGGCTCTCCGAAAGGCTTTGCGTTATGCCACTGAGATAAGAACGGATGATATATTCTCCCCTGAGAGTCGACGTTATTGCCAGGTCGAATTACCTCGCCGTTTGCTGGAACAACGAAGACAATGGGAACGCCGTTAGCATCTGATTTGGATACTCGCCCTGAGGTTTCAGCGTACGGGTAATTCAATGGTAACCAGATCGTAATGTGAAACTCTCGATCTCCACATTTGAGCGGCCCATGCATATTGAGCAATAATTCGGAGTCTCCCAGCGCTGACGTGTAGACAGCCGTTCTGATTTTAAATCCACGCTCTAGATATATCAGAAGGAAGCGATAGACATCTCTGTATACGACTTCCGTGTGTGAGTATTGTGGTTGGAGGACATTAAAAAGCCAATTGGTGATCTTCTTTGAAACTTTAGACATGGCAAACACAGTCACAAAATTGTAGTGACGAAGAAATTATCGACAAGCACGATTCAGTGGTCGGATAAGTTGCGTAATTCGGTTGATTTTGCAGCGTGTGATATTGATGAACTGGAACTCAAAAGCATTTACCGATTGATGTGCGTTCTTGAGTTTCGACAAACTCCCGCAACTCGCACACGATTTACAAAACTGTATCATACCTGGCACGACTTGCAAACTGCTAAAACAATCTCCGAAAAATCCAGTTTTCAAGATTCGGTCTTTGAAAGCAAAAAATGTACCATTCTTCAGACTATTTACGATTTCAAAAATTGCCACAACATCACAGCTAGTCACTGAGACAACTAGCCTATTTGATTTCCTTGCTTTTCGTTTCTCCGAACGATATCATGAGGTACGGATGTACACCATCTTATCGCGTTCGCTGACTGCTCAACTTGGCCACGACAATAATCATCAGGAATGAGTGGGTATGTAATGGAGATTGAAAGTTGGTCGAGAGATTCGTGTTGAGTATCTCGTTGAGTCCCTTACTGATGAAGGGCTCACGTGCACAATGAGTCCTCGATGTTTTCCTCGTCCTCAGACGATTGAGAGAATCGTGCCCTTACGTCTTTCACAAATCTTTACTAACTCATCAGATATACCGTTGTCGTTGTTTTGTTATTGACTGTGGCCTTGAGTGTTTTGGCATGGAACTTCGCCCCTAAAGAAAACAGAACGGTGTGGAGATCGTCTATCATTTTAGGGCTAGCAATGTGCTACTTGATGTGGGCGATTACATATTTAGCTCAATTGCATCCTTTAGAAGCGCCAAGGAGGGCCGATATGAGACCCGAGAAATAAACATTCTGGTATCACCATTACTTTGTGGATTGCAGAATGTAAAGTCGGAAGATTTGCAGGTACGATTCCTTCCGGTTCCCCAAAAATAGATATTTACAAATACAATTGAAGAATCGATCGTTCCCTTAGAAAGTGAAAGTTTATTCTGACTGGCAAGAGAAGTGTACCTGCCATTTTCCTACCTTCGGCCTTATCTGATTCGGCATGATGTAACATCGAGTCGACTACAAAATGTCAGATCCGGGTAACCTTTGAAGCACTATAAAAATTTTCGCGATCTGTAGAAAATCTTCCTTCCAGTGTATTCATTATCCTAGGTTAATAAAGATCTGAAATCATTTATACTGTAGAAAAGTCACTCCTGTTTCTGCCCTGAATTCATCCGCATTGAATTTTAGGTCTTGTTTATGGAGAAGAAGAAGCCCGTGAACGGCTCAGTGAAATTTTGTAACCTTCGCTGCTGCTTTTGACGGGATCGTGAGGTAAGCAGTTCCTAGAAGGTGGGGCCTCTCTTGAGATTCTTACCGGGCTGTTGTCTCTACACTTTCAGAGTTTGTGATTTCACAAACTAACGGGACGGCTCTTCGAGAGCCCACGTCTTTGCATTAAAATCATTCGGCAAACGTGTGTCTGTCTGTTGGGGCCGCCTGAGGGCGTCGCGCAGCAAGGTGGACCATTAAAGTCAATGCACTCCCAGTAGGGAGGCAAAGCCTGAATAGAACCTGCACGATGATAATTTCTCGTCTATGCATTGGGAGACAATTGTGGCATTTGTCTGCCATCTTTGCGTCTTGGCAGGCTACTGAGAAAACGGTTTTGTCTACAAATGCAAGGTTTGACGCAATTTTTTTTTTTTTGAGCCACAGCTGTTGTTGCAGCGGCTTTAGCACAAGGAAACTGATTACATGCAAAATTGAACTGCACTTTAATCGACATGCAGACTTCTGAGATGGGCATTCTCATCTCGAGAATGTCAAATACCTTTCTGATATAGAGCCGTGCGTAGCGAGCACGATATATGAGCACCCGTGATCATCCAGTCGAATATGGTAAGCTCAGAGAACTTTTTTGTTTTGCTAAAATTTATTTGCGATGAGTTGCTCAGCATCCAGCCAGGGTTATCTCCGTGCATGAAGCACGCCTCACGTGGAGTTGCGCCCTCTCAAATTTCTGTGACGTTATGGGTCGCACTCATCTCGCAGCTTGGCATCTAATTTCGTCTCATCGGCAACTTATATATATTTGTATATTTGCCCCTCACAAGCTCAAGTAGAGACCTCAGCATTTGTAATTTAAATTTTGCAACAAGAACTGAACTACACAGCCATGATATTCTCCAAATTCTCTTCTGCAGAAAAGGAGTCTACCGAAAAGGTTTCCACTGATGATCGGGCGCAATTTGGTTACAGCACTGATGAGGAGCTTGGCACTGTCGAGTTGAAAAGAGGGCTAAAAAATCGTCACGTCTCCTTGATTGCTCTCGCAGGAATCATAGGCCCTGGTATCTTGGTTGGCGCTGCCCTTCCCACTTCCAATGGTCCACTCAGTTTGATAGTTGGTTTCGGAGTTATAGGATTGATTGCGTTTTCGATGATTCAGAGTTTGGGCGAACTAGCCACCATGTATCCCCTGGGAAATGTGTTTTCCACTTTAGGAAACAAGTTGATCGACAGAGCTGTAGGAGGTACAGTGGGATGGTTTTATTGCATCATTTGGATTGCTGTGTTGGCGAACGAATACAACACTGTGGCTTCCATCTTACAATTTTGGGGTCCACAGGTTCCATTATACGGGTATGTCTTGATATTTTGGGCCGCATTTTTGGCGTTCCAGTTTCTTGGTGTGTCGACGTTTGGCGAATTTGAGTACTGGCTTGCAATGTTCAAGGTAATCGGCATCGTCGCTTTCTACATTTTTTCCATCATTTATGTGTCTGGCGGCGTCAAAGGCAGGCCTGCGTTCGGCTTCCAATACTGGAGAAATCCAGGACCTCTAGCACACGGCTTCAAGTCTATTGCTAGTTCATTCGTCTATGCCTCCACGTTCTATTCTGGGACAGAAGCAGTCGCTATCACCGCAAGTGAAACGAGAAACCCCGGTAAAGCCATTCCAAGCGCCATCAGACAAACGTTCATCAGAATTTTGATCATTTACATGGGTATTGCTTTATTCTATGGTTTGACGGTACCGTACAATGCACCAGAGCTCAATGCTGGGGACAAAGCTTTGAAATCACCCATGTCTATTGCGATCGTGAGAGCAGGATGGGCAGGCGGTGCCCATTTGATTAATGCCTTTATCCTTATCACATGTGTCTCAGCAGTGAACAGTTCCCTATACATCGGCTCAAGGACGATTGTTCACCTAGCTCACGAAGGATCGGCACCTAGGTTCCTCGCCAAAGTGAACAGGTGGGGTGTGCCATACAACGCTGTGATATTGTTCAACCTCTTTGGATTGATCTCTCTCATGAACGTGAGTACAGGAGCCGCTAAGGCATATCTGTACATCGTGAACTTATCCGGTGTGGCTGTGTTTGTTGTTTGGGGAGCGGTAAATGTGTATCACATCCGCTTCAGAAAAGCATGGACACTTCAAGGACGTTCAGTGGGAGATCTTCCATACAAAGGATTGTGGTATCCTTTTTTACCAATTTTCGGTATTGTGATCAACATTTTCCTTGCCTTAATTCAGGGCTGGTCGACGTTCAAGCCGTTTTCGGCAAAAGATTTCGTGGACGCTTACATCTTGCTTCCATTCTTCTTCATTCTCGCCCTATTTTTGAAACTAGTCAACAAAACAAAATACGTGAAGCTAGATGAGATTGATCTAGACGAAGGGCGTCGCACAGACTTGGATCCTAACTAGAGACATGGTGAAAGCCAACTAATAGACTTAAATTGAGATTGTTGAATCCGTAAATATTTAAACTATGTAGTCGTATTGTCGCGATCGCATCAGTGCACCCGCGAAGGCATCGTGCGGCTAGGAAAGAGATTTTCAAAATTGCATTAGTTAACAACCACATAGAATTTCGAAAAATGGGGAAGGAAGAGAAAAAGAGAAAGCTAGAGGAAGCTGAACTGAGCAGCAATGTTGACAAAAAATTGAAAAAGGACAAAAAGGAAAAAAAGGAGAAGAAGGATAAGAAGGATAAAAAGGATAAGAAGGAAAAAAAGGACAAGAGTGAGAAAAAGGATAAGAAAGAAAAGAAGGATAAGAAGGAGAAAAGGGAGAATGAGCTAAAGGAGGTCAAGACTGAGAACACGAAAGTTATCGAAAAAGACTCTAATCAACCCTCCTCTTTGGATGGCCCCTATGTTCAGTCAAAAGCGTTGAACGAGGTTCTGGAAGCTGACATAAAAACTTTTTTAACTGATAACGAGATCTCGATCGAAGACCCCCACAACTTGAGTTTACGTCCTTTGTTAAAATTTTCTCAGGTTTCTTTTGTTGAGGAGGTCCAGAAAGCCATTTCAAAGTTCCCCAGTCCCACCCCAATTCAAGCCGTCAGCTGGCCTTATCTATTAAGCAACAAAGATGTCATCGGCGTGGCTGAAACTGGGTCGGGAAAGACTTTTGCTTTCGGCGTGCCAGCGGTCGACAGCATTTTGAGACACAACAAAAAAGGCTTGAAGGTTCTTTGTCTTTCTCCAACTCGTGAGTTAGCCTTGCAAATCTATGACAACTTGGAGGAGTTGACACACAATACCCCCATTTCCAGTGTGGCAATTTACGGTGGTGTGAGCAAGCAAGACCAAATCGAAAAAATCAGAAATGCCAGCATTGCCGTGGCAACTCCTGGTAGATTGGTTGATCTTTTAGAGGACAACTTGGTGGACTTGTCCACCGTCGAGTATCTTGTTCTCGACGAGGCCGACAGGATGTTAGACAAAGGTTTCGAAGAGCACATCAAGATGATTATCGGGCGTACGCCTGAAAAGTCTCAGCGTCAAACTTTGATGTTCACAGCAACATGGCCAAAAGAGGTCAGAGACCTCGCCTCTGAATTCATGGTGAGCCCCGTCAAGGTGACTGTTGGAGACCGCGATGAACTTTCTGCCAATAAAAGAATCACTCAGATCGTCGAAGTCATTGATCCACGTGACAAGGAGAGAAAGCTTTTGCAATTGCTCAAAAAGTATCAGTCTGGTTCGAACAAGAATGATAAAATTCTTATCTTTGCATTATACAAAAAGGAGGCTCTGCGCGTTGAAGGGCTTTTGCAGAGGAACGGATACACTGTGTCTGCCGTCCATGGTGATTTGACCCAACAGCAGCGTACAGGTGCGTTGGGAAGGTTCAAGCTGGGTGAATCGAGCTTGATGTTGGCCACAGATGTTGCCGCCAGAGGTTTGGATATTCCAAACGTGAAGGTTGTCATTAACTTGACCTTCCCTTTGACCGCCGAGGACTACGTTCATAGAATTGGTCGTACAGGAAGAGCTGGTAAAACGGGTATTGCGCATACCCTTTTCACTGAGCATGAGAAACATCTCAGCGGTGCTTTGATGAACATCTTGCGTGGTGCCAACCAGCCCGTGCCAGATGAGTTGCTCAAGTTCGGTGGCCACACCAAGAAGAAGACACATTCTGTGTACGGCGCTTTCTACAAGGATGACATGAGCGGTAAGAGTGCTAAGAAGATCAAATTCGATGATTGAGCCTTTTAGCTCAAGTGATATCCCTGCAGCCATATATAAATTGCATGTATAATAGTCAACTAACTATCACCGTGGCGGCCGTACTTGTAATTCATTACACCGATGTTTTACACTGATGTTGAAGATGTTTTTGATCTACATTACTGGAGTCTATCATGCCAAATCAAATGTTGGTGCTCATTTTATCAAATTCGATTCGCTTGTGGACGTAGGCAGAACAAGAAGAAAGAGTTGCAGGACTGAGAAAATCACATTTCATTTTCGGAGCCAGAGTGGCTTATTGTTCTTTCTGACATTTGACACGTGTCCCGATTGGAGATTATGTCTATTTTCTTTTACAATTTTAAAGAGCGCTCTAGACTCATGGATTTCCATAGAAGCGCATACCGAAATTTCCGGCCGCAGCGCTATCGGTGGCGATGGCGAAGGTTGGCTGCACGTGACT
>ERZ794936.807-NODE-807-length-11974-cov-33.505747_pt1 | contig 11974 bp, 9 predicted proteins | sample MGYA00511083_ERZ794936 | MGnify/ENA primary metagenome ERZ794936 (study PRJEB30137, sample SAMN04331409) | food metagenome | isolation source: Y2 must sample point D1 replicate A | place: Australia: South Australia | collected 2014 ... | reverse complement strand
AAAAAAAAATAAAAAAATTTTGTTTATTTTTTAGTCTATTAAATAATAGCTTCCCCTAATAAGCTTTGTCATTTTAACTACTAAAGTAGAATCTTTAAAAGTAAACAAGTATTGTAGAATTTGAAGGTAGAGAAGAGGAAATAAAGATACACGTAAAAAGTTTAACTTCCAGCTATACCCGTAGGCTCTGCATCAAATGCAGTCTTTGACGTGTTATGTTGAGTTGACACTTGTTCTGTCTTAGTGATACGGACTTGCAACTATGTGACAAGCATCCGTTAAGTTTGCTTGAGTCTAACACAGCTTGGTAACAGGAATTGTATGAAAATGCAGAAAACATAAAGTTAGGTTCTTTCATAGTGGTACTGTCAAGCCAGATACAATTTGATAAATAGTGTACAAATTTTTATTAATAAAATGATAACCTAAATAAATTTATATATTTCAAAACAAATTGAAATTTGCTGTGAATCAAATGAATCGAAAATCACAACACCTATATTTTAATTTGTTTTGTTGCTGGTTCTTCAGACACAGATACGGCGGCTGATTTTTCATCAGCAGGTTGATCTTGGACTATATCTTTTGATTCCGATTCATCTTCGTTTAGTTTTCTTTTTTTCAAAGACTCTCTCTTGGTAGAACCTTGCTCATTTTCGTCTCTTTCTGGTGGAGGAACAAACCAAGGAATTTTACCTCTGTTGAAGTCATTCAAAATTTGCTTTGACACACCGGATTCATCTGGTTCACCCCCTTTCAACAATCTACCACCTTTTCTTGCCAATTTTTCAATAAATTCAGTGGCATTTTCCCAGCCCGAAATTTCATAGGTTCTTTCCAAATATTTCTTTTGACATCTTTCCAACACTGCTGGAATGTATTGCTCTGGGTGATCAACGTGCTCAACTCTGACAACACCTCTCAACAAGATATCTTGCTCAGTATCTTTTGTGCTTGGTGGGACAATACCTGGACAATCAATCAAAAAAATGTTTTTCATTAACGTGATATATTGCCAAACTTTGGTTTCCCCCGGAATAGGCGCTACTTGACACACTTTTTTCTTTCTTAAAGTATTGATGATCGAAGATTTACCGGTGTTTGGATAACCAATGAACCCAACAGATATCTGATGTCTGTCTTTGTGCAGCTGCGAGAATTGTCTCAACAATTGAATCAAAGAACCTTTACCAAAAGAGTTGGTGATCGATGCATGAAAAGCCAATGTTGGTCTTTCTTTTGATAAGTGCTTAACCCATGCAGCCTGATAAAAAAATATTTAACTCTGAAGCATTTTCAATTTTATGATTCAAAATAATTGTAGTGTAACACATGTGATACAACAACAACAACAACAACAACAACAACAATCATAATCATTCAATGAAAAGTGCAAACAATAAAAAAAAATTGTTAGTATATTTCTTTTGTTCAAATAAAATTTATGACCAAACGAATAGTATAGCAATGGTTGTAAAGAAAGTTTGCTCTAAAAAGCAATATCGTTCCAATTATTTGAAACTAGATATTGCCTTTATGGAAAACTTAAATGGTAGTGAATAATAAAAAAAGGCTCAAAATTTTTGCAAATTTTTTTAGTTTTGATAATTGTAAGATTCTAAACTACGAGTAGCAATGTAAAATAACTTTAAAGCTGCTCAACTCAAATTAGATTCTTGGTGCGACCGTTTGCTCCATAAAATGCACCTTTCAACCAAGATCAAACCAAAACGGTTTGAAAATTGAAAAGTGTCCCTTCACAGCCTTTGAAATGCCGCAACTTTGACTGAATAGCAAAAACCAAAAAGGTCAATGCTTCCTTTCAAAACGAAAAGAAGCCAAAGCATAAATTGCAGCAGCCATCAAGGGAAAACAAAAGCGGCATGCACTATTGATTTTCCAAAACAGTAACAGACACGTTTGTAGCGACCTGAAAAGGTTTTTAGTTTTACGCTTGTAAACCTAAAGAAACACATCCTGACATGAAGTTTTGGTGGCTTGATCCAGCCGAAAAAATAAAACCAAAAAAAAAAAAAATTAAGAAAAATAAACTGCAAAAAATCTCTCACTTGTTGTGCCAATTCCATCATTGCTTTTTTTCTTTTCTTTTCCACTTGAGCTTTACAAACTCCTGAAAACCATTGTTATTTTTTAAAGATCGTGTTTTTGTGTCAAAAAAACAAATATTTAACATACTGCAACCCAAGTTGGAACCAAATCACATTTATTCAAAACATAAATCAAATGTTTGTGTGGGGTTTCTTTTGTCATATATTCTTCCACGGATTTACACTTTGTTCCCAATGGATCTCTTGCATCCAAAACGTGAATGACAACATCTGAAGAGTCAATGACTTTGTACAATTCGTTCCAGATTCTTTTGGACTGACCTTTGTGGAAAATGGCTTCCTTAGCGGTATTCGTCCAACCTTCTTCTTCGTCGTGGGTGGCACCCATCAAACCTAGAGTCGCATCCAATTCCCTTTTTTCCTCAAATTTTTGGATGTGGTCATTGGAAGATTCCAACAATTCTTCAAGAGAAGATGCAGCCACTCTTGGCTTTTTTCTTTGAGATTTGGGCCCAAACGCATGCTCATAAGATTCTGTTTCCAAGATTTTTGCCGTTGGCGAATCAACAGTGTCTTTTTCGTCCAACAACGACATTGGCAATTTGTTTCTTCTTAGCAAAACTTGGTATGTATCGTTTTTTTTTTCACCCAATGCATCCCTGAAATGCTGCAAAGCGTCTTGCGAAATGACTCTTGTGTTCCCAAACCATCTTCTGTCTGGTGCAACTCTGGCCGTTGGAGCGTCTCTGCTTTGCAAAGCTGCAGACTGCACAATGTCACCATCGGCATTTCTGACAGCTTTACCACCCTTGTACATGTTCAAGAACTTGACCCTTTTGGTGTCTCTGTAGAAATTCTCCCCCTTGACTCTCAAATTCCCATCTTTGGTGTCTCCTTGACGGATTCTTCTTTGTTGTTCTTTTTTCCCGGTACCCATTGTTTGCTTGTGTGTCTCAGGTTGTATACACCATCTTCTTATTATTCTATCTCAACCGAACAGACAGCGAAACTAGAGCCATAGCATTTTATAACAATGAATGTTTAATTTGTACAGAACATTGCATATGATGAGATATATCGCTCTATTTTGAAAAAGAAATTTTCAACATTCAAAAAAACGAGGAATAAAAAAAAGAAAAAAAGAAATTCTTGTGAGTCTCAACTTTTTTCCAGATGAGTTTCACTGAGAACAAATATCGAGTTTGTCACGTGAAATATTATTTGAGGGCATTTTTTTTATTTTTTTTTTTTCAAGACAAGCGAAAGGGCTAATTATATTCAATGTTTTAGGATTTATATAAGGATATGCTCGACAAAAAACAAAACATTAAAACAAGTTTGACAAGACATTTTTCAATTCCTGAGAGGTGCCTTGTTTTGTGTGCTCCGGCGCGTTCAATCTGTTCGAAACAATCTTCCGCTGTTTTATGGCATTGTTGTTTCTTTCTTCATTATTGGATCTTTTGTTACTATTTTTCTGTTTCTTAATGTTGTTTATCATTTTGGATTTTTCGACGTTTCTGATAAACTCTGCATTCAGTTTGTTAGCTTGAGAGATTTCCAACTCTAGTTTCGATTGTCTGATGTCGTTTTCTTTTGCGATTTGTTCGGTCAAATCAGACCATTTGAAACCAGACAAGTATTTGATATTTAAAACATCGTCATAGTAAAAGGAACGTTTGTTTCCTCCAACAATGTTTCCGTTCAATGTTGTGGCACACAGTTTGGCGTCTTTTTTTCTAATGAATTCAGCCCATCCTTCTTCAAACATGATTTTTTTGTTCCCCCCACTATGCACTCTTCTTTTGTGTTTGGTTTCATCTTCTCTCTTCAAGAAAAGTCTGTCAACCTCACCAAACCTCGATAAGACTTGTCTCACTTTAGCGGGTTTCATATATGGTGGAATCTTGGACATGTAGACAACACCTGTTTTATGTTTGGATTTTTTTTGAGATTTCAATTTTTTCAGTCTTTCCAGTTTCTCTTTTTTCAGTTGTTCCTCATCAAGCTTTTTAGATTGATTTGCTGGAACGGTTTCTTCCTCGTCAGTATTGTCCACATTGTCATTACTTCCTTTTTCTTCTCTTTCAATAGAGTCTTCGCTTTCATTTTCACTGTCATCTCGACTTTGGTTGTCTTTATGTTGGGCTTGTTTAGCGTTGGCAGATTTTGAAAAACTTTCACTTGGATCTACTAATGCATGGTCTTCTTCTTCTTCTTCTTCTGAAAAGTTTGCATCACTGTCATCTGCATCATCTTCATTACCAATAGTGTTGAACACATCGTTGACACTCTTTTTTTTGTTGCTCAAATAAAGAGACTGCTGTTGATCTTCTTCATCGTTTGAGAAATCACTTTCATGTTCGCTTGTAGACATAATGGTATTGAAACAAATAAAGTAAAAGATAAATCAAATTTGCACTCGCACCTTAAACCCAGTAGTAATTTTCTTAGTTTGTTGCTTTGCTTTGCTTTGGTTTTCCAATTATCTACAAGACTGCTTGGAGATGCTTTTGATATGAAATTCAAAGAGATAAATCAAAATGACAGGAGATGAGGTCTGTGTTTCGATTGAAAAAGAAAAGATGCTGTCACTTAAAAAAAATAATAATTTTTTTACCCAAATTGTCACATATCACGTGATAGACATTTGTGTTTTCAAAGCTTATTCTTTGCATTTCTCCAACAGCTTGTGCACGCTCATTAGAATCTTAATCACAACCATGATTCATTTAAAACCCTCTTTTCAAACACCAATCCTGTTTAATTATCAAGATCACCGGAATCTAATTCTTTTCCCTTGTACTCCGCAAACATTTGATTCCACTTTCTCAACTCGTCAAAAAGAGGTTGTGCCAAATTAATGCAATGGTGGCCAGAAAATGCGTGCATGTGTTAATGACGCGTATTTCCGAAAAATATTAGTTATCACGTGCTATGTCAACTGAAAATTATTTGCTAAAAAACATAATTCTAAAAGAGAACTGTGGACTTGAAGAAAGAATAGAAAGAGGAAATCCACCCATTTTAGGGTTGCCAATTTCAAGAAAAAATATAAGCGATCCTCTTAGCAACTTGAGATCTTGCTTTTGGGTTCCCTGTGGCATTCATAAGGAAAGAAACACAAACACAACTGTGGTGGTTCACAACCGAAAAATGTATTGAAGACCGAACTGAGATCACAAATTTCAATTAATTTTTATAAACAAACTTTTCACCAAGAAATAGAAAGAGACCAGTACATTATGGTGTTCTTTTTCTTTTTCATATTTCATTCTTGTTTTTATGGTGTACTCACATAAGATCAAAATAACGATCAAACCTGCTTACGTAAGATAAAAAGACTAAAATCACTAATTTTTTAAAAGACATGATGTTGTTGATGATTGATAGGTTGCAACATAGCTTGTGGAAAGGAAGCAATCATCGCAGCAACTTTGTAAGATACAGACAATCGAGGTGGACATTACCGATAAGAATTGCGATTGCACTAAGATCTGGTTCCCCTTGTTCTTCCGCAGTCTTGCTTGTCTTTTGTTTGTATATTCTGTATTTTTTTTTTTCCTATGTGCTACACATTTTTGCTTTTTTTTGTTGTTGTTTTTTTTTTGTTTTTTTTTTCACACCACAGTTATTATTATAAAATATGTATTAATGATAAGATATGTAGTAGTTAAAAGATAGATTGAGTCATATGTGGCATCCTTGGCATAGACAAGAGAAAAGTATAACATGTAGTAGCACCCTGCAATAATGATTTGAATGAGGACGAGCGCCAAATATATTATGGCAAAGTTATTTATTTGTCAAAAAAACCTGAGAAAAGTAGGGGTGAAAACCCAAGAATTTAAGCACTTTGTGGTGGTGTAATATAGGAAATACAAAAAAAAACACAACAATAAAAACATACAATCAAAAAATAGTTCAACTATCGGTAATCGCAATTGTGCAAGCACAATATACTCCGATGACCACCACCACACATATTTCATCTAATAGTTTTGCCTTTATTTCGTTCACTGGTTTGTGCTCGACATTCAGTAACAGTTCACTTGTTCCTTCCTTCCACTAGACGTAAAGTATAAATTGTAACTTTGGGCTTTGTTTTAATCTTAAAAGTATATAAACAGCAGCTATTTTGAAATATCTTCTTCAAAAAATTAATCAGATTCCTCCTGATACAAATCAATGCAAATAAACAAAAACCAACCAACAAGTTACTCCTAAAAAAACCAACAATCTGAACAATCAACTATGTCTGACGTACAGATCAAAAACGAAAACCTTGAAAATAGAAAGGATTCAGTCACCAGCGTTAATGACCAGGAGATTTCTTCTGATTCTAGCTCTAACAGAGACTACACTTTAACCTCCAGTGACATTGATTTGGAAGCCAAAAAGGGAGATGTCATCAAAGTCAAGGCTTCTAAAGATGCAGACACGACTTTGAAATTTATTGAAGAACATGCAAATAGTTTTGAAGAGCCAACTCCGGAAGAAGAAAAAAAACTGAGCACAAAAGTCCAATGGATCATTGTTCCTTTAACAGCTGCGATCAGTTTGTGTTTGTATGCAGACAAAGCTGTGTTTTCTTACTCACCAATGTTGAATTTGTGGAATGACGTCAAGGGAATGAACCAAGACACTTACAACAACTGTAACTCCTTGTACTATGTCGGTTACATTGTTGGTCAAGTAAACTTGTACTTTTTGATCAAATACCCATTGAGGCTTGTTTTTACTGCCGTTTGTGCTGCTTGGACTGTTATCATGTTTTGTCACTGTTTGCAATACTCATACAAAGGTTCCTATGCTTTGAGACTGTTTTTGGGATACGTGGAAAGTATTGCTGTCACATTATTGAACAAAACCATGTCTCAGTTTTTGACGTCTAAAGAAAAATCCAGTGTTGCTCCATTGTTCGTTATCTCAACCTACATTGTCACTATTCCTGTTGGTTTTATTGCCTATGGTGTTTTGAAAATCGTGAGCCCTGCCATTGCTCAATGGAGAATCTTTTCTATTATTATTGCGGGAATAACTGCCGTTTTGACGGTTGTCATTTTTTGGATCTACCCTTCAAACCCAACAGACGCCAGATTTTTATCTTTGAAAGAAAAAGTTTGGGTCATTAAAAGAGTGCAAAAATCCACACGTCAATCAATCGAAAATAATGTTTTGAAAAAATACCAAATCAAAGAATGTATCAAAGACCCAATCACATGGCTGTTTTTCTTTTACATGTTTTTCATTATGTTGGCAAACAATTTGGCATACCAATCCAATCTTTTGTTTGTTAGTGTTGGTGCGGTTTCCAACTTGGACTCTACTGTTATTTCTGCTGTCGGTGGGGGTTATGCTGCTGTTTGTTGTCTTTTGGCTTACGTCACATTGAAATGGACAAACTCTATTTCATGGACTACAATCTTATGGACTTTGCCATCATTTGCGGCTTCCGTTGCCATGATCACCTTGCCTTGGGAAAAACACTACGCTTTGATTGCTATGATTTTGGTTCCATGTTTTGGTATCAACTGGATCTTGTGTATCACATGGTCCACACAAACTTGTGGTGGTGAAACAAAGCAAATTTTTAGAATGGGTTTGGTTCAAGGGTTGGCCTACTCTGTAGCAAACATCATTTCTCCACAATTATGGCGTGCAAACGACGGACCAAGATACTATCCAGCTTGGATTGTTCAATTGGTTTTGTCCTTCACAGCCACTCCAATTATCGCATTTGTTATCAGAGTCATTTTGAAAAGAAGAAATGAACAAAGATTGTTGAACATGGAAGTCAACTCTGCCAAATTTGGGTTTGTTGAAAAAGAAGACGGTACAAAAGAAAAAGTCGATGTTGCTGCTTTGGATTTGACTGATCTGGAAAACGAAACTTTTATTTACCCACTTTAGAATTCTGTTGTGATTATTTCTAATTTAGTTTTGTCACGTCAAGAGCGTTGTTTGGCTCTGGGAGCTTTTTTAATCAATGCCATCTTAAATATTCCATATAATTGTAAATATATTCCTAATTTTAGTTTCAGTATCAATTTGGAAACTTGTTTTAAGGTTGCTCTTTGGGCTACTTTGCTCTGGAAACAATTAATAAAACTGTTAAAATTTCTTGGCGCCACATGTTCGTTCTTGCAGCTTGAAAAGGGCAAAATAATGTTTCACAGCCTGGAATGGAGCACGTGAGATTAAAAACTTTTTTTTTTTGTATATTTTTTTTTTTCTTCATTTTTTTGACTCTGTTTTGGGTTGGATAAACCGAGTCAGCTGATTTCTTTGCAATGACAAGAGTGTGAAAGATTTTTGTCAATGGAAAACACCAAACGTTTTCCTTTAAATCTTTAATTGGTTGGGTTCTCATACTTTTCAAGTTTTGTACATTTCATCACTGGCTGATTGAATGCACACGATCTTTTTAATTTTTTTTCTTTTCCATTTTTTTTTTTATTTGCACTGCCCTTAACTTTGTAAGCATTTTTTGCTCCCTACAAAATTCCTTCAAACAAGCCACTTTTTTTGAAGTCCACTATTTTTTCTTTTACAGGCGAATTTTTAGTTGAGAATAATGGTCAACCAGAAAAGGGAAACAACTTTCTTTGAAAAGAAAGTTGTCTTATTGGTCTAAAAGGGCGATAAAAGAACACCAAGATTAAAGCACACATGGTTTCTTAGTTTTTTCATTTGGTAGTACTTTTTTTTTTTTTTTTTGATTGTTCTATCAAATTCTTAAAATGTGTTCGCCAATGTTGCTTTTTTCTTTGAACAAATTTAATCTTTCTGAAACTTCTATACTTGGTACCTTCGTAGTATATCAATCACATGACTTGAACAGACGTTATTTTTGCCGTTGCCAGGTTATGTCGCCAGAAAAAAATGTTTAATCATTATACGACTTACTTAGGTTACCCGACAACAACACTTTGAACATCCCAGAAACGAATGTAGAATGTCTGTGTTTTTTTCTTTTTTGTTTTTTTTTTTTTTTTCACTAGATTTGGCGATACACCATATTAAATTAGTGCTTTGAGCAAAATTACATATAGGAGGTGAACACTGCTTAAATCGAGGCTTTATGGAACCACCCAGCAATGTTCGACGACAAAAAAAAAAAAGTGAATTTGAAGCAAATAAAAGAAAACACTTTGACTTGGACAAGGAGACTAGTGAAGCCTCAAAAAAGAAAGTAGAATGTATAAAACCAATTTTAAAACCGGTGCTGATGCAAGATCCTCCGGTTTCTCGCAAACTTACAGGTTTATGGAAAGTTTAAGCCGTAACAAACCTCCCAATACAAAAGACAGCATTACACCGACTCTTTTTGAATTGGGCAAAGTATAACTAAGCAGATAATTTTTTCTTTTGTCAAAATATCAACCAATCAGAAAGAGAAAGACAAAACAGATAACTCTAAACAGCTTCCCCTTCTTTTTTTTTTTTTTTAATTTTTTTTTTTAATTTTTTTTTTTTTGTTGTTTTTTTTTCACATTCAACTCGGTGTGGAAACAGAATTACAACTATAGGATGTATCAAACTGTTCAACTTCTTTTTCTGAGAATAAGAATGACTCTGTTAAAGAATGAGCATGATATCTAAGTTTTATGAAAATAGGAAAAAAAAAATAAATAAACCAAAATAAATCAAAATGAAAAATTTGAAATTCAAAAACCTATATAAAGAGGTTGTTTTGAAGTTGGAGAAAAAAAAAACAAAAAAACTCCGCTTTTTCAATTTCGGCCCGAATATTTAATTTTTTCCGCTATTTGTTTTTTTGTATTTGTGCTTTATTGAGTCATCGTGCATGGGTTAAACAATGATAAGGGTTTTGGATCTTGGATCTTGTTAGTCAGTTTATAATCATTAGTCAAAAGGCACTTCAAACACAAAACTAAACAAAACTAAACAGAGTTGAAAAGAGTATTCGAAATGAATAGTCATACTAACAAGTTCAAACATTTTTCGAACGTCAACGAAACGACATCGGTGCCTTCTTCCGTGATGACTCATGCTAATAGACGGTTGTCTAACGAGAGTTTTATTGAAGAAGATGGTAATGCTGGGTCAGCTGGTGCTTCAAGAAATGCTGCCACTAGTGGTGCTGGGTTTTTGAGAAATGAAAAAGCTTTCAAAATCAAGAGAAGCAAAGACGCAGATGCTACTGCTGAGTTTATGGTTCAGTACGACAGCTCTGTTCCGGAAATAACTCCTGCGCAAGAGAAAAAACTAGTCAGAAAAGTTTCCTGGGTCATTGTGTCTTTGGTCACATCCATCAATGCTATTCTTTTTTTTGACAAAATCACAATGTCTTATTCTTCGTTATTTGAGTTTTGGGAAGACACCAATTTGACTCAAGATAGATACAGTAATGCCAATTCGTTATTTTACGTGGGTTACATTGTTGGTCAATTGAATCTTTTTTTTGTGCAAAGATACTCGATCAAATGGTGCTTTACTATTTTATCTTTTCTTTGGTGTTCCATTATGTTTTTAAGTTGTTTGATGAGATCTTACCAAGGTGTTTATTTGGTTAGACTTTCTTTAGGATTTGTGGAAAGTACTGCCTTTACCATGATGAACACAACAATGCAGCAATTTTTGACTTTGGAAGAAAAAGCCGCATTGTCTAATATTTGGTGCATTGGTTGTTTGGGGTGTACCATTCCTGTTGGTTTCATTGCTTATGGTGTTTTGCACATCAAAAACCCAGCCATTGCTCTTTGGAAAATTTTCACATTGATCATTGCTTGTTTGACCTTTTTACTTGCTTTAACCATTTTGTTGATTTATCCATCAAATCCAACTGATGCTAGATTTTTATCAATTGATGAAAAAATTTGGGTTATTAGAAGAGTTCAAAGATCTACAAAAGCATCTATCGAACAGAAAACTTTAAAAATGTATCAAGTTAAAGAATGTTTGAAAGATCCGGTCACTTGGTTGTTTGGTTTTGGTATGTTTTTTTTGATGTTGTGTAACAATTTGGGATTTCAATCTCAAATTTTGTATGTTTCCGTTGGTGCAACTTCCAACTTGGCTTCTACTTTGATTTCCACTGCTGCAGGTGGATTTGCTGTTGCATGTGGGATTGTTGCTTATTATACGATGAAATGGTATCCAAAAGTTTTCAACAATACATTTTCCATTGTTATTTGGACTATTCCTGAATTGGTTGCCAGTATTGTTATGGTTGCTTTACCATGGCACTACAACAAGAAAATTTTCATTGCTATGATTACAATTGCTCAAATTTACGGTGTTCCATGGATCCAATTGATCACTTTTAGTCAACAAACAGCTTCCGGATACACAAAAGTCATGTGCAGACAAGGGATTGTCATGATTGGTTACGGTGTAGCCAACATCATTTCCCCTCAACTTTGGAGAGGTGACGCAGGACCTCGTTACTACTCCGCATGGATCGTTCAAATTGTTTTTTCCTTTGTGATGATGCCGTTGTTCATGGTTATTATTTGGTATATCTTGAAAAGAAGAAACGAAACCAGACAGGCCAAGATCGATGCTAAGATTGCTGGCACAACTGTTGATTATACGGGAGACGTCAATAGCGATATTGATGAAGATTATGAAAACGATGAAGATGACGAGGTTTATAAGAATGAAAAAGCAGGCTTCATTGAAAAGGAAGACGGAACAAAGATCAAAGTCGACATTGCTGCTCTTGATCTAACTGACTTGGAAAACGACACGTTTATCTATCCTTTATGAAAGGCTCTTGAGAGAAAGTCCTATTGCTTTTGGCTCTCCGTTTGTAACTTTATACATATATGTTTTCAGTGTTTATGATATGTATCAGAATACTTCCAAGTGTTGTTTTTTCTTACAGGCTTAAATGCAGATTGTACAACAACTAAAATTTTCCTTTTCTTTTTCTTTTT
>ERZ794936.806-NODE-806-length-11977-cov-2.206928_pt1 | contig 11977 bp, 4 predicted proteins | sample MGYA00511083_ERZ794936 | MGnify/ENA primary metagenome ERZ794936 (study PRJEB30137, sample SAMN04331409) | food metagenome | isolation source: Y2 must sample point D1 replicate A | place: Australia: South Australia | collected 2014 ... | reverse complement strand
GAATTTTTACCTTTCAAAGAAGTAGAGGCTACATTTTTCAATGGCACGCCATCTTGCATTTTAAGGTCATCAAGCATACTTGGATCAGAAACGCCCTTTTTGGTTTCGTTCAATTTTTTCTTGTGCAATTCTAAAGTCTTTGCAAATTCCTGCTGAGCGGTTCTTGAATATTGTCCCAAATCGACAATAGCTGTCTCTTCCTCTTCTTTCCCAGCATCTTTTTGATTCTTCTTATTTCCTGAATGCTTCTTTAGTAATTGAGCGGAACTATAGAACCCACGACGGGTATAGCAGATTCTAGCGATCGATTGAGTGGGTAGCATTGCTTGACAATCATACCAGAATGAACTAGGGAAGGTTGATTATTCATAATGAATAAATAAAATATACAAATCTTCCGTTGTCGATGATTTATAAGTATAACTTAAGGTCTTCCGAAACCCAGAGGCTCTCATGGAGCCCATCCAGTTTGTTTCCTTATACCAAGTACTCCCTATGTACTCTAAGAGCTAATCCTGTTAACCTTTTACTTCTTGGATTGCCTAAAGCAGGTAACTTTGACTAGATGATGAACATTAAATTGAATGAAATAGAAGATTTATAAACCCTGAATAGCTAAATCTGACGATGTCATGACATAAATGAAGAGAAAATAGGATAGTGAGAAGAATGTCTGAAGGCGGTGGTAACGTGCTATTCAACCGTCACTTTAAGTCCTGTGTAAAGCGGAGCACTCAATCATTCTCTCCTTAAAAATGGGTTAAGCGCCCGCACAGAAAGACATGGCAATGCCATGCCCACTTCTGCTCTTAGTAGTACTGGTATCTTTTGCAGCTCGTGCACTTCCTGTATGCAGTTATCATTCTTCTTCCTTGTGATCGCAGTGCTCAAGAAACTGTCCAAAGGATCTTTGTTGCGGCTCAATTCCGGCAGTCTTAACTTAGGAACCTTTAAGTTCATCTTGGAAAGCTCATCACTCAAAGAGTCGCTGATCAGTGATTCTCCATTTTGGCCTTTGTTGTATTCGATCGCAGCAATTTCTGCCGTCTTAGATCTATACTTGTTTTTGATGGAGGTTCTGTAAGATTTTGGATTTTTTTCATCAGCAGGTACAAATGTGGCACTGTCAACGCCCGGTTGCCAGTGCAATTCGATCACGCGGTTGGCAGGGTCGAATTCTGCTTTGATCAATGGTAGTTGGTCACCGTGTACCCTCTTTTCAATTCCAAACTCTGGGATGAAGACATCAAACGAAGATTCGTAAACCTGCAGCACTGTAGCCATTGTCAAAAGTTGGCCCGTGGCGTTACCCATGTCGTTTATGGTTTTACAAAGTTGTAAATGAACAGCTTGTTCCTGAGCCTGCGACGCACAATCTTTCTTGAAGTTACAGTATTCGGAGGTTATTTTCAAGGAATCAAGGTCCTCATTGTAAGGTACCCCTTTGAGCACGCTTTTCAATTGTCTGTGAACAACATGATCTGCATACCTTCTTAGTGGTGCAGAGAAATGGGTGTACAGTTGGAGGTTTAGCGCGTAGTGACCGTATTGATCAGGATCTACTTTACCAGCAATGAAATATCTCGCTCTTGGCATTGTCTTATACAACAATATCTCAACACCAGTCCGCACATCGTTATTTTTGATTTGTAGGATCGATTTTATCAAGGTATCGGCTGAACTCACGTCAATGTCGAAACCAAATTTCTTAACTTTCTTCTTGAAAGAAGCCATCTTAGTATGAACGGGTTGTACCTGCCTTCTCAAAAAAGTAGAATCTCCTAACTTTGTGTAAATCTTCTCTGCCACAGAGCTATCCAGCTTGGTCTTAATCTCACCAACAATGATAGAACCCAAAGATCTGTCTAAGATGTTGAGATCCACATTTACTTTTTCATCATCTAAACTTGCTGCTAGTGGTAAGAAAGGCGTTAATTCAGCTGCTGGGAAATTGATCCTTTCCGCATAAAAAGATGTTGCGATATTCTTCAACATGTATGCAGACGGGTTAGAATTTGCCTCAGCACTCTTTGAGCTCAAGTCATCAACAGAAATGGTACCGGAAGGCTGTACAACGGATTCTCCAATCCATGTTGATTTCACCTTCAGTGTCTTCCCATCAAGGGTATAAACGACGGAAATACAAGCAGACTCCTTTCCAGGCGCTAAAGTCAAAGACTTGTTTAAAGCTTGAGGTAAAAGATCGACAAACTTCTGAGGCATGAAGACGGCAGTGGATCTTTTTCTTGCTCGTCTATCCAAAGAAGAATCCTCCTCGATGTAGGCAGTTGCATCGACAACGTGACATCCAAGCTCGATGGACCCTGCGTCGTCAGTATTGTTTTTGATGTGCACAGCGAAATCACAGTAATTTGCGGACTCTGTAATGGCTAAAATATCATAGGTGTTTTGGTCCGTGAACTGTCTTCTTGACTCTAGATCTTCTTGGGCAATCGGCAAAGAATGGAAAGTTGATTTTTCAGATTTAGGATCCTTTGGATCAAGATATTCGTTCGACAAAAAATTACTGTCTCTAAGAATGGAATCTATCTCTGTATTTGGATCACTAATTTCACCTAGCTCAGAAACCAAGATCCCGAAAGGATGCAATGAGGTAATGGGCCAACGTTTGATGGAGGCAACGAACAGTTTATCAGCATATTTATCAGCGTTTTCCACAAAATCTTTTGGAGCCAATTCAGTTGGAATAGCAATTAATGGAACTTTCTTGTCGGTCGGCTTGAACCAAACAATCTTGGGAGCTTGTTGTGGCTTATTGTTGTCGTTATGAGACTGTTGAGATGGTCTCAATAATCCAAGAGTTCCACTGAATAGTTGACCCGGAATACGATCCAGAACAGCAATGACGTGTCCTGCATATAGTGGTTTGAAATCATCATTGATCTCTTCTTCTTCAACTAGCAACAACGACTGGCCCTCCACTTCGACGTCATCATTCTTCTTTTGAGTTGGCCGTTGCTTCAAGGAATTCTTTCTCCTTACTCCTTGCTTGGTTGGTGATTGCTCATCATTGTCACCAGATGATTTTCCACCAGCAATTGTTGTGTCATCACCTCCGGAGGATGAGGATGGCGAAGATCCTAAAGTGGTAGTAGTAGCTGTTGCACTGGCGTCGTTGTGGTAGTCATCGTTACTGTTCAAAGGAATGTTTTCATGTTGACTTGACGCATCCTTTCTTCTCTTTTTCTCCTCCTTCTCCTTCTTGGAGTCCCAAACGTCATCGACAACCAACAGCTCAACTGCAACTAAATCACCTTCCAAAGCTCTATTACGGTCCTTGGAACCACAGATATAGATATCGGCATCCAGTACACCTTCAGTAGAAACCCAAGCATCAGATCTGTTCTTCTTGTTAACACGTAGAATACCAGCGACCAGTCTGCCCTCTTGAATCAGTTCGGGAATATTAGCCTGAGGTAAATATGGCGCGAACAACGATTTTCTGGCATTAGGATTTCCATTGTTACTTTGTGAGTTAAAACTGTGAACAGAAGCGTTAGAGCCCCTGTGCTTATGACCTGCTTGGAAAACAGCTGGAGGTTCCAAATTATTGAACGAGTTTACACTAAAATCCCTAGAATTAGATGTCCTATGGTGAAAAGGAGATGGCTGTTGACCTTGGACCTGATTTTGAGATTGAGATTGGTTCCTCCAATTGGAATTGATACCAGGGGAAAATTCGGTATTTCTTGATCTTGAGCGACGATGACCCGTTGAAGTTGGAGTGAAATCATCACCGTCATTGTCGTTTTCCTTTTGACTGTATTGGGACTGTGGAGGTGGGAATCTGAAAGAAGACGATTGACTCGACGAGTTCGTGCGACGGTGTCCCTGACCCTGTGCTGGAAACTTGTAGGCGTTAGGTGAGGCAAAATTCTCTTGCTCAGAACCCTCATTACTACCAATGGTAGGAGAAGTAGTATCGATCTTGACGGTCACGTTACCAGCAACCCTCTTTGCCTGCTCTTCAGCTGCTGCCTTCTTTGCCTCGTTCAAACCCAGTGAATGCCTTCTAGCGTGTCCGAATCCACTTGATTGCGAATTGGTCTTCTTATGGCCGTAAGGGGTACTGCTATTATTACCGCTACCGCTGTCATAGTATCCAGAATTGTTTCGAGAATGCGATCTGCTTCTATAACCGGGGGAGTTACCGGAAGAACCTCCACTAGAACTATTACCAGCACCATTATTGAAATGAGGATGGGGTGGCAAGAAGTTTGGGTTCCCCTGAGGGTTGCTGTTCCCCGAGTTACCAAATTGCCCCGTCTGTTGGGCCAATTGTTGCTGGTGAATCCACAGCTGTTGTTGCTTGGCCTGCACCATCTCTAGTTGTTTTTGCAAAGTAAACTGCTCAACCATCAAATTGGTCAATTCACTTTGAGATCTCCTATGGGCGACGTGAATATGTTCCGGTTTGTCCTTTCCACCTCCAGTGGTAGGAACGTATAGGGAACCTTCTTGGTTCCTATTGCCGGAACCGTGATTCGACATTTAAAAGGAACGTACCTTAACCAGCCTTGCGATTCAGAAGATTCAGACGAAAAACCAACGATGACTCTGTATAATCGATTACTTTCGAAAATTTCCCAGTCCTCACTTTTTTTTGACTTTTCCAACTTTAACTGCAAAGTCGAGTCAGTGCAAAAAATAAAATAGGAAAAAAGGCCGGAAACTGATAAAGCTTCCCTAAATAGCCCAATAAAGAATTGTGAACAATAGTGGAGAATCTTGAACAGATCAATTACTCTAAATTGAACTTTTTTGATTTAAATTTTCTGACTGATTAACTCAGGGGGTTGGATTTTTCTATAAAGCGTTCTCTTTGAAAAAAGGACCTTTTTCCTTTATACTCCCTATAACGGTATCTTAAACCACTCACAAGAACTAGACCTCGATAAATCGATGAATTCTTTCACTTTTTCAATTAGAAACGGGGGTTCTATACCTGCGAGAAATGACGCCGCTGAAAACGACCTTTCTGGGGAGTTTTGAGGCCAGTGGCAAATTTAACTAGCAAAACGGGAATCCTGACACTCAAAAGTGTGAAACGACTCTTGAAAGCCACCTAAATGAATGGATAGACGTTGTTGTTCAGAGTTATGACCACACTCAAAACCTAGAGAAAGAAACAACTCCTTGTTAGTAAATTATTGATGAAAAAATGGCCAACACGGGTTCATTGAACATACAATCAAACCAAAAGTGGCACCTGTTTGGCGAACTATCAAAAGAAGTGGAAAGAAAGACTATTTGCACAGGTCTTGCCTTATTTATGTATGTTCTTCCCTTGAAAGCACCCTTGATCGTCTCGCCTTTTAGGGGTTTAAGCGCCGCCACCCCGAAAAAATTTAGCCGCTGAAGTGATACGAAATAAGGATTCTCACTATATAATGCTACTACATAAGTATTTACTCGTAGTTAGATGGATATTTAAAATCTGTGATCTCGTAGAAATTCTCCTTGACGTTGCGGATGCTGACGAACCGGTTCAGGATGTTACCACTGCCGGCTTTGTCGTTTGTACCGCTCATTCTTGCACCACCAAACCACTGTTGGGCCACAACGGCTCCTGTACACTTGTCGTTGATGTAAAAGTTACCGGCACTGTATCTGAGTGCTTCGCTGGCCTGGTTGATCGCTTCACGGTCCTTGGCGAAGACGGAGCCTGTGAGGCCGTAGACACTGGTGGAATCGATTAGTTTGCATACTTGTGGAAATTCAATGTCTGGGTACTCGTACACTGTTAGGATAGGGCCGAAAAACTCGGTGGAGAGGAATGGATGGTTTGGATTGGTGGTTTTGATGATCGTTGGAGTGATGAACCAGCCTTGAGATTTGTCGTAGTTACCTCCGAATACGATTTCGAGCTCTGGATCTTTCTTTGCTTGGTCGATGACAGAAGCTAACTTGTCGAAACTTTGTTCGTGAATCACGGGGCCCACGAATCCGTGTAGGTCTCCACCACTGATAGTACCAGCCGAAGTATTCACGGGCGTGACATTCTGCTGTTGCAAAGTGCCAGCCATGTCCTTCAGGAACTCCTGGCTCTTGGATTGGGGAATGTAGACCCTGGAAGTTGCAGAACATTTCTGGCCCTGGAACTCGAAAGCTCCTCTGATTGTAGATAGCACCGCGTGTGGGAGATTAGCCGAGGGGTGGATTAAGTGGAAGTTCTTACCTCCTGTCTCACCAACAATTCTTGGGTAATCTCTGTAAACATTGCTGACAACACCTTCTTGAATCTTCCCGTATAGTTGCTTGAATACTGAAGTGGAACCTGTGAAATGCAATGCGCTGAACTCCTTATCAGCCAATACTTCCTCAGTGACTTCAATTGGGTTTCCGGGGATGAAGTTAACCACACCCTTTGGAAGACCTGCTTCCTCCAGAACGGTCAAAAGAAGATAGTTGGACAATGCAGCTGTTTGAGATGGTTTCCATACCACAGTGTTACCCATCAGAGCTGGAGCACCGATCAAGTTAGCAGCTATCGCAGTGAAATTGAAAGGAGTCACGGCGTAGACGAATCCTTCAAGAGGTCTATATTCCGCTTTATTCCACACGCCGGAAGTAGACTCAATGGGCTGCTGAGAGTATAATTCGTTAGCGTACTTGACGTTGAATCTGAAGAAATCTGCCAGTTCAGTGATACAATCGATTTCCGCCTGGTAAACGTTCTTACCTTGGCCCAGCATCGTAGCTGCCAACATATCGTATCTGTACTTAGTGGACACCAAATCGGCTGCCCTTAAGAAAACTGCAGCCCTATCATAAAAGGGCATTTCCATCCATTTCTTCTTAGCTGCTTTGGCTGCCTGTATGGCATCCTTGACGTCCTTAACACCAGCCTGAGTGACATTTGCTAGTACCTGTTCGTGATTTGCAGGGTTTGTCTGCTGAAAGAAACCACGCTTTTCTTTATCGTTGTAATAGCGACGTTCACCGTTGATAACCAGTGGAACTTCCAAAGAAGAGCTTCTAAATTTCATTAAAGAAGCACGTAACAAATCCCAATCCTTCGTATCAGTACAACCAAATGGCTTAACAGGCTCATTGCCAATCTGTTTGGGTGTACTTAAGTTAGACAATTGTGCAACATATCTAACACTCTGACGAGTTGCTTGTAAAGTTCTTATTCTCGACAACATGGCCCGTTTCAACTTTTGCTAATTCTTAATGAAAAACACTTCCAATTTGTAGATCGGAAAACTGGTAAATAAGGTATACCAGTCAGAGTACTTCCTTAACGTTTTACAGGTTTATATATCAACCGATATGCTGCTAGCCTTGATGCTATCTATCTATTTTGATGGACAAGTGCCTTAATTATGTGGAACTTAGCGTTAGACGCGAACGGGATTCGTGTCCCGATGCGAAAAACGAGGAAAGCGACCCCCGATGCCTTGATAATAAGCTTTCATCGTTAATGCTAAGATTATGGTTCTTGGTCAGGATAGATCACCGATGGGCCCTGGGGAGGTCTTCAATGTATTCTGCGAATCTTCTTTGATATGTTCCCTGCTTTGTCCGAGAAATTCGGGTTCTTGTCGATGCATTAGTGACGATGATGTCATGATCCTTTGAGAAGGTTCGCCGTAATAACTCTTGGCTCGTGCAAAGCCCAATAAAAAGTTTGAGCAGAATAACCATACTGCTATGCCCATCCATATTACTAGGAGAGCTTTCCATCCGATGGGTTCTATGAACGAGTTGATGACTTCGCCGAAGAGTTGAGCACTCAGTGTCGAACGAGCACGGAAGAAGATGTCGTTGTCTCTATTCATACATTGCTCCCAAGATTGGCATTGTGCTTGTAGTGCTGGGCGGCCTCCCTGGTTACACTTGTTGGCCAGATACTGGATCTGGCATCTTGAGGATTCGTAAGCTAACTCTAGTCGCCTGTGTTCCCACGTTGATTTGATGTCTGCCTTGAGTGTTTTGAAGAATGAAATGATCACTGTTACTATGGCTGTGACAGTGATTGCATTGAGGAAAAGTTGTAAGTACGACATGAACGCGTAGGAGCCTCTAGAGGTCGGATGGGATTCCGCTGACCAAGGCACAGGTAATCGGTACCTGTTGTCTTCGTGTAGTGGTGGTTGTGACATCTGAGGCTCGGCGTATGAAGGGTAATAGTGATGATGGTTGTTGATCGAGACGTGGATTGGTTGATTTTTTGAGCGAGCCCTAAGATCATGTTTTATAGTGTCTATATCTATCTGTTGTGATTGATGACCACTGGTGTACTCGACAGAGTCGTTGAGGTGACCGATCTCTCTTGGTGGCTCTAACGGTATGCCATCGATCTTTGTAGCTGCCGCTACTCCTAGGGACGTCGGTGACAATAAAGCTTTTATAACGGCTGTGCTGCTGGTTCCATCCTCTCTTTGTTCATTGTGCTCTTTGGGATCTATTCTGTCGTCCTCCTCTACTTCTTCAACCTCCTCTCTCACTGCACTGCTTTTCTTCTCACGTCCATGTCTCACATCGGGCATAACAAAAGTCACTCTTGGTTCTTGCCTGTCATCAGTACTTGGGTTGGTATCATTATTTTCGTTTCGTATACTCAATCCATCTTCACATTCATCAATCTCCATCTGATCGCCCTCCACAAAACTAAAAGAGTTCCTCAATGGCGAAGGAAGTGCTGGAAAATGGGGCATGTACCTGCTCATTAGCTGTGGAGAGACATTAAATGTATTATCAGAGATAGTTAGCCTTGAAATGCTCATCAAGTCTTCATCTCGAGCTTTTTGATCGATTTCATCTTCAAGGCTCAGACTGCCAAATTGCTCCATACTCTTAATTCAAAATGATGACTACAAAGGGCCTTTGACTGGATATCTATCCATTAATACTTGTATTAAACACGACCTGTATCTTTCAGCCGTACTTATTCCTTATATGCTTAGCATTAGATCCAACTTTTTCAACTAGAGCTTTTTCTTTATTGCTCTGCTATTACTTAAATCGTATATGATAAAATACGCTATTTAATTACGAATCTGCTGGCTTCAGCTTGAATAGTGTATCCAAAAATCCCACAATCAGTCTATCAGCGACCCCGGTAGTCTTGACGCTTCCAGCGACACCATACAAGGCACTAGTGCCGTCAGAGGAGGGTTTAGAATCCGGATCTTTCCTCGCTTCCGATACAAGTTCTTTCAAGGTTTCAATTAGTTCATCTATGGAGCTTGCACTTGGTTTGGTAATAGCCAGGTGTAGAGCGGGCGGTTTTTGCAACGAACTTAGATGCCAACCTCTTTTTGCCAATTTGTCCCCCAGTTCGTAAACGTCATACCTGTCAGAAGTGAAAGACACTACAGAACATATGGGATCACCCAGGACTCTTAGATCTGGAATATCCCGTTGAATTGTGGCTTTTAATTTTCTCGATGCGTTGACAATCTCCTTACAGGAGTCGATGTAACATTTCTGTCCCATGCTGATCATAGTTGCCCAGCACCCCACAACTAACGCTCCCGGTCTTGATCCCGCCAACGTAGGTGAACCGTAAAGTCCACCAGTCCAATCGGTACTGACGTAGTATTGGTGCATTCGGAGATCGTTATTACGGTACATGATCACGGAAGAGCCCTTTGGGGCGAAGCCATACTTGTGAGTATCACAGGAGATTGAAGTTACTCCTGGAACTCTAAAGTCAAACGGAGCCAAATCTTTGAAGCCAGCCTTGCTCATAAACGCAACAATAAAAGATCCCAAACAACAATCGACATGAAGTGGGATTTTGTAACGTAAAGCCAGGTCACTCAAACCTTGGATGTCATCTACTATACCATGGGGAAAATTTGGAGCTGAACCTACCAGAAGCACGGTGTTTTTATTGATGAATTTTTTAACCTGCTTAAGGTCCACTTTGAACGTTACGGGATCCAGTCTGGCATGATGTATTTTAATGCCAAAATAATAACCAGCTTTATCGAAACCTGCATGAGCAGTGACAGGAATAATCATTTCAGGCTCTGTTACGCCACGGTGATGATATGCGTACATCTTGGCACTCAAACATGCTAACAAGAGAGATTCGGTACCACCAGAGCTGGTGGTACCACAACCGGTATCCTTCGGAGCATTGAACAAGTTCAAAGTCATTGAAACCACCTCAGCTTCCATTTTACGTACTGCAGGAAACACATCTGGGTGCAGCTGGTTAGCAACACAGAATTTTTCAAATGCTAGACTCTGTAAATGAACGAGCTCATCACCGCCATGGTAAACAGCTCCCGACACCCTTCCGCGCTTCCACTCTGTATGGGGAAGTATAGAATCCATCAAATCCAATTCCTCGAGGACCGTTTTTTCCGATAATCCTACAGCTGGTAACTCTTCGAAATCTTTTAAAGATGCATCATTCTTAATCAAATCTCTCTCAATACTCCTGGTGGCTTTATTAACCTCAACATCAACAGAGCTCTTCATCAGCGAGCTTCTCAGTAGCCATTTAAAGAAACTTGATGTGATGGAACGATATAGATTGCCTAATGAACCGCGGAGCCCAAAGACTTTCAACTGGAAGGTAGCAAAGTTCAAGAGCCTGTAGGTAAAAACTAGCAGCAAATAGTCCTTCAAAATGCTAATCCATGAACTTGTCTGGAGATAGTTTCTGCAGTATGCATATCCGGTAAGAAGTATTTCCTTTAGCTTTAGCTCATCCCCTATATAAAAGGTGTTAACTTCGACCTTCATTCTGTCAAAACGAGATTTCACCTCACCTTATTGCAGCCCATCCAACAGCTAACCTCAAGTGTAAAAGAGTAAATTGCTAGTATCAACCGAAATCGAACGCATCTCAATTCATCTACCTTTGTTCATGAAATCCGAGTAGATTTTGGTGAAGCGACGCTCGCTAATGTCAACCCGCAGCGAAATGAAAAAATGAGCAGTTTAAGCGTTCTTTAACGGCTCGTAGTCTTTTAATTACTACGAAATTCTACTTTAGGCTCTTAAAATGAATTGATTTATTCTATAATGGGTATAATATACTTAAAAGTGGTAGATAATATCTACAAGAACTAAAATTGGAACGGGGAAGTAATTGTGTCTATCATGGCATGTCTAATCAATCAGTTACTCTTCAACTGGGCTACACACTTGTCGTAATCATCTGTAACAAATGTAGATAGGAAACAGTAGTCGGTTTGACAGTTCTTACCCTTCGAACAGTCTGGAACGTATGGAGACCATCTCTTGGCCAAGTTTTCGTATAATTGTCTGTAACTGACATCAGATTTGATCTTCTCAGCGACCAAATGCCAGTAAGAAGCATTCAATGGAGCTTGAGATGGCCAGGTTACGTTGTAGACGTCTCTTGCAGAGTACTCAAACAACCATTCTGGTTCTTGACCTTCGTTGGCAAAAGTTTCGTTCAATTTAGAGTAATAGTTGAAAGAATTCATGATGGAGAAAGTCTCAGAATCAACTTCATAGTATCTCCAAGCTGGGTTGTTTTCGACCCATGGGGTAACGGCTTGTCCAATCCAGGCCATGTTAACAATAGTGTCGATGGATTTAACATCCTTTGCATACAACAAGTTGAATTGATCCAAATGAGTGTGACCGAAGAATATACCTGCGATAGTGGAAGGACTAAATCTTTCGACAATTTCACCAAAGATCTTGGATGGCAATGGTAACGAGTCACTGATTGGTGGAATATGAGTAATGATCCAGACTCTTTGGTCGTTCTTTTCACTTTCAACCAACTCGTCAATCAAGAATTCCCATTGGCCAAAGGAGTCTGGATTAGTGGAGTTCCAATAACAGTAGTGATTCTTCTTGTAGAAAGCATTGGAGTTCAAAGAGATAACCTTCAAGCCTTGTTTAGTATTGACGGAGAAACCGGTGTAATGGTGCCTAGCGTAATCAGCTTGCTTGCGGTCTAGCCATCCGTAATCTTCGTAAATATCTGCAAGCATGTCAGCATTCCAGGAATCCT
>ERZ794936.805-NODE-805-length-11977-cov-33.778225_pt1 | contig 11977 bp, 4 predicted proteins | sample MGYA00511083_ERZ794936 | MGnify/ENA primary metagenome ERZ794936 (study PRJEB30137, sample SAMN04331409) | food metagenome | isolation source: Y2 must sample point D1 replicate A | place: Australia: South Australia | collected 2014 ... | reverse complement strand
TAGCAATGAAGATAAGTAACATTAAAAAAAATATTGATATCAACTTGCTAGGTTTATTCCGGGCGGGATCTCATCATGTCATTTTCTTGGCACAATCTCGCTTGACACATCCACACGGCACCATTTTTCAGAAATTTCTCACTCATCGGAATTTTTGGTATCGTGCCCCGAGATCGTCCTTTCTTTTTTATCTTTCCAGTGCTCGAGAATCAAACTGTGGAAAACTGAGAAAATGTGTCACGGAAAAGCGGATAAGATTGCTACATTTTACTAAAAAGTTGTAAAAACCGCATGATGCTGTCAAAATCGCTTTTCTAAAAAAGTGTCGAATCTTATCTTTGATAGATGTAGAATTTCAAAGGTTGCAGGTCTGTGATGTTTGTTTTCCTTCCTAGGGGCTTTTGAGTGCGATTTTGCGAACTCTCAGTCTCGTTGACTATCTGTTATCTTTCTAGATTACAACTTGGTAAAAGCGATAATGAGCACACGATATCTAAGGAAGTGGGGCAGCCAAGAAGAAAACAAGACACTGTGAAGGATGCTGTCAAAAAAGGACAAGATAACGAGAAGATACAGCCAAGACAAAAAAAAAAACGATGAAAGGTGTCAGTATAAAATGTGTCAATAATCGTATATACATAAGCATTATTCCATTAAAACTAGTCACAAATATACAAGAACTAAACAGCAGTGTAGCATCCTCAATATACACAATAATAAGCTTAATCGCAATTTCGAAACTATAATTTTTCCGTAACGACAATACGACGTTCCATTCGACTGAAAAAAAAAATATTTATCGCTGAAGATGTCAAAACTTGTCCCTATCGCTAGTCCTAACCTATCGATGATGACATCGAGGGCCTACGATGAGGCGAAGAAAGAAAAAGGATCTCAAGGGACCATTGATCATGAGAAAGGAGAATATGTTGACATATCCGGCCGTGAGATCATTTCCAGTGAGAGCGAGAAGCATGGACGCCAACTACCACTGCAGGCTTATGTTCACTACGCTGAGATCCAGCGTGAATTCGAGAGAGAAAGAGATGAAGATGGCCTGTATGCTGTTCAGAGAGAACAGATGTATACAGACCCTCACAGCAATGTCTCACCATCGAAGCTTGATTCACAGAGAATGCTGCGCATAGCTAAGGCATATTCCGTGTTCTTTTTAATCACTACCGATATTCTGGGCCCATCTAATGCTCCATATGCTGTTGCCCAAATGGGATGGGTACCAGGAGTTATCCTTTATGTCATTTTCGGTGTCGCTGCTGCGTTTGGCGGTTGGTTGTTGAACTTCTGCTTTTGCAAAGTCGACTCTAACAACTATCCAATTCGTACATTTTCTGACCTGGCTGCGCGTGTTGTTGTGCCTTGGTTCCGGTATCCGTTCGGGCTTCTACAGTTTATTCAAATGATACTAAATTGTGGATTACTACTTTTAAGCACCGCTCAATCTGTGTCACAGATGCTAGTTGTAAACAGAGGCGGAGATCACTTCTGCTTTACCGTTGACATTTTAGTGTGGGGTCTCCTATGTATGATCATGGGCCAGATTCGTTCTCTCGGCAGATTTGCACATATTGCAAACTCTGCCGTGTGGATGAACATCGCAATCTGTATTATCACAATGGTAGGTGTTGCTGTGGGGGGTCCTTACTACGGTATTTTTGAACAATATGGGCAAGGCGCCCCTTACTTCCAACCTAGTAGTTACATCCCATTGCCAATTAAACACTACGCCATCGTGCCTGGTAATATTAGTGATAAAATTGCAGGTATGAACAATATGGTTTTTGCTTGGGGTGGTGCCACGATTTTCTGCGAGGTTATGGCAGAAATGAAGCGTCCAATGGATTTTTGGAAAGGTATGCTCTGTGCGCAATCTCTAATTTTGGTCGTTTATCTTTTCTACGGACTTTTCGTGTATGCTTACAATGGACAATTTAGTTATGTGACTGCAAACATGGCCATTGGCTCCATAGGATTGCAGAATGCTGGCAATGTGCTTTCCATTATATCTGGTATAATTGCTATGGTGCTTTACGGTAATATTGGTATTAAAGTTGTTTACCAGGGTTTTCTGGTAACAGATTTTAACTTCCCCAGCCTTACCTCGCGCAAGGGAACATTCGCATGGGGAGGATTTGTTATTCTGTACTGGGCTGTCGCTTATATTCTTGGTACAGCCATTCCATCTATCAGTGCATTGGTTGGGATCGTCGGTGCTTTCTGTATCCTGAATTTCTCGTACACATTCCCATTTCTTTTTGGATTCTGCCTGTTATGCCGCCAAGATGCGGCATTGGCCGACAACTTCGATGCTAAGACTCTAACTGTGGAGAAAGCTGACTCATATCGCGAGTGGTCTAGGTGGAAGCGTGCTTTAGGGTATGGAGGCATTTACCGCACTTCGATTAAAGTTTCGCTCTTTTTGCTTTTCCTAGCCTCGCTCGCAACTTGTGGCCTATGTTCCTACTCGGCAATTTCGGGAGCTATCGCAGTCTATCAAACCAATCCTGCACAACCATTCACCTGCACTTCTCCTGTGGCCTAAGGCAGTTGCCATCACAGGACGACGGAAATCCCATGGTGAGGGACTTGAATGGATATATTGTGCAAGATGGCAAGCAGATCTATAAAATATAACTAATATGTATAAAGTAGGTTATGTTTTGCTCGTTTAATTATAAATTAACCTATATGGAAAATGTATCGATTTCTATTCCACCTTTTTCAAATTCCACTTGAAAAATTTAAAATGCTAATTCACCAATTCGTTCATTTTGATACACCTTCAAATTCCTAAACAATTTCCACAGGAGTTTGAGTTGGTCGCACTTTAAGGACTATTGAAAAGAAAAACGTCATCAGCTACCACTCATTTGCTATTAACCTACAAGAACTATTGTTTTTCTTCATCCCCATTGATTAGTGCATTTTGCTAAGAATTATTTCGGACAGGGAAATCGAAGCTGGGCTTCAATAAAACATCATAAAAATTTAGGATACCAATAGAAGATGATCGCGTCAGAGACTTGAGAAGAATAATGAAGGGCCAAGATTTTCCTATATTACGAAGACAGGAGACATCGCATTTTAGAGCCACACGCACATGAACATTCAAGAAAAAAAACAAATCCTGGCCTTCGTGTCTGCATCTTCGATGGTCACTTTTCAATCGTGCATTTCCTGAATATCCATTAATTTAGAAGAGGTAGCCAAAAAAAAAGTAAGCTTTGAAGGCTTGAATTCTAATCACGAAGGAAGGGTCTTCATTAGTGGCTGATAGTCCTAGCGGGACAGTATATTGCATTATTACCTCTTTATCTATTTTGGCGACATTGTTGGTACCACTTCACAATCAACTACTACAGACCCCTAGATGAATTTTTCCAAGAGTAAGAGTGAAGAGTTTCCCAAAGTGTGCAGGCCATTCGAATCTTGATAATTATAATATTCGAGCTTCTTCCTCATTTTCACTTACACGCAGATCTCGAAGGTTTTCTAAGAGTCTCCGACTTGCAACTACTCGGCAAGACCGCCAACTCTTCTCCAACTACTGGCTGTGGATTTTCTATCTTCACGACAGGGGAGCACCATCTGCATGCTCTCTTAAATTGAAAATCTGTCTACCACGCTCCCCGGGAGTTTCCATTGGTTCTTTTTAGCTTAGGAGAGTGCTCCACATCAATCATCTTGAAGGGGCGGATCACATTGGTGTGTCTAGTAACAGCTGGGATTTCCGTCGCAGCGTTAAAGTGAAACTGAGATACTCTACCTGAAAAATTGATAGAACAGGCAATCGCAGGTGTGGGAAGGGATATGGGATGAGCTAAGGAATCGGCTTTTATAATCTGGCTATATTCAGTTATTTCAATTTCTTTTACTATTCTTTTGGCTCCCCAGAATAGTATATTTTGACCTCTCTTTCACAAATTCGGTGATAAAGGTATAGCGAATGGCATAACAATCGCAAGTTAACTAAATCAGACATCGCCTGGCATGCAGACTGATCCAATTTAAAATTGGAAAGATCTTAGCACGAAAGCTTTCTTGCGGTTTTACCACCTTCCCTGGATGAGATGCATCTTGCAATTTTCGGCTTTTTGTTTCACGGGGTTTATCCGGTTCTGGCCCAAATGTGGTTTGGCAATTGTACAATCGCTGTAACAACGGACCGACATGTCGTGCACTGTGATTCGTAGCGCTGTTGGTGATGCAACCATTGACTCGGAACCTCAACAACCGCCGGCTCTCCTTACCCAAGATTCCTTTTGAATTTGGACTTCTCTAAATAGTCTGTCAAACGATAACCACCAATGACAGCAGTTACGCCATCGCTCTTTCTCTTCTCACATCTTGATGTCCTTCGTCGCATATAGCGGCCATTTCTTCACTGCTCACTAGACATTTATAGCATATCAACTGGGGCGCCACCACCAGTATTTTCAAGCTGTAATGGGCGGATCAAATAAATAGCCGGTTTCTTCAAATGAGTCATCCAAGGTTAGGAGGCTGGAATCCTGAGGAATTATTACATCATTATTTCCGAATGACTGGCTAGTACTTGCCCTTAGTTCAATTCAAGAACAAGTTCACGTAGACAATATGGCATAAATATAGCAACATTCACTTACAGAAACCTACCTCATGGGGATGTAGCACCACGGATTACTCCCTGTACCCAATTGCTACTGTAACGCTTATTTTGTTTTAATTTAATGACCCTTCCACCCCATCTAACAATGTTTCAGATAACTGCCTTGAAAGCGTTGTGGGTAGTGCTTGGATCGTTACTAGCCCACTCATCTAAACCGACCCGAATCGACCACATATTCAAGTCGTTCCTTCATTTCACATCATATATGACTTCATATTTCTCGCTATGAATTTAATTTCTCTTATTGCATTCATAAGGATTTTCTTCTACAATCATTACCTTTGAATTACAATTGATGCTCACAAAACTTAAAATTTAACTTGGGGATAGGCCCGCTGCGCATTTAAGGGACCCTAACAAAGTAAAATATTAAACAAAAAAAATACTAAAACTACATAAAATCTATGAAAAGAATCTTTATGAGTTCACTACTTGTATTAAAGATATATCAAATATTTAGTAATTCTCTGGATCCTCTATATCGTGCGAAATTGAAGGGCTTTCACCATTGGCTGAATTATAGAGTATAATTCCATTATCTAACGCATTTTTTCTCTCTTCACGTTTGTAAAAGTACAGAACGACAAAAGTCCAGATAGTTAAGCAAAAACTTGAGCAGGCTGTCCAAGTGAAACCTTTTAGATACCTCGGAGCCTCCGTTGTTTTCCACACTAAGACACTAATAAATGCCGTGCTAGTTTGGGCAAGCATATTCATGACCACCAAAGTGACCGCCCGTGCTTGCGAATCTTTACGGCATATGTCATTTTGCCAAGAATATAGAACAGGTGCCATGGCCCAACCAAAACATTGCAACATGAAGGCGAACCACTTACCTCCCTCGCTGACGTCCCATACTGCAAGTATAACGTTTCCTGTTATATTAAAAAGCTGCGTAAATACAATTGCAAACCAACGAGAATGGGATTTGTCGGCCAGTAAACCAGTCACAGCTAAATAAACCATTCCTAAACCAGGGGTTATCATAGATAGTTGATTTAACTTTGGAACTGAATAACGTTTTAGAGATTTCAACCACAGTAAATAAGCACCAGATGACACATTATTGTTGTTCCAGCAAAAGATATTCCACAAAGTCAAGACGTATATTTTCCAATCAAATATAATTCTTTTCCAAACTTTGATATCAAATATTTTTGCAGAGAAGTCAGATTTTTCGGTGTTATTCTCTTTCAATCTTTTTCTAGCCAATCTAATTTCATCATCCGTGAGAAAGATGGAATAGCAATTGTAAGGATCACCAGGCAAACTATAGAATCCGATAATACCAACTGCTACAGATATTATAGCATCAATGATAAAATTCCATCTCCAGCCTGACATTCCATTTCGACCGTTCAGGGAAGAATACACGGCCGATTGAATCCCACCAGCCGAAAGAATACCTATGTATTGACCCAAATAATAAAATGCGGAACGACGAACCATTTCATCATGCTTGTAGAAACAACCAAATAAATATTGATATGCCAGATAAGCTGGTGCCTCGAATGCTCCAACAAAAAATCTTATAGCCTTTAAATGAGGAACGTTGTTGACATATGCCTCTCCTACGGTTAATAGCGACCAGCACAAATCTAGTACTGGTAAGAGATAATTTAATGGAACTCTATTCAATAAGAAAAGGAATGGAATTTGAAAAATAATATTGCCCACAGTGAACATCACTTGAGTGTGAACAAGATCATTTCCTTTGAACTTCAACTCCTCTTGCATACCAGAAACGTATGCGTTATTCAAGTTAACAGTATCCAAGTATTTAACCCAGTAGGCCAGACATGAATAAAATGCTAGTAACACATCAAGCTTCAACAACAATTTTTTTTCTTTAGTTGATGTTCCTGCATTGAACCAGCTGTACCATTTATTATTGGAAGCTTGGGATTTTTTGATACGATACTCTTGCTCGTCAAAAAATTTGTACCATTTCCTATTAGCTTCATCTTTGTATTCATACTCGGAAATATCTGTGCTTGCCGTATCCAAGTTTTTTTTGGTCTCCCTGAACTCTTCTTTGGTAAGTTCACCATCAGCGGAACTTGTGCGGTCTCCAGATAATTCTAAGGACGTACCTTCTTCTTTTTCGACTTCTGATGGGACCAGTTCCTTTGCTTCACCAGCATCAAGATCTGTAACCTCTCTTCTCACCGGAATAAACCCCCATTTCAATCTGCGCCAAGGGTCCACTAATAATTCTTTAGCCAAAGAGGACATATCTAGTTTGCAGCTGCAGCTTTGAACTCAATTCTTTTAGAGATCATGTTAGAACAATAATAGAAACTTCTTATATATAATCATAAATTCGGCATAGAATATTTGAATGTGAAATTATCCCACAACATCCTGAGCTGTTCTTATACCATAGATCTGCAAATTTTAAACCCTGCCAAGTGCCTGTCAAACTCTGCCGTGCAGCACTTGGCAAGCACTGAGATTAGGTGTGACTTCCACAGTCGCCACAATTTCACCTAGTCCGGTTAATCATCTTCATGTTCCCGCTATCGCACTGGGAGCAAATATTATCAACACTCCAAAGACTTCTTCAACCCACGTGAGCCACAATGGTGGCTTTCAATTGTCTTCGTACACGATGATTCACTAATTTAACCAGCTTTACCCTGAGGGTCCGTCTAAGTCCCTGCCAAAAAATAAACTTTCATATGCAGGGAGAGATGAGCAGCCTTGAATACAAATCTAAAGATTTTCCAAAACTATTGGTGGATGCGTCAGACCACTTCTGGTTGCATGAGTTTAATATTACCTCAAAAAGATCTTCATTGCAATGCTTACAAATAATTGCATTACCGGAGTTGAATAGGGTGTGGAGCCAATGAGCAGATGATATACGTGGTGCAACTAGGGTCAAAGTATTGTATACATGGAGAGGCATTGACTTCAAAATAGTGCCAAGCTGCTTTGAAAGTCATAAAATCATTTCTTATCAAGACTCGAGTCGATATTTTTCAATGAAACTGCGGATACTCGTCCGCTATTCGAGCGCATTCCTAAACTAACCTTTGATTAAAGCTAATATTCTATTATTGGCGTAATTTGCACATTCTCCCGCGAGTATGTTTCTTAAATGCTGTCTGTAAAATTATGATATTGCCGAGAAGGATCATTAAAACTCGGCATCAAGTGCAATATAATGCCGAGCACCACCAGTATGTCGCAACAGTGTTTCAAAAACAATTGTCCCAATAACATATTTCAAGCAAATTGATAATTATCCAGCATCACTGATGAATTGTGCATAACCTAATATTCACACTTTAGTTGCTAGTTGCCATTAAATAAAAGTTCCATTGCTGGGAAATTACTATTTTTATCCTTCTCTGCACAAAATTACGAACCGAATCCTCTCAATCGTAAGTTCACTTGATAAATTGTAACTACAATCCGATAAACAAGTCTCAGTTTGTGTTTTTTTTTTTGTCTATGAAATACAGAGAAAAACGTACTTGTAAACATTGTTAAAACGTTCGGATTTTTAATCTTTGAGTAAAGCCGTTCAGCAGGCTCTCTGATTGGGATATTCTACCCAAATAAATATAACTTGATTCTGCTATCTCTCCGAGGACCATTTTTGAATGCCATAATTCTGGCTGCTGCATTTTTTCTTTTCACCATTAACATTCAAATTTGTGGAGCTAAGAATGTTAGTGTTAATAATCAAACGTTTTTGATTCGGAATATTGATCTTATAGAAATGAAATGACAACTTTTCCAATTGATGAATTATCTTCTATTATTAACGGTCCAAAACCACAATCCCCTGTAAGGAGTGAAAAGGTTAGCCCATAGAGTACTTCCTTTTGGTACAGCTAATTAGTGGGGTCCTTAATTATTACAAGTTTTAATATTGCATATCAGCACGCCCAAAATACGGTCCCCTTTTCACATATTTGCCAATCGATTTCATTACGTTCATATATGCTTATCAATTATCATGAGTAATGGAAATTGGCTAATATACAGCCCTAATTTGAAGGGAATATTTCTTTCATAATTTATTCATTGAGCTCATATGTCTGTTTGAATCGCAGAATCCTTTTGCTAGAAATTAAACCAAGAATTCCATTGCCTGCTTGCATCGATAATGTGTTTGTATAGATGATAAGAGACTCGGCGAGCTCCCCAGGCGCGGTTTCCCTTCTCGGTAGAGATAAGCTAGCTGAAAAAGCAAATGGCATGGAAAAACACCAGTTGTTGCAAAATAGGTCTCAAAGGATCTGATTTAACTTAAGAGCACAATTCTTGTAGTGGAAATAGATGTACAAAGCTAGAAAGCGCTCCAAAGTAGCATGCTCGCGATGTAGCTGTCGCAAAGTACGGTGTTCAGGGGATCGACCTTCGTGCAGAGCATGTATAATATCTAGCAATGGCAATAGTTGCACCTACCCTTTAAAATCCAGGAAAATTTCAGTGCTGGACACTGATATCAAAAAAATGGAAGAAAAAATGAATGCACTTGAGGCTGAATGCTGTCGTTTGAGGAGCATCCAAAGAGGACATGATTGCTCAAGTCATCCGGGCAAACATATGGAAAACCTTATTGATTCTAATCACTTCTTCCCAACAATGAAGCCATCAGCTGATTCCTCGAACTGTACCACAGACGAGCTGATGCTAGGATCGCTGGAAATTAAGCCAAAGGTTCCTGGCAATTCCTCTTGCCAACGGTTCGTGGGAGCACTACGGTGGCATTTAATCAGGAATGCATCTGGACACGATTCTGCAGGAGGGGTTGCTGAATGTTTGAAATACAATGTCAATGAAGGGAGGGAAAGTCTTACAAAAAGGCTATATTTGGATGATCAAGAAAGAGGTGATAATCAGAAAGCTATCTTACCTGAAAGAGCATATGCATCAGAACTGATCCACAGAGTCTACCAGTTCTTTGCAAAAGAGTATGGTTTATTCTCAATCACTGAGTTCCATGTCCGACTTGAAGAAACCTATAGAGATGTCCAATCGCAAGATCCTAGCTGGCTTGCATACCTCATGGTAACCTTTGCAGTAGGGGAGCAGTATACAAACGATGCTGCAGGCGTTGGTATCAAAAAAGTACCTGGAAGAAGCTTTTTTTCGACAGCCCTCACATTATTCCATGAACCGATTGAAGAGCCCACCTTAGATACAGTCAGAACATTGCTTTTGTTTGCTATATACTCTCAAGGATGGAATAGAGTAAATTCTGGTTTCACCTACACTGGGCTCGCCTTATCGACTGCTATAATGTTAGGGATGCATAGAGAAGTAAGCAATGTTGGACGACCGAAGGCAGAACAAGATGCAAGAAAGAAAGTATGGTGGACTGCATTTTTTATGGACATCCTATGGGCTACTAGACTCGGCTTGCCGCCTCATTTTAACGTGGATTATATGGACCTTGATGTACCAGATAAAAATATATCTAACGAGGACGGGTTTGATCCAAAAATTTTAATTGCGAACACGAAATTAGCTCTTCACATTGGCTCGGTAATGAAGAAAGTTTATGTCACTTCTGGGGACAATGATTTCATAACAAACATAGTCGACAGTTTAAAGCAGTTAGAACTTTTTCGAGATAGTCTTGACCCAGAATTAAGGGTTTTGCCTGATATTATTGAGTCAAATAGGTCCATAGCGGTTTTAACTTTGCGTTACCATCAAATAATCATAGTGACTGGTCGGCCGCTTTACCTTTCACTGTTGAAATCTACTATAAGAGTTACTGATGAACTTCAGGATGCCAAAGTCAAATGTGTTCTCGCTGCTGTAACAAATATCTGTATTTTGAACAACCTTTGGAATTCTGGTTGGTTTTGCATTTTTGGGTTCCTCGAAGCGCAATGCTGCTTTTCATCCATTTTGATGCTGGTTATGGAAACATTGAATGGGGACGCGTTTCCTGAGCTACAGATAGCGTTGTCCTTGAATGCCTCAATGTGTAAAGCCGGCAATATTACGGCATTGGATAATTACAGTCGGCTGAAGGAACTCGATAGTATTCTGTTCGAGGCAGAAAAGGAGAGACAGAACAGGGAAGAATCTTCGATGAAATCTTTACAATCTAACCGCACCACAATTACTGAAGACGGTGAAAATTCCCTAGTAGAAAATGAATCACTGCATGCAAAAAAAATTTCAACTCTTCAAGATAATGCTCCACTTTCTGAAGAACTGCGTCAGGACGAACTTAATGCGAATTTGCCATCCTTAATTGAATTAGAAAGCTCTGGTGCAGGATTTGAACATTTTTCACCAGAGACCTTTCGTAACTTATCTATGAACTTTGAAAGGTGGGATGCTTCCCTCGATTTGTCAACAGGAAGTTCTTTGTAGTAATTATTGATTCATAAAAGTGCAATTTTTTTCACTTCTCATCCTTCAGAATAGCAAAGCCCGCAATATGCCTATAAGGCCGTCTGCAACTACTGTGATTATTTAAGCCTGCAAAAAAAGACGTTTTAGGGTTTCCGTTACGTAAGGGAATGTATTGTTCCTAATATGGTATTTAGTGCCACCCCGATCAATCACTGCCATAATTATAAGGAGTAGGATTAAATGTGAGCACATGGCAGGCCCTTTACCGACGTCTTCAATATTTAGCGACAGTATGGCATTTTTTTTCATGAAGCTGAATAAAAACTCTAAAGCGTACCATGTCCAAGCAGTATCATCCGAAAGGAAAGATTGTTTGTATGCCCACTTCTAAATGAACAACGTATCTATTGCACACTTTCAAGTTGCGGATTTCAAAATTTCCGTACTTACCCAAAGATCTGAAAGGGCTGAACTCTAACTGGATTCTTTTAAAAACAACCTTTACTGGTCCTTTATAGGCAACTCCGAGGTATTGGAACACACAGATTTCGACGTCCGCAGTCAATCCTTCCTAAGTCATGATTTTCAATTCATAATTACTAGAGGTACTAGAGCATTGAATCAGAGTGAGATCTTCTAGAGGCTACATCCGTACGTGGTAAATTAAAGAGAAGCGATTAAATGGATTTACCCATAACCGGTGAGAAGAAAGCATTCCACAAGTTGCTCACTACGTATTCAAGACATATGTCTACAAAGCCTTTGTGAGAATGAACTGGTCCTCAATGGAGTATTGCTTTAACCTTTCAAAAGTGAAAAGAAACCTCTGGCTGTTGAAACATCGTTGGTTGGTTGAGTTTAATTATGCTTTAAGACACAAAGCATAGAGAAAATCTTCAATATACATGAAGGCAATATGCCCTAAGAAAACCAACGAGGGCAAAATCAGGCTATAGAATATCACTGTTTCTTAGGGCG
>ERZ794936.803-NODE-803-length-12012-cov-7.143765_pt1 | contig 12012 bp, 9 predicted proteins | sample MGYA00511083_ERZ794936 | MGnify/ENA primary metagenome ERZ794936 (study PRJEB30137, sample SAMN04331409) | food metagenome | isolation source: Y2 must sample point D1 replicate A | place: Australia: South Australia | collected 2014 ... | reverse complement strand
TCCTCGGGGGAGCTGTTGGCGGAGTTGTCCGACGAGCTCAGCTCAATTTTCTTGATTTGATTCAACGTAGCATACGTGAGTTTCAACACGTCAACAATTCCTACAATATCTTTATTCGCATCAACAACGGGAAGGTTTAGGAAATGACCGTCAAACATCTGACGCAACGCCGACTGGATCGGGAACTCGAGGTCTGCCACATCCGGCTGTGGTGTCATGACACGCACGAGAGAGCACTTCTTTGGATCTAGTCCTGCAGCGATCACGCGCAAGACCACATCTTTTGAGGTGAAAATGCCCGAAACGGCGTCATCAGTATCCTTCACCAATACGGCTGTGGTACGGTTCTCCCTCATGAGCAAAGTGGCTTCATAGACGGAGGTCTTGATTGTGGCATATACGGGATTCGTGGTGTGGTCCAATACTGTCAGTAGCGTAGGCCCACTCATCTTCAGCTTCAAGCTGGCAAAGTATTCGAGCACGTAAGGTGAATGTGCGGCCATGCCGATCTCAAGGTGGACATTGTCAAGAGCCTCGTGCAATTTTTTTGAGGAAAAGTTTAAGCGCTCTAACTTCTCCATTTGTTGCGCGTAAGACTTGGTGATGTCAAGTACGCCAACGATGCGGTTTTGGTCGTCCAAGACAGGAAGATGACGAAAGCCCTTCTCAACCATAAGAGTCAATGCCTCTGCGGCTGGGCTATTAGCATTTGCACACAACGGCGATGGGGTCATGATTTGATCGATGGTGACCGTCGTGGCGCTCAAGCCAGACCCAACAATTCGGAACGCCAAGTCCTTAGCCGTGAAGATGCCAATAAGCTCGCCAAGGTCATTGACCACCAAAATACAGTTTTCTCTGCGTGCGGACATCAATTGTGCCGCTTCATAGACCGTGGCGGATGTCTTGCAGATAATAGGCTCCGAAGGTTTCAAGTACATCACCGTCCCAGGGAGTGCCTTCCCCTTACGGGTTACGCGCGAGCCCAAGCTGCGTTTCTTGGATAACTCATGCTCAATTTTGCGGCGGATTGCGTCGTCTTTCTTTGTTTGACGCTGACGCGAGTCCTTGTGGCTTGGATCAGGATTTTTGCGGAACGCAGACATATGGCAGTAATTGTTTAGGCTCGCCAATGGCTTGTATTGGCGCATTCATTCATCGGTCTTTGGAGATCTCGTGGTGCAGTGCCTGGGTGCAGGCCGTATGCGTTTCACTGGATTAGGGAAAGTGAGACACCCACATGTAAATATCTGGACTGCACAAACGAGCGTCTTGAAGTCAATTACTGGAGCCCAATACTACATGACACTTCGATGAGAGAGATTAAGTTCACAATCGCACTGCGACATTGAAGTAACAAAGTACTCCTTTTCATCAAAAAGACCGTTCTACGAGGATTTAAGCGTTCTCTGTATCAACAATTGTCGTTGGTGACCCCAAGCTATCAGTCAAAATGAGATGCTCACGTTTAAATTATCACGGAGCTGGTTTCCGCATGCGTTCTGTTCTATTTTCGCTGATATCTACGTATACGGTAAAAAAGACACTTTGGCCATTTCTTGAGTTCGCGCTACATGCTATTGTACACAAAACCAAAGGGTATGCATTCTTGATCTCTGCACCTGCCGCGTCGCTTTTGCACCCCAGCCTGGATCTGATTTCGCGGCCATTTGCACCCAGCTTCTTTTCATCTCTACTACCCTTAACCCCCTTGAAACCCCTAGCCCCTATACAATGATACTTGAAGTACTTGATAGGATTCTGGCAATTCCAAAATATATTCTCGAGCACACATGCCTCAAGCGGCAACTTATCGAACTCTTGAAACCGGGGCGTGTTCCTCGGCACATCGGGTTCATCATGGATGGCAATCGAAGGTTTGCGAAGGAGAGAGGACTCCCCACTAGAGATGGCCACAGAGCTGGCACAAGAGCTCTCATTCACGTATGTTTTTTTCTCTTTCTATTTTCATTTTTCGTTCCGGTTTTTAATTCATCGGATCTGCCGCTCGTATTCTGTCATGTCGAATTGACCGAAATCATTCCACGGAAAGTACTAATTTTTTCAGGCTTTGGAATCGTGCTTTGAGATTGGTATAAAGGAGGTATCAATTTACGCGTTTTCAATTGAGAACTTCAATCGGCCCAAGGAGGAAGTTGACGATATTCTCAACTTGCTCAAGGATAATATCAAGAAGATTTCAGAAAAGTCCATTATCCAGAAACACAAGGTTCGTTTTCGCATTGTTGGAAATAAAGATTTGATTGAACCCTCGATTCTCGCTGACTTGGAGCGTATCGAAGACACCTCAAAAACAGACCAGACCACCAAATTCCTTAATGTCTGCTTCGCTTACACTGCGCGCGATGAAATCGCCCGGTCAATCCAACAAATTGCCACGAAGCGAGGCTCGCAGTGCATGAGCAAAACAGAGATAACTGAGCGCGTCGTTGTGGAGAATCTTGATGTTGGAGGATTGGGCATGCCCCTTGACGTGCTTGTGAGGACAAGCGGACATACCCGACTCAGTGATTTCTTGTTATGGCAATGCTCTTCGAACTGCAAAATAGTGTTTCTCGACACTTTGTGGCCCTCATTCAGGTTCTGGGAGCTTTACACGGTACTTATGAGATGGAGTTTTGAGCAGACCATTGTTCACAGCAGGCACGCGATATGGGGTGTTTCCGCCTCACAAAAAGTTGTCAGCATTCGACTGCTTCCTGCCTGCCCTCCGTTTGCAAGTGTGAGCAAGCAGGTGAAGCCTACCCCAGGCTAATTTATCGTGAAGGAACGGATCACTTTTTTCACCTCTTTTTTGTTCCGTTCTTTCACTTTCGCTTCTTCAACTCTTCGAAGATATCCCAAGTAAACGACGACTTCTGCTACGAGAATGAGAATGCCGAAAAATAGGCAGATCAATATTCTATAGCTGTCTCTAATGCCCCATGACGAGTCTGTCCAATACCAAATCGCGTAGACTACACTGGCCACACTCACAAAGATGTTGAACATTGTCGTGATATGATTTTTTGTCTCTTTGTGTTGCCTGACGGTATCAACCTGCTCATCATCAAATTTAGGTGCGTACAATGTGTTCATTGCCGAGTTCGGTTTCACAAGCTTTTGATATTCCTCCTCTTTTTCTCGCAATCGCAAGTGTTCCATAGACTTGAGAAACTCTTCAGTCTTGGGCCTAATGACCTTTTCTTGGTCACTATCAAAAGGCACGAGTCTGGTAGCCTTTAAAAGATCCAACATGGAGGCTGTAGGGTGGCATTCGCGGTAAAACTGGATCAAAGTCTCGTGGTCAATCCAGTCTTTTTCGAGCAACTTGGTTTTTCTTTCAGAACTCCATGCGGACTCAGTGATGATACCTTTCAACCTGGTTGTGAGCTGAAATTTCGTCATGGGATAGTCACCGGCTGTTCATCTGGAGGTAGGATGTTTGGCCTCGTATTTGCTCGCGACTCAAGTGCCAGACAGTCTTGCACGTGATGTCCAGATAAAGTCGAAAGAAGCTGTCAAGAAAGAGTCGCTCATTGTCACGGACACGGAATAACACAATCTCGAAACTCTGTTATAATTTGAAACACATACTAAATGTGCTCAATGACTCATATCATTTTGCAATGCTTATCTGCCAATCACGAGTGATGGAAAAATCTAGACTGACATAAAGCGCGAAGAAACCGGCAGTACTGCCCTGATTTGGTTCTGCACTGATAACGATAGAGCGACGAAGTTCCAATTTTTTTTCTATTCCCGAATTCACTCTTCTGGTCCTCAGTTGCAACGATGACAACGATGGCTACTTCAACGATAGTTGGGGCATTAGCATGTCAAAGAAATTCATTTCTCAAAACTTTCCAGACAAAGGTAGTTTCGTGCAAAGAGTATGAGCCAATCAAAACTTCAAGAGATAAACAAAATAAGAATAAAACGAGCTCAAAGACAGAGGAAGGCTCGCGGGAAGCTTTGTATGCTCTAGAATTGCAGGACACGATCTTGTTTCCCGAAGGGGGAGGCCAGCCGTCTGATAAAGGTGTTTTGGCCACAGTCTCAGAGAAAATTCCCGTGCATATGGTGCTTCGTCAAGAACTCACGGCCGTTCATGTAACACCTCAGCCGGTGGAGGTTGGCTCCGAAGTTACATTAGAGGTTGACTGGAAAAGAAGACTAGACATTATGCAACAGCATACAGGTCAGCACTTGATATCGGCTATATTTGACACCTACGATTTGGAAACCTTAAGTTGGTCGATGGGCGACATGATCAACTACATAGAACTTCCCCGCAAAGTCGAGCAAAGCATTATCAACGAAGTGAGCGAAAAGGTCAATAATATGATTGTTGAAAACTTGCCGATCAAGGTAACCACTCCCGACAAATTGGGCAGAGAAATCGACACTTCTCACATTCCTGACGACTATGATTTGTCCAAGGGAATCGTGAGGGTAGTACAGATCGGAGACATCGACTCCAACCCTTGCTGCGGTACACATTTGACCGCGACCGGTCAGATTCAAGCGGTGGCATTTTTGCACCAGACAAATGTTCGGGGTGGAAACTCCAGGCTTCATTTCATTTGCGGCTCTAGAGTTTCGCGGCAGCTCACCGCATACCATCTGATACTAAAGGATATCCTGGGCATGCAGCTATCATGTCAAATAGAGGAAGTGTCCTCGAAAGTTGCCGATCTTAGCAAAAACTACAAGAAATGCCAGGCCAGAGAAAGCGCTCTTTTGAAAGAGTTGGCGTTCGTCGAGGCTTCTAGGGTCTTCTCGGACTTCAAGGATAAGGGAGTGAAGATCGCGTCAGTATACCGTTCAGACAGTTCTCCCGAGTACCTTACAAACGTACAGAAAGAGCTCACGACCCTCATCAACGCAAACAAGGATGCAGGTGTAAATGTTAGTACAGACCAGACTGTTGTATACTTGAATGGCGAGCACAGAGTCGGAACCGGGGGCATGGTCAAGATCACCGGTCCATTAGCTGAAGAGATTCAACAAGAGCTCAAGAAGCACCTCAAGAACATGAAGGGTGGCGGAAAAGGATCATCTTTCCAAGGCAAAATCACTCAATACGAGAAAGGAGAGGTCGAGACTGTTTTGCGCTACCTCGAATCCTTGACACTTTGATGGCTCACAGTCAGTGAATAGATTTACAATTAAGTGCTACTTCAGATTCTTGGAAACAGCATCTTTGAACGAAAGAGTATATATGTACATGGATGGATTTAACGTTTAACCCAGGTAGGCGACTTTCTTGCCTTCACCTTGCCGGGCTTCTTCCTCTCAACGATTCTGGGGTCTCTTGTCATCAATCCAGCGGACCTCAATCTAGATTTGAGTAAAGGATTGAAAATAACAAGCGCCTTGGCAATGCCGTACATGGTGGCCTCAGCTTGACCGCTGACACCTCCTCCGCTCGTCTTGACAAATATATTGTACTCGCCTTCTTGACTCACGACTTTGAACGGGAAAGCTATCTTCAAGCGATCGGTGTCTCTTGGGAAATATTCAATGAAGGATCTTCCATTGACTATCACCTGTCCGTCACCTTTCACCATAGAAACGGCCGCGACAGAAGTTTTCCTCTTGCCGACAGTATTGGCCCTACCAAACAGATCTAATGTCTTCACTTTTTTCTGTAGCTCTTTGCTGGTGTCACCACTTGTGGAGGAGAATTGTTTCAACATATCGCTAACTTCTGTAGGCATCAATTCGGGCTGAATACTTCTCAAGCGATTCAACGCGCCTACCAAGGCTTTATGGTGTCCCACCTTCACACGAGCCCCAGAATTTGCAAGCTTGATGTATTCGGCGAGAGTGATGAACTTGACGAGGTTTGCCTCGTGGATATCAATCACTCTAGTTGGCAAATCTTTGTACTTCTTGATCATTGCATTTAGCTTGTACATGTTGTCGTCATGCACGGGGTTGCCTCCATAGAAAGCGCTGGATGTAGGTACAACCCTCATTCTTTCGAGCTCCCAATCTTTCAAGCGAGGAATTTCATTTGTGACGCTGAATTTGCTGAACCTTGATGCATCTTGTGGAACAGAGGGTCTATTACTGCTCTCAGCATGTGAGTCTTGTGTATCTAAAGATGGTGAGTTCACTTGCCTGTTAAACAAGCCCAGCAGAAATAGTCTTTGGTGAACCCGCAAGCCCCATAAAGCTCTCCTTTGCAACATATATGCTTGATTTCGGCGCCTCGCCAGTATAGATAAGCTCGACCGTCAGAAATTTTTCATAGCGTGAATTTGAGAAATGTACGGATGTTTTGCAAAAGTGGTTGTGAAGCCCCCAATAATTTGCTATTTGATGATTTCAAATTCGCGGAACTGTTGTCTTTGATAGCATTGAAACTGGGTACTTCAACTGCCAGAAATATTACTTCTTAAAGTCTGTGTAAGGTCATCCGTGTATAAAGCGACAAACATAAGGACGTAGGACCTTGCCAATGACTTAATATTGGATTAAGCAATGCTTGGAAAGTCCGAGACAAAAAAAAAATTTACGAGTACGTGATATAGGATATAACTATTTACCCAAGTAGCGACTCAATACTATTGTTTCGTTTGCTCATATTATGACCACTGCTTGCGGGGGGTAAAGGCGCAGGCGATGAAGGAGCATTCAATAAAGATGAAAGAGTATTAGTTCTTTGAGAATCTAAAACAGCCCCCTTTCCCTTTATCCTTGGCAGGATTTCAGCATTGAGTAAGCTGCTGATAGAGGGTTTTGTAATGTCCGGCCCTGGCACTTCCGCATTTGTAACGCCGTCTTGAGCTTCTCGAGTCACTTGCTGAGCTGAGTCCACAGCGGCGGCACTGGAAGTGGTAGCAGATTTACTGTGACCGAGCCTCATGTCCGCGGCAGCAACAATCTGATCCCACCCAAATTTTTCAGCATTTCTCTGGTAGTAGTTTTTCACCATAGTGGTGCTCTTCGTCAGAAGCTTTTCAGCAATTGTTGACCAGCTTGAGCCATAGAAGTTCAAAAGCTGAGGAAAATCTTCCACCTCATTTATGCTCCAGTAACTCGTCGAATGTTTCAGGTGCTTCCTTTCATCTCCGTCAGAAATCCCGTCTATATTATACGAGGACACGGGGTTAGCACGCAAAGCTTCATTCTGACTATCAAAGCGTGAGTTTTCTGATGATATGGCCGAAGCAATTGGATTCGGTAACAGCTCTGCCGGCTTTGAGGTCTTTGATGTTTCACTGAGTTTCTCTGATGCATCTGATACTTCCAAGCGTATTCTCTTTCTCGCTGGCTGTGCTGATTCGAAAGAACTATTAGATTGTTCAAATGCCTCACTTGATTCTTCGTCCACTTCTTTGATTTTCCGTTGAGCGTGCTGCTGAATGTCTTCAACGGAATGGCTCTCGTCCGTATAGACATTTGCTTGGGCAGCCTCAAGCTCTTCGCTTGATAGACCCTTCAACTTCAACTTCTGTTTTCTGCGCAAATTCTTGTTGGTTGTCTTTTTCTTGTACTGCGCCACCAACAACTTGTAGTTTACCGCCTTTTTAGTGATATAGTAGTGCATTACACATTCCTCGAACGTACGAATGCCTCCCATGTATCGCGAAATCTCCCCAAACCTTTTGGGGGAACGGCAGAATGCTTCACAAAACACTTCGTGTTCCATCTCAGTAAAGTTTGAGTCAAAGTCAGTTTTAATACGTTCTTCCCAATTTGACTTGTCGTGCACAAAGTTATTAGAATCCATGAAAATGAATGCTTGTTTTTCGATTGGATCAAGGCAGAGGTCGGGAATGTTGGCCGCAACATGGCGAGCCCGCGCCACGGGATCTTCATTCTGTTCGTTTTTTAAACTCTTGAGAATCTCCTGAAACTCTGCCTCTGTGGTGACCGAGTCACCATGGCGCCGACCGCGACGCCCGATTGGGGGAGGAGGCTCAATCGGAGATGTGTCTACCTCGGGCTCTGACAGTTTGACACGAATGTCGATGGCCTCTAATTCTTTTCTCATCTCGTCGTCAGTAGGATGGAGAACGTCTAGCTGTTCTGCCATATACAGTCTTCGTTTGTCGCTCTCCAAGGACAAAGCTTTATACTTCAAAAAGAGCGAAAGTTCTCTTTTCTTGGACTCACGCCTAGTTTGCCTAAACATTTTCAATTGGTCCTCGAACTTGATTGAAAATTTGAGCAAGTTATAGGTAAACAGTGCGGAGTTCTCGAAACTGCATTTTGAATTTTGAAAACGAGAGGTCTGCTGTTGATATTTCTTATCTTCGCGAAAACAAAGTTGCAACCGTTGGTATTCATTCTCGAGTTTTGACTGTGGAAAAGTACATCCCTCTGGATAGTCGGCCACTTCGTCCAAGGATTGGGCGCTAGCATCACACATGCTAAGTGATGACATTGTCTCATTGTAATTTGTCTGAGTGGCAGCGTCACTTTTTTGCACCGACGAAATAGGGCTGACACAGATTTCAGTACGCGCAGAAATCTTGGCTCCTTCAGGTAAGTTGGTTTTCAGTTGAGATAGCACTTGGTTGCCCACTTTGTCCTTGATGTCTTCTCCTCCACCATCGTCGTCTTCATCTTCCTCATCGTGCTCGTCTTGGTCTTCATCATCTTCATCTCCTTCATCGTGGCTCTCCCCATAGTCTCGATTATATTGAAATCTTGAGCCAGTACCTCTGTTTGCACCTGCACTTATCCCGCTTGAATTCGATCCCAATTTGGTGCCGTACTCTCGTGAATTGAGCGGGTCTATCACTAGGCTCTTGGCCTCGTTACTCCCTGCGGCGTTCGTGTCTCTGTTAAATCGACTCGCAGCATTATATGTCTTATGAGGATAATATGGATCATTCCTCCTAGACTGTCCCACGCTATTCGTCAAACCCGAACTCCTGATTCGCTCCTTAGGAGTGCTGAACCTGGCCGTCGGTCCCGTCGGAGCCAGGCGCTCAATTCTATAAGATTTGGGGGACGAAAAAGAGTTCCATGTCATTGAGTTAGATGCCAGACTCGAGTCTTCGTATGCTTCGTACCTTTCTTTCTTGTAATCGTGAGAGACGGAGGAGGACAAGCTATTCAGACCACTGCGGGAGGAAACAGGTATGCTGTTTGGATTGAAGCGCGAAGAGCCAGACGGACCGATCGCAGCTTGCAGCTTTGGCCTCTCCAAGCGCCCCCAAGAGTCCCTGGAGTACCCATGTTGCACCGTCCGTGTCAGCGACCCATTAACCATATCTCGAGAGCTGACATCGCGCGATGTGGATAGGGCAGCAAACGACTCATTCTCGGATCTTTTAGCACTGCTGAATGACCCGTATGCTCCTTTGGGCCTATCGTGCTGATAGTTGGTAGTATACGGGTGTTTTGAGCCATGTGGTGCATATCGTGAGTCTTTAGAATAACTATTCTGGCGTGAACTTCCACTATTTGTGATTACTGAGGGCAGTATATTATTGGGCCTTGACCTCCCTGCATTATTGCTGTTTGAAGTGATGTCCCCTCGTAGCGCTGGTTTGGTGGTAGAGGACAGAATAGAGGCAGATGTACCAGACACTGTCAGTGGTGAGTTTGATGTGCTTTTGAAATCTCGCCTTGTAGAAGCCGGGTAGAAGCTTTTTCTTCGTTTACCATGATCGCTGTCGCCTGTATACCGATTGGTGGGGCCTGTGCTTCGAGGACTTGAGGACATTATTCAATATTCCCACGGTATAACGCCTGATAAATCTTCGGGATTAGAGCCGTACTTTCTTGTGTTGAGATATGCGACGCAATATATTGTTGAATATGAATACGAGACACCTGTCTCGGCGAGTGCGATTGTGTAACGAACTAGGATAGCCTTGAAGTCAAAAGGTAGATTCGTAGAATGACATCCTGAGCGCTAGAGAATTTGTGTTCGCGAGGAATAATCATCTTCTCTTCAGTGCATCACGTGACACAGCCAGCTGCTCACCTAAACTCGAGCCAGCCTCTGTTCCAATAAGTTGACGCCAAATCTCGCAAGCTTTAACTATCATTTTTAAGTTTCTTGACTTCATTAATCATATCGCACCTACTAGTGTTTTTTGTGTTATTTGATTTGAATTATACGCGCCTTGTTACATTGCTGGTGAAGATGTTCTTAGGCAAGAAGAATCTTGCGCAAGATCCCAACCTCCTCGCTACACTTGAGCATATCCGCGTAGGATACATTTGGCAGAATCCTTTTGTTTCCGCAATCCATAACACCGGAAGATGCCCTCGGCGTGGCAAGCGTGATAGTCAGGGCTGACTCCAAAGCACTGATTATATCCAAGAACTCACCTTTCTTTATTTTTCCGAGCAAGTCTTCAACTACTGGTAATGTGCGGGTGCAGTAATAATCATAGAGTCCATTCACTGATAAAGGCGAAGTCGAGTTGGAAATTCTTTCCGCGTTGTGAAGACAGCAAAGCACGGCCTTTTGTAGGAGGTTGAGATTGGTGATTTTTTGCTGTGATGAATCTCCAAACGTGGATGTGCAAACCTTAGCGACATGTGAGATCAAGACTTTTGGCGCACTCGACAATGTCAACTCATGAAAATCCTCGCGCTGCTTTGCTTGCTGTTCCACAAGCTCAATGCTTTTGTAGCATATGTCAAACGCCTTCCTCAAGTCACCGGTGACCGTTGCGCACTTTTTGCAACACATTTGAATTGCGACCGGATGCATAAGAAGTGTCGCTGTACCCAGATTCTCCTTGTCTTGATCAACTAAGGACCTCAACTTAGACGTCACCACCTGCTTGATCTGGTCGGCGGTGTATGGCATGAACTGAAGCGCCTCTGGATTAAAACCATTGCTGCGTAGCCTGGGCAAGAACTTGTCTGTTAAGTCTAATGCGTTTGAGATGCCCACAATGATGAGTTTTGTTTGTAAGACAGTACTCTTCAAGTGCGAAGCGCAGTGGAATAGCTGGAAAAGTACCTGTTGATCTTTGGTGATGAGATAGTCCATCTCGTCAAGAACTACCACTAAGGATTCTCTCTCAGACTTGGAAGACAAGAGCTCGTAGAGGTTGTCGAACGTTCTTTTTCTTCCAGGGCACTTGCCAGCAAGCGATGTATGGAGTTCATGAAAAATGTCTTCTGGTTTAGATATGGTCATGCAATTGATGCGCAAAACTTGCGTCTTCGTGCCATGTATATCGTGGATTTTCCCATCGGAATTGTTGCATAAATAGTCCAACAGTAAATTCGTTTGTGCGGTTTTTCCCGTTCCTGGAGGGCCAGAAATATATATGCTATTGCAAACTTTGGTCTTGAGGGATGTCTCAAGAAACTGGTTGAGAATAGAAGCCTCCTTTTCCCTTCCTACCAAGCTCGTCAGATCAGGGTTTCTGGCTCCTCTTTGGAAAAGCGATTTGGCCTTAGAATAGATAGAATCCTGTGAGAAATTAAGTCTTCTAGCATGACCCTTGATCCTGCTAGAGATATCGACAATTGCACTTTTTACCGGAGATGACTCTGGTGTGAGCAAGGTGTTTTCTCTGGGCCTGAGCGCTTTTCTTTTTGGAAGAGGGAGGTCATGGTCAAGTGTTCTTTTTGTGGGAGACAACATTATTTTGCAGATTAACTTCGAAGATTGGTTTGTGTGGAGGGTTTGAAGAGACTGAAAGGTATCCTTGTTAAATTTCGGAAAAAGACTAGGGACGCGGGCAGGGTGTGTTATAAGCGAATCGCGTCTGCCGCACGCAGATCATCGAGGCGTCCCTTCGACGCGTGTAATTTAGTCCGAGAAGGGTAAAGTGATTAGTCGCGACGTGGATGGCTGGCTGGCTGAAATTCTTTCGAAAGGTTTTCACAACTTCATTTCAGTAAAAAAAAAAATATTGAGTAATAGAAAACATACGGCGAATCTCTTTTTGAATCAACATTCGAATTAAAATGTATTTTGCAAGAAGTAATATGCAAGCTTTAGGGCTTTCGCAACTCTAAGACTGATTCGTCTTGCGCAATGAATTTTGTGAGTTTTTGACAAGTCACAAGATG
>ERZ794936.802-NODE-802-length-12031-cov-35.488811_pt1 | contig 12031 bp, 6 predicted proteins | sample MGYA00511083_ERZ794936 | MGnify/ENA primary metagenome ERZ794936 (study PRJEB30137, sample SAMN04331409) | food metagenome | isolation source: Y2 must sample point D1 replicate A | place: Australia: South Australia | collected 2014 ... | reverse complement strand
GGCTCCGTTAACACCCGTTTGGACAAAACAAGATGTTGTCAAAAAATTGGAATCAAGGAAAAGTGGACTAGATTGTACAACTCTTTTCCAAAATGCCTCTGATAATAAATCTGAACTAAAAGTCTCAGATAATAAATCTAAACTAAAAGTCTCTGATGCACAGCAAAACGACTGCATTATTAAAGAATTGATTCAGAATGAGTGTAATTTTGACAGGTTTACCGGAGAGTTTCAGTGCATTCCCTTCAAAAGATTATTTAAAGAGTGCAAAATATACAATCCCAGAAAAGTTAATAGTAAAAAAGTGCAAAGCAACTCAAGCGAACCTAATCCATTACAAAAAAGCATGCAAGCTGAGCCGGATTACAGAATACAAAGAATTGAAATTACAAACATTGATACTAATGATGACACGTATACTTGCGAAAAGTTTCCGACAAGCAAAAAACCAGCAGCACAAAATAAAGTCCTGGAAAACTTGGATAAATATCATGAGCTCGGGAAGCCTTGAGACGTCTAGCTTGTGTCAACTCAAAAAATGATATAGGTGGTGAAGTTACACTGTTGCAGGTTCGTGTTTAAAATGAGATGAACTGAGGTTTGTTACTTTTCACGTGATGATCCTTTTTCCAAAAAGCACGCTCTCAAAGTTTGCAAAACCCGATTTGAAAACTCTGGGCTTCCAAAAAAAAATTTGGAATGTACTTGATGCCTTATTAAATCCAATGCTACAATTTGATCATATTTCTCTCGCAAAAACCCCAAAAAACCACAACCAATATGACAAGTACAACACCACCCAGCTTTGAAAAATTAGTGAAAAATTTTGAATTTGTAAGAACTTTAGATACAAACCCTCAAATCAAAACTGTGACTTTGCTTGGAACAATTTTCGCAAAAAATGCTATCATCACATTAGAAAAACTGCATTTTAATGAAAATCAGACTCACAACGCTGCTGAATTGGTGACAGACTTTGACGAGGTCACCGCCAATGACGTTTATTTTTGGTCTAATGCTTCAATGAACTCCATTGTTGGGAAATCTGACTTGAAGACAGGTGATAAGATTAAAATCAATTTAGTTTATCCTGCTACGGAAATACACATTAGAAAGTATGACGAGCAAAAATTCCACATGATCAAAGAAACACCGGAAATGTACAAGTCTCATGTGGTTCCCTACATCAAGGAATATCAAAACGCTGGAAGACTGAACTGGGTTTACAACATATTGTTTCATGGCCACGAAGCTGACCGTATTGTTCATAATGAACCAGACCAATTTATCCTTTTGCCAGACATGAAATGGTCTGGACACGATATGGACTCGTTGTACTTGTTGGCCATTGTTTATCGTAAAGACATTGCCTCAGTGAGGGACTTGAACAGCTCACACAAAGAGTGGTTGATTTCCTTGCAAAACACTATTAAAAGAGTTGTTCCAGAAAAGTACCCACAGATTGAAGATGCTTCTCAATTGAGAATTTTTATCCACTACCAGCCTTCTTATTACCATTTCCACGTGCATGTCGTCAACATCAAGCATCCCGGTTTGAGAGACGGGATTTCAGTGGGGAAAGCTCTTTTGCTAGATGATGTTATTGACAATTTGGACTTTTTAGGTCCGGAAGGATACGCCAAAAAAAACATTACCTATGTGCTTGGAGAAAATCATCCATTGTGGGAAAAATTCAACCAATGAGTTGACTTGTCAATTTGTATTTTTGTTTGTATTTTTGTAACTCACTTGCAGTTATTGATCATCAATATTATTTGATGTCATTATTTTTGTATAGTTGAATAGCTTTTTTCTTTAAGCGTATTGATTTTAGACGCTGCTTATGTAACAACGCGCTTTCAAAAAAAAAAAAAAAAAAAAAAAAAAAAAAAAAAATAAAAAACAAAGCATCTTTTTCCCAACATCACTTGAATTCCAAAACCTTGTGTAAACTAAAACAAAGTGAACAAACATCACTGCTGTAAAATCTTTCCTGTTTAAAACAAACACTTCAGCATAAGAAAATAAGAAAAGGATTGCCAATGAGCTCACTAAAACAATCTGCCTCCTCTGCGTCAATGTCAAATGCAGTTTTAGAAGGATCCCAGTCAAGCAATGTAACACTAGCTAAAGGTAACAGTGCGACGGAAAACACAATTTTACATCTACCCTTATATACTCAATTGGACAACTATGAGCAGGCATTGAGCAAGTTGGTGAGTGGTGTGGACAGTTTTAAGCCTGATTTACAAGACGCACACGACCTTATAAAAGCGGACAAAATGCTTGTCGAATCACTAAGCAAGTTCCCTGAATACAATGACATCAACGATCAACTATTGGAGCTGAGAGCGAAAAAACAAAGCATTGATGACAAGAACAAGAAGATTTTGCTAACTTTGAACGACTGCTACACAAAGCTAAACACACTGCCTATGGTGGAACAGGTGCAGTTTGAAAACGAGATTTTGATAAAACAGAGAGAGTTTTTGAAAGCAAAAGATGTTTTGGAATACGCTATGAAGTTGTCCAAGTTCACGAAAATACCACCAACTTTTGACAAAGGAATGATTGGGCCAATCAACTTTGTTTGGCCTGGTGATGATTCTTTGAGAAAAGGGATGCTTGCAATGGCAGATGTACAAGAGAGAGAAAAACAGTCTCACAAACACGAGCTATCTCTTGAACAGCAAGCTCAGATACAGCAGCAGCAAGAGCAGCAGCAAGAAGCTTTATCGAAAGAGCAACCCGGTGTGCCTGAATCAAAAGAAGAAACGCTTATATTTGACGGTAAACATAAAGAAGAACCGAAAAAACAAGAGCAAGGGAATGCACAAGAGTCTCAAGAAGGGCACAATAATAAAGAAGATGAAAATGAAGAAGAGGAACAAAAGGCCACGTCAGATAAAGAACAACAAGACGAAGACCTGGATCTTGAGTTGGACCTTTTCAACCCTGATGAGTTTTAATACTAAAGTTCTTGGTTTTTATAACTGTACTTGAATAAATCCATAAACCGATACGTCTTTTTATATAAGCGCAGGTCCAATAAAAAAAACCCCACAAAAGAATTAGTCATTTCTTTCACCCAAAGGCGTGAAATCACTAAAGCTCATTCTTCTTCTTGAAGGGCCTTTGGTTGAAGGACTGAATTCTTTTTTGAATTTTTCAAAAGCTTTTTGAATGTTAGATTCTTCAATTTCTAAACCCTTGGCATCTTTCCAATCAGCATAGTCTTTCATGAATTCGGCATAGTCTTTGCTCATTTCGTCTATATCGTATTGGTCCAAATCTGGAATACCCAAGTTGATTTTAATATCTTCGTCGCTTTTGCCGTGTTTCTTTTCGTATTCAACTTTGTCTTTCAAAATATCAGACAATGAATCTTTGTTCTTTTCCAACTGTTCTAATTTTTTCGATTCTTCTCTCTTTTGTGGAGTTTTGGAGTTCAAGAATTTGATGATCTTCTTCTTGTATGGGCCCATAAATGCAAACATCATCACTGCAACTCCAATGTGGATGTAATAGTAGACTGAGGCCCACACTTTCAAACCATCTTTCAAATTCAAAACAATGAATGGCTGAACCATATACCCAAAGGCCAATTGTGTGGCGAAATATGTCAAAATGTCATAAAGTGGTTTGTATGGACCTGGAGTTTTACCATCAACCTTCATGAACAAAGGTCTAAAATGTCTTCTGGCAAATCTCCCACATGTTTGGAAACAAGCACCTGTGATGAAAGTTAAATAGTAGCCTGCTGAGGTCCCATGCCATAGGGCAGAAGTCAAAAATGTCAAAAATGTTGCTCTAAATCCAGGTTTTTTGTCACCTCCTGGTGGAGACACTCTCAAGTAGATGTAGTATTTCAACCATTTGTTTGTGTTTTGATTCCAAGCTTCCAGTGCAGCATGTGTGTTTTGTGCGGTTTCAAACGCAACAAAATCGATATTTTGCACTCTATTCCATTTGATTTTTTTCGATTTGGTATCAAACCCATTGTAACCCAACCCACAAACAATACAACTTGCTTCGGCAATAGTCCATGCGGCGTAATACTTGAATCTGGCTGCAAGTCCGGTCCACCACAAATAAAAGGCTCTGTACCAAAAGCCATGTTCAGTGACAAAACTGCTCTCAAGAGTTTTTTGCATAGGAACAATCGATAACGATTTGAAAAACAAAAACAGGAAAACAAAAGCAATAGCAATTTTTTTCAGTGCAACTCTTCCGTTTTTAGGGATTTCTCTCTTTTGCAAAGCTTTGTTCGAGGAGTATCTGTTTTTAGGTTTGAAACTTTCTGGTAGATCTTTAAAAATGGACAAATCTAACCATGAATCAAAATCAGCAAAATCAAAAGCTGGACCCGTCAACAAAGATGGGTAAAAAAAACAGTATGCCATGAATTTCAACAAACTTGGGTGTTTGGAAACTACTTTGGATTTTTGGTAATCAGTCAAAACATATGGTTTTGTGTTTTGTTTCTTCAAGTCAGTTGATTCCTGGTCTTTACTGGATGTGCTATTTTTCTTCAACATTTGACCATCGTAATAACTCCATGCAAACGCAGTAATTTTCATCACCAAAACCATTTCTGCACCTGTAATAACAGACCCAGATTGAGTTTTGCTCAAAACTGCATGACTGTATTCCAAATGCAACATAACCAAAATAAAGTTTAACCATGGCATCAGCTTGGAATGGGAGTAGTATCTAGTGAGAAAAAAAGTGAACAACGAACTTGTCAATAACGATCTGAATCCACTTAAATTATTCAACACACCTATCAAATAAAACAAAGAGGTGAACAAAATGTATCCGCATTTCAAATTCGGTCTGTTGTCAGGCAATCTCTTCATTACGGCATTTAGCGGGAAAGTGCTCAATAAGCAAATGGCAATTTTGACAATTTGATCGTCAACCCCTACATCGGCGGCCAGTTTCTCAATGAACGCAGCCAACGGATTGTACATTTTTTTTCTTGATTAGAGCTTAGTGGAAATAAAGTGACTTGTGAAATATGCTTGTTAGTGTGCTGGTTTCACGTAGTGATCTTGGTAGTCTCTTACTTCGAGCTTGTTTTTTCTAAATGAAATCATACATGCATTGAAAGACACAATTTTCCCAATAGCAATAACTCTTATATTAAAATGAGCTACAGATTTTAAAGTTAAAAGGTACAAGTTTCGTCAAACCGATGAATGATTGCAATCGTGGGCTTTGCACCAGTCAAGTTTTTTTTGTTGAGCTTTTGGATCTTCATGATTTGTCCACCTGACGTATTCCCTTTTTTTTTTTTTTTTTTTTTTCAGGAAAAAAACATGTTCGAGTGGAAAACGTCGCAACTGAAATAAGCAATCATTCGTACTTGGTGATGATGGGTTGTATGAAATACTTTTGCTCAAAGTTTACGCTCAAAATTATGACCAGAGCCATTGGGTTAGCCGACAGGTTTATTTGAATTTCTTAGTTTTCAGCTTTTTTGATTTGCTCTGTGTAAAATCTGCACAAAATTTAGTCCATTGTTTCCTTTCGTATAAAAACATTTGCTTTTCAAAATAGCTCGTTTGAAAAGTGATAGATTGAGTGTTTGGTGTTCTAGAACTTTGGTCGAGGCAAGTTTGTAAATGAGCCAACTAGTGATTAAGTTTTAGTGGATGATGATTTACACTGGAAATTTAATGCTTGCAACGAGATTCTAATAATACACGAAGTTGAAATGTAAACTTAGCTGTTCTACACTCAGTTGTACTGATATTTGCTTATTTCCTTTCAGTGTAATATGACAGCAGATGGTTTCTTTGTTTTTTTTATTTTATTTTATTTTATTTTATTTTATTTTTAAACGAGCAATGGTTGTTGTTTACCTTTGTGCCTGCAACTACAGCTGGTCAGAATAAGTAGTGCAACATTTTTTTTTTTGTCTTTGGTGATTTTCCGAGTACAGTCTGTCTAATATTCTTGATGAGACGCGCAAATTGAGCATCAAAGAAGAAGAAAAAGAATAAAAACAAATAGTAAAATTCTCGAAGCAGTAACATTGATCGCTCAGGAACTTTCAGACTTTATACTGGTAATGCTTTTCTATCGAATCTTGCATTGGTGTGTTTGTCATAAACTGCTTCCAAACATGCATATATATATATATAAGTCATTATGTTTTTTCCAGCTCTTTCTTCAATTGAAACTCTTTCCCGGGTTGATAGCCTGTGTGAAATGGAAAAAAAATATATTTTTCAGGTAAGAGCAGAAGCCGATCCAAATTTAAGATTCCATCGTTTGTATCCAAAAAAAAGAAAAATACAATTATAATAATAATCACAAAAGATCTTAATTAGACACTCAAAAACCAAAGCTCAAAATGCTAAGATCGACTTTCCAAAAAATCAGCACAGTGAAGTCTGTTTCGCCTCAATTCATAAGGTTTAACTCCACCTCAAAGGCTCCTACAGGGGTTGTTTTTATGAATATGGGTGGACCTGGGAAAATAAATGAAACATATGACTTTCTATACCAGTTGTTTTCAGATTACGATTTGATTCCAATCAGCAAAAAATACCAACCACAGATTGCCAAGTTCATTGCGAAGTTTAGAACACCAAAAATTGAAAAACAATACGAAGAAATTGGTGGTGGCTCTCCTATCAGAAAATGGTCTGAGTACCAAGCACAAGAGGTTTGCAAAATTTTGGACAAAACAAACCCAGAAACTGCTCCTCACAAACCATATGTTGCATTCAGATACGCAAAACCTTTGACTCACGTCACATATGAACAAATGCTAAAGGACGGGGTCAAAAGAGCAGTTGCTTTTTCACAGTACCCTCAATTCTCATACTCTACAACGGGAAGCTCCATTAACGAACTTTATAGAACAATCAAAAAACTGGATCCAAAAAGAACCATTGCTTGGTCCATCATCGATAGATGGCCTACCCATAAGGCTGTTGTGGATGCCTTTGCTGAAAATATTGAGAAAAAACTTTTGGAATTTCCAGAAAATGTTAGAAAGGATGTCATCTTGTTGTTCAGTGCACATTCTTTGCCTATGGATGTGGTTAATACAGGTGACGCATATCCTGCAGAAGTAGGTGCCACTGTTTATCATGTCATGAAAAAATTGAATTTCCAAAACCAATACAGATTGGTTTGGCAATCGCAAGTTGGTCCAAAACCATGGTTGGGTGCACAAACTGCAGATATGAGTGAGTTTTTAGGTGGAGAAAAAAATAAAAAATTGATGTTCATTCCTATTGCATTCACTTCAGACCATATTGAAACTTTACACGAAGTGGATTTGGGGATCATTGAAGAAGTTGAATATAGAGACAATCTGAAAAGATGTGAATCTTTGAACGGTTCTCCAACGTTTATCAAAGGTTTGGCAGATTTGATGAAAGATCATTTGAACAAAAATGAATGGTATTCGAAACAATTGCCTTTGGATTTTGTATTGGGGAAATCCAATGATTCTTTTGAGCATCCTTCTGAAGTTTTTGGCGATTTTTCCAAAAAACCCGTAAGCGAAAACCAAAAAGACACAGTTGCTTCTCAAAAAACAAAATGAAAACCAGATACATTAAGAACTCATCCTTGTACATAGGTCACTTATCGGAGCATCATTGGATAGTAATTGCCAATGCATTTTTAAATTTTTTCTTATTTCTCACCACTTTTACCAATTTTATTTAGTGCTAATCATATTTAAACAAATACATAACAAAAAGCCCGCATATAACACACAGAATTACGACTTAAAGTTTACAAAATCATTTGCGTGTCTCCTACAAGCTGAGTAGCGTTGTTTGCAGTTTCTTCAGTAGCAGGAGTACCCTTGCTGGTATTAGTGGTTACCATTTTGAAACCTTCTTTCAAAATCTCATCCACCTGTTCAGACTTGCTTGGGAAGTTATTCAAAACAAACGCAACATCATCCCATTGTTTTTGGTTTTCACATTGCTTCAACCTATTTAGCAATTTCGCGCTTAACTGTTTTTGATGACGCTCTTTATCAATAAAAGAGATCAAAAATTGGATGATTTTTTTGAAAGATGGCTGTGACAAAGTTTGGTCAGCAGTCAATGTACTAAAAATATCAATGAAACCATTATAAATGGCATTATCCTTTGAAGCCAATTCTGTAAAAAACAGTTTGCACATATCGCTGATTCTTTGATCCTCATTTTCGAGGCATTTTGCCATTTGACCCAATTGACCCTTGACTTTGACTTGGCCTGCCAAAATCAAAAAGGTAACGGTCATCAAACACGTTCTCTGCACCATTAAGCTCTCGTCATGTAATCTTTTATACAAAAACTCTGTATTCTCATCAACCAAATTGTTAAAACAAACAGCCATATCACCTAACCCCAAAACGGCGTTTGATCTAATCACAGCATCGGGAGACTTTTCCATAACTGTAATGAGTAAGGGCAGGTTCTTCTCACAGTATTTACTCGAGCAACACATCATCTTCTCCAAGCACAACGTGGCGACTCTTTGCAAAATCTCATGTTGAAATTTCCCCGAATTATCAGAAACAATCTCTTCCACTAACGGCCCAAATTGAGCAAGCAAAGATTGTTTTCCAAACAAAAGCTCATTTTCTTTTATAGCAAAAACGGCATCAGCAAAGTCATCCTCATTCGACCCACCAATCATTTCCAGCTCTTTGTCTCCGGCTGCATCTTTTTGCTGCTGATTTTGGGCAGCGTTGTCTGAGCCCTTTCTTTTAGAAGTGTTTGACTTGCTGTTTTTACGCTTTTTAAATTCTGCTTCACAACGCTCCAAATATACAATCATTTTGATTGATACCTGTCCTACAAGAAACAAAAGTTGACTCAACGAAACCAACCTGGAGAAATCTTTATTTCCTGTTTCTTCAAATTCGTTACTTCCAAAAGTTTCTTGCGTCTTTAGTTTAATAATTTCTGAACAAGCCATATCTGGTTGCGAAGATATGGTGAATAACGCATTCAACGCGCTCTCACAAAATGGAAAGTACTCGGTGTCTTCTGTGTACTTGAGAAGTCGTTCTTTCAGTTTTGACATGATTTCTAGCTCACGCAATGCAGATGATGGCAAGGTAGTTGTCATAGAATTGGAGAAAGATCTCTCCAAGGCCAAACAGGTGTATTTTGACAAAATTAAATCATGCTCGCCGGCTTCACCCAAACCAACATTCAACAAATAATCCAAATTATTTCCAGCAATCTGACTGTCCACTAACGTCAGCATCCCCAACACAATGATAGAACCATGTACTTGCTCCTTTGTTAGCGATTTATTTGTACCAACGCTTCTCTCGTCAAAGGCATTGTCCGAATTATTATAAATAGCCCATAAAACGTTAATCACATTATGGTCAATGAATTTCTCTTCATACAAAAGGCCTAACAGCTTTTCCAAAGACGCCAAGTCGGCAACCGATGCATCAACGGTTAACTGTATCAAATTCTTGGAGATGTAAGCGGCTTTCTCTTTATAGTTGCAATTATCAGGCGCAGTCAAAAACAGCTGCTTGTAACAGAGCACCAGGTGTTGCGGAATACCCACCCCTTCGTCATTCGAAGATTTCATCCATACCAGATGTAACATTTTTTTGATCCCAGTGTAAGCAACCTCTACGTCATAGGCATCTGTTAAAACAAAAAAATCCATAGCTTCAATAACCTCAGTCTTGTTCTTGGAGTAAAGCAATTTACAACAATGATCAATTCCCAAATGCAAAGTTTTAATGAACTCTATTGCTTCTTCGTAATACTTGATTGTCAACTTCAATTTTTCCAAGTCAATAGGTATTTCTTCTTGAGCATCGTCCATAGAAATATCGCCTTCATGGTCCATTTTGGCAAGTATCGAATTGGCTTCTGAGTATCTCTTTTCCCATTGTTTCAAAGACAACTGAGAGCCATGAAGTGCAGAAAATGGATGCACCAAAACCAGTTTTGACAACAGCTTTACACAATTCCTTCTCACCAAAGATGATTTATCTTGCAAAGATCTCACAGCAAGTTTAGCCCATTTAACTTTTTCTCTACTAAACTGTTTACTTTCACTACGCGTGGCTTCCAAGTCACAAATTTTCATGAAAGCTTGAATGGCTTTGGTTCTCACATATGGGTTGGTGTCTAAAAATCTTTCCTCCAACAACTCAATCAACACTTCAACTTGCTGTTCGAGTAGCTCGGTATTCCCTTCTTGCTCTACATTTTTATGTGCATTCAAAACTATGTTACCACAAACCTCAACTACCGCACATCTCAATGTGAAAGAGCTATTATTGAGCAATCGAATAAGTAATGTCATTTGGCGCAAAACGATTTTTGGAAGGAGCTCTGAAATTCTTATCAAGAAACCCGATATTGATTTTGGGCCGGTGTTATCCTTTGCGTTAAAGTTCTTATTGCTTATTTCCCTCAAAACATCTTCTGTCAACTGCGGAAAATCATAATCACTACTCAACACCTGAAGTAGCTCTGCCAAGTAATTGCTCAAGTTGACAAAGTAGGTCAAATTTGTCATTACCATGTTCAAAGCACTGGCACTCTGGTTATGCATTTTGACAGCCACACATATCATTTTTGTGGTTAAAAATTTTATTGAGTGAATCTTGACCAAGTTTTCAATCTCCAAAAACAAATACACCGGTTTCAAAAACAAGGAAAGAAACTGATCTTTTTCTAAACTTGTTTGAAATATCTTGGATAAAGTTAGCTCGCACAATCGTATAATGCTCTCTAAAAGCCCCTCGACCTGGCTGCAACTGTTTTTATAGATATTTTGGTAATCTTCTTGGTTGTTGCTATTGCTACTACTGTTTGCAGCTCCTCGTTTCCTAGATGAGGTTGACGTGGCTGAACTATTACTTCTCATCAGCTGAAGCTGCAAAAAAGTCAAACACACGTGTATCAAGTATCCAAATTTTTGTAGTTGAGATTTGCATAGCAAAAGCCAATCACCCAAACTAATCTCTTCGTCGTCCTCTTGGTTGTTTTGGCCATTCAACAAGACACGCTGGATGTTCTTAGACAAGTTGACTATAGATGAGCCCAAACTGTATGTAAGCTGAGTTTGCTGCTTCAAATTTAAGTTAGCAAATGCATGACATAAATCTAAAAGAGTTTCAAAAACTTCATCGTCCTCTATCTGATCAGCGGGAGAAAGAGCAAGTTTATCAATGATCTCATTCAAATCGCTTTGGGCATTTTCCAAGTGGGAGTCCTTACCCAATTTGTCTTTTTCAGCTGTTTGAAATTTGGTTAGATGCTCACCAAGTTTAAATGCGTTCATTCCTCCCTCACTTATTTTGTACTTTTTCCTGGTTTTCTTGGTCATTTAATCATTATTCTTGCTGATGATGTAACATGCGTTTGTAAGGAACACGTAAAAAAAACTTGATATTGTCTTCTTGTTTACATTCAATTGAAACTTTAGTGTCAGAAAAAGCTTTTGTACTAACTGATCATCACCCGGATTTCAGCTGGTAACAAATTTTAAATGGTTTCGTGGTCTAGTCGGTTATGGCATCTGCTTAACACGCAGAACGTCCCCAGTTCGATCCTGGGCGAAATCAATTAATCTTGTATTTTTTTTTAAGTTTTTATTTATTATTTTTTTTTGATGATAATGTCCGTGCCGTTTTTTTAGTGTTGCTTTGATTACCAACCAAACTGTGTCTAAATGCAATATCTCGCAAGAAACAGAGCTTTGCTTTCATTTGATGAAAACACATTGCTGAAAAAAGTATGAAAAAAAACATAATTAGTAAAGTTTCTTGATTATGTTCTAAAAACAATCTGAAGTTGAAGGGCCTTTGAAAGAAACTTTTTAAACCAATTGGTGTTTTTTTTTTGCTCATGTTTTGAAGTAAAGCAAGCTTGGTTTGGTTTTCCAAACTCAAAATCTTCAGATGAGCTTAAGTCAATACCCATATTATGTTGTTGAATATCATCAATAGATTCAACAATACAAAATCTTGGTTTCGTGGTCTAGTCGGTTATGGCATCTGCTTAACACGCAGAACGTCCCC
>ERZ794936.801-NODE-801-length-12043-cov-33.238322_pt1 | contig 12043 bp, 8 predicted proteins | sample MGYA00511083_ERZ794936 | MGnify/ENA primary metagenome ERZ794936 (study PRJEB30137, sample SAMN04331409) | food metagenome | isolation source: Y2 must sample point D1 replicate A | place: Australia: South Australia | collected 2014 ... | reverse complement strand
TCTCTCTCTCTCTCTCTCTTTCTCTCTCGTTTCTTGTTTTTTATGCGATGCAGGTTTAAGGAAGACAAAGCCAAAAAAAAAAATAAAAAAATATGTTACATGCAATCTATGTATCTTAGCGAGTTCAACAAAATTTATAGATGATCTGAAATGTGATTCTAGATATTTGCGAATATTTTCTAGCGTTGTAATGTCAGACCGCTATGCATCCATTTTTTTTTTTATTTGTTTTCTTGTACTTCACCAGTTTTGTTCCAAGGAACTGCAATTCGAAATATCATCAAACTGTAAAGTATCTCCAAGTTTAGAGATCGTACCAGACATAATAAAATAAACAAAAATATTGTTAGCCAATGGCTACCGCTTCTACTAGGCCCAAAAGAGCAGCTGTCAACAACTCCATTATTGAACCGGATTCAGACTATGATGACTTCAAAAGTAACAAAAGCAACAAAAGCTCAAATTCAAAAAAGAAAACTTTGAAAACAAGTGAAAAAATTGATTTCAAAAGTTTTGATGATGACGACGACGATGACGATGAAGACGACAAAATCGTCAAAGCTCCTGCAAAGAAAAAAAGAAAGCTAAGTTCTTCTACTACCAAGAAGCCAACAACCAAAAAAATCAAAAAGGAAGAAAACGGTACAGCAAAAGGTGACAAACAAAAAAAGGCCGCAATTAAAAAAATTACTAAAAATTCCAAAACACCTGCTGCCAAAAAGAAAACTGTTAAACAAGAAAAGAAGGACGAAAAAATCAAGTCTATTGTGAAAAATGAAGAAACTGAAGATGCTGTAAAAGCAGCCAAGGAAGAAGAAGACTTTGAAAAAGCGGAAGAGTACAAATGGTGGGAACAGCAAAACGAGGATGACACAATCAAATGGCAAACATTGGTTCACAATGGGGTGATATTTCCTCCAGAATATGAGCCATTGCCTTCACATATCAAATTGTATTATGAAAAAAAACCAGTTACGTTGCCTCCGCAAGCAGAAGAAGTTGCTGGGTTTTTTGCAGCTTTAATAGAGTCTGAACATGCAAAAAATCCGGTTTTCCAAAAAAACTTTTTTGCTGACTTTAAACAAGTTTTAAAAGAAAGTGGTGGGGTTGTTGATCCGCCTAAATTCAATATCAAGGATTTTTCAAAATGTGATTTTACTAAGATCTTTGAGTATTTTGAATTGAAAAAACAAGAAAAGAAACAATTGACCAAAGCAGAAAAGAAACAAATCAAACTGGAAAAGGAAAAATTGGAAGAGCCGTACAAGTTTTGTTATTTGGATGGCAGAAAGGAACAAGTGGGGAACTTTAGAATTGAACCTCCATCTTTATTCAGAGGGAGAGGTGCGCATCCGAAAACAGGGAAATTGAAAAGAAGAGTTTACCCTGAAGAAGTTGTTCTGAATCTGGGTGCCGATGCTCCTGTTCCAGAACCTCCAGCAGGCCATCATTGGGGCGAAGTCAAACATGATAATACGGTTCAATGGCTAGCCATGTGGAGAGAAAACATTTCCAACTCTTTCAAGTATGTCAGGTTTGCAGCCAACTCGTCTTTGAAAGGGATGAGTGATTTCAAAAAATTTGAAAAGGCCAGAGAACTGAAAGACCACATTGAAGTTATAAGGAAAGATTATGAAAAAAACTTGTACAGCAAAGTTACATTTGAAAGGCAAATTGCTGTTGCAACATATTTGATTGATATATTTGCATTAAGAGCAGGTGGTGAAAAATCAGAAGACGAAGCAGACACAGTTGGTTGTTGTTCTTTGAGATACGAACATGTTACTTTGAAACCTCCACAAACAGTTATATTTGATTTTTTGGGGAAAGATAGTATTAGATTTCACCAAGAAGTTGAAGTTGATAAACAAGTTTTCAAAAGTTTAGCAATCTTTAAAAAACATCCCAAAAAACCTGGTGACCAATTGTTTGACAGATTGGATCCTTCTATTTTGAACAAACATTTGCAAAACTATATGCCTGGGTTGACTGCAAAAGTTTTCAGAACTTACAATGCTTCCAAAACGATGCAGGATCAGCTAGATTTGATTCCAAATACGGGGACCGTTGCCGAAAAGATTTTGAAATATAATGCTGCAAATAGGACAGTTGCTATTTTGTGTAACCATCAAAGAACTGTTGGAAAGAATCACGAACAAAGTGTTTTACGTGCTACAGAAAAAATCGAAGAATGGGAATGGTCCAAAATCAGATTAAAAAGAGCGATCTTACAATTAGATCCAGAACAAGCCAAAGTAAAAGGACAAGTCAGATACTTCAGTGAAATCAAAAAGCTAACCAAAACGAAGGAAAAGAAAATTCACAAAAGAGTTTTGTTGAAAGAAAAGGAAAAACTAGAGAAAAAATTTCAAAGAGAAAATGAAAAACTAAAGGAGAACAAAGAGCCTGTTCTAAAAGCTAGTGTTTTGAAAGAATGGCTAGCCAAAATAGATGACCTTGAGAAACAATACGAGCAGGAACTGGAAAATGATGGTAAGTGGGATGAGGAGTTATTGAAAAAGCAAACTGTGACCAAATTGAAAGCTCAGGTGGAAAAACTGGAAGCCAGAATTAGAACAAACACTATTCAATTGAAAGACAAAGAAGACAATTCTCAAGTGGCTTTGGGGACCTCCAAGATCAACTATATCGACCCGAGATTATCAGTTGTTTTTTGCAAAAAATACAACGTTCCATTGGAAAAAGTGTTTACCAAGACCTTAAGAGATAAGTTCAAGTGGGCTGTTGAGAGTGTGGATAGTGATTGGAGATTTTGAACAAACTTCAAGGCGAAAGGAGGGGGGGGGGAAAGGAAACTTAAAAGCTTGCGTCCTTGCGCGGTCTTTGTAAGTTTATAATATTGACTCAAATATGACTTTACAATTTAAGTTGCACGTAACATACCAGAAACAAATCTTTGTAAGCACACTTGCCTACCTTGGATTTGTAGTCACTCTTTTCAAAACGCAAAACTTATTTCTCTAGACCAAACAACTGGCTGGCTTTTTGCGGCAGGTGTGCATCTATCATCTTCTTGATGGTTCTGCTGTTTTCTCGTTTTATCTTTGGTTCGGCTTTTAAATTGTAATTGCTCCTTCGGCCGCAAGACCTTTTGACACCAGTTTATCCCGAGTACGGAATACTTGTAGGATTTATTGTCTTGAAACTTTTTGCCATCAACCCAAACACCACATACAATGTCTCTGACTCCAATACATTTTGAGAATTTTTTTTTTGCCACTCAAAATCGACACAGAAATCCACGTTGGACTAGCAAGTTTTGAAACTCTCTGCGAAAGGAAAGCAAAAAACAACTATAAAAAAAAAACGCTTAATATTTGAGTTGGAGTGTGACTTGATGGCTTAATATATAAATGAAACGTGTATTTAATTCATTTATCGATGAAAACCTGATGGGAGCTTGGTTTGTATCGGATCTGAATTTGCTATTGATTATCAGGAACATTTAAGTTGATGTTTTGAGATGAGTGCACATTACCTATCATATAAATTATAATTTAAAGTCTGTTTTCAATCTGGGCAGTGCTTGACTTGAAAAGCGAGAAAAAAAAACCCCACCAAAAAAGAAACAACTTTACAAAAACAACCCCGCAAATACAATACAAAATGGCTCGTTCCAGAGGTTCCGCAAGATCATCCGCAAGACCAATGCAATCCAGCAGATCTGCTCACACTATGGCTGCTCCAGCCCGTGCTGCTCCTGCTCAAACCCCAAACTACTCTCACCCACAAACGGCTCCAGCTGCTTCTGCTGCTCCAATGCAACAAGTGCAACAGAAACAACCAGGGCTTTTTGCCCAAATGGCTTCCACCGCGGCCGGTGTTGCTGTTGGTAGTGCTGTTGGTCACACTCTTGGTGCCGGTTTGACCGGGATGTTTTCTGGCTCTGGCTCTTCTGAAGCTGCTCCAGTGCAAGCTGACGCTCAAGCCCAGCCACAATACATGGCCGCTGCTCCAGCCCCACAGCAAACTGCTTGTGACGTTGATGCCAGAAACTTTACCAGATGTTTGGAAGACAACCAAGGCAACATGCAAGCTTGCGATTTCTATTTGCAACAATTGAAAGCTTGTCAACAAGCTGCCAGCCAATATTAGAAACGTTTTGATTTTATTTTCAGCTTTTTTTTTTTTTTTTTGTGACCGCTGACAAATTTATTATTGAATACAATCAGATATTTATACCTATATTGGACAAGTGGAAACTAATTCAAATTTGAAGAAAACCCTTTTTAAAAGAAGTACTACATACGTGAAGAGCCCCAATCAGCACTTCTCTCAATTTTCAAATCAAAGCAATTCTACAATAAAACAAACTAAAGAAATTCCTGCATATAGAACGAAGCACACTTTATGACTTTGCTTTCTTCTTCCAAAAGCTGATGAAGAGCTTCAAGAAAGGCAAAAACAAAAAAAAAAGAAAAAAACATTCTGGCAATGGGAAGTACATATCTATTCGGTAAGAGATCAACTTCCTCCAACTATTTTTGTGCTTAATAATATTTTTTTTTTTTTTTTCTTCTTTTTGCGATATTTATAATACATATTCAAGTAAACATTCTACATATTTCTGGATACGATACATGTGGATACATGGAAAGTATATAGCGCTAACTCGAAGAGAAATAGAATGGAAATTAAGCCACCTAAAGACTTTAGCTTAACGCTTGAGCAATGCCAAGAGTAGGCAGTTTTGACTACTCTATATCATGCTTCTCTTTCAGCGAGATCAAATTACGTAGTTTCTTTTACTAAGTAAATAAATAAATAAATAATACGCACAAATCACGTGAAAAACAATAGCAGGGTTTTTCACGTAAGAAAGTTTCTTACCCAATTTGAACTGGTCAATAAACAAGGATCAAACAATTTTGAGACAAACCGATCTGGGCGATCTTACAATTGTTTTTTAAGATTTTCGAGCTCTTTGCATATTCCCTTCTATAAGGCAAATAAAAGCTCAATTAGTTGATAAACGTTTTCTTGTTCAGGGTACAAAATACACGATTGGCAAAAAGCAAGCCGATCATATTCAACATCGCACCAAAAAACATAAGACATGTCTCTGAGATCAACCAAATCACTGCCAAATTTGAAAAAAGCTATTAAATTAGAATACTTCAGCGGCCTACCTGCGACACCGTGTTGCAATAACCATTTCGAAGTGATCCAAAAAAAGTACGTTCATCACACAAACAAAAATGATCACACCATTCTTTTGACGACTAACACTACCACAAATACAACAGGCTCTGTTGCCAATTTCACTCATCCAAATGCGTTTTCAGGCCTTTCAGTGAAGGATCTGAAATTGCAGTGCCGGAGCCGAGGACTCAAAGTGTCTGGAACAAAGAATGAGCTGATTTCAAGATTGAGCACCATATCAAAAAGCACGGCTAAACAACAATCCAGCAAACATCTGCAAGAGGCTAGCCTTGGAAACGGAAAATCCACTGGTTCAAACGAGAAATTTACATCCAAGCCGGCAAAAAAATCAAAAAAAAGGAAAAACCTTTTGTCTGCCAAGAAAACTCAAGATCTGTCACAGAAAATCACTCAATCAATCTCTTCAACAAACTCAAAGCCTGCTGAGCAAAGCACCAACAAAGAAATTCTCAGTAACGCTGCCCAGTCTGACACTTCTAAATCATATACTTTTGATCAAGGCAAACTGGTCAGTAACACCGTGTTTCCACACACTAGCCCTCGAAACGTTCCGCAGAGGGTCTACATGCCTTACAAGTTGAGCTTAGAAGTGCCTGATGTTTCTGGTTGTACTAGAACAAGAAACGAACACACTTCTCAGAACTCTAGTGAAAACAACTCGTTATTGAAAAAATCCAACTTGGATGATTTGCTAATATTAAAGCAACTTGCGTCAGGACTGTCTGTGAGCAGTGTAAATGCCAAAAGTTTAATCAAACAATCGGTGCCATCTTCGTCTGATAAAAAAGATGAGCCATTTACATCCTCCACGAAACCTTTGACAATGAGGGACAAAGTGTTTTTCATAACGTTTGTAACATCGACTCTTTATTGGTGGGACATTTTGCCAGTGTCACTGTTGCCTTTTGCGGAAAAAGTAAGTAATGAAGCTGGCCACAATGAAATAAAACAAGAACCAAAATAAAAATATTTTTACCAATAGTGTATGATTAGGGATATGGATTTTTATATAAGTAAGGAAAACTGCTCAAAGGTGACAGCATTTGTAAAATATACAGTACAACAAATATTTGCAAAACCAAAACCTGCGTTTAGTGAAAATTTTCGGATTTACACCGAACAAAATAAACTTGAGAAAGGCTGCTTTAGCTTACGCAGTGGTTTTTTGTTTCAAATAGTATTCTTTTTGAACGTGTGCTATTTGCCTAGTAAAAGCTTTCATAACCACATCTGTTAGAGTCTTTGCAAATAAAGAGGAAATTGAGTTGTAAAATCTTGACTTGAATTTAAAATCCAATCTCAACTCCACCTCACACTTTTTTTGGTCGTTTTCGACAATGATCCATTTAGTGTGTAGTTTGTCAAACAGTTGATCCGGCAAACTTTCTGCAATAACAATTCTTTCAAGTGAGTTATCACTGGACTTTAGACACTGAATGAGACAGTCAAAGTTTTCATCATACTGCTTGTAGCCGACCCTCAGACCGCCTTGCATCGGTTTATCCTCGTTGGATGGATCTCGCTTACTTACCCACGACTCGGTGCAGTAGGGCAAAAACTCCTTATATTTTGAAACTTCGCTTATAACGTGGTATGTGTTGTTGAGAGAGGCGTTGATGGTTTTGCGGAGAGTGTATGTGTGCACCCCCTTGATATTTGCCACTATTTTGCCTTCAGTCGTTACACACCTTTTGGGGTGCGCTCTAAAGTTTTTGCTCACATTGTTCCATCTCGCATGATTAAAAGGTCCCAAAATCTGAGGTTTGGCAAAAAAAAAGGTCGAAAGCTTTGCAAACATGGTTATGGCACAGGTGAGTTTTTACAAATTGATCCTTGGACAGACAAAATCAAAGAAAATGGATAGTTTCTCCCAAAAGTCCCGAGTGAGCTGTTAGGGCCTCACTCAACCATACATGAAGCTTATGCTTTTGAGGAAGGGGTGGATGGGTTTCTTCAATTAAACCCAGCTGACAGCGGCTTTTTAAAGTTTTTAGACATTTTTTTTTTTTTTCACGTTCCTGGCAAACTGAAAAAAGCGCGAAAAGGCTGCTCGCCAGCTATTACAACAAGAAAGGGGCATTTGCATTTGCTAAGAGAAAGCTATTTGAGTAACTCCTGATACCAGCAAGATCAGTTTTCAATAAAAAAAACTATCTTAAAAACAAGCAAAACCAAGCAAAACTTTAACTATTACCGAAAACCACGAAGAAGCCTTGTTATGTCGTTTGATATTGATTGGGACAAAATTAGAAACGATGGCAGCATCAACCAGTCCATCCAAGATTTTTTAAACGATCAGCTTAGCTCGACAGAATTGCCCAAATACATAAAAAATTTGAAAGTCCTCAATTTTGATATTGGAGACGAACCACCTCTCATAGAGCTAAAACAAATAAGCGATCCGTTGCCTGCGTTCTACGAAAGTTCCGACGAGGAGCCAGACGAGGAGCTTGAACTAGGCAATGAGGAGGCGACTAGCAAAAGTAACGAGCAAAAAACCAATAACGTTAACAATACAGACTGTGAAGAAAGAATAAAAAACAAAGACAAAATGGACACACAACTACTAGTGGACATTGCATACAAGGGCAACATGCTGCTGGAGATTAGTGCTGACATTTCCATGAACTATCCCACCGATAGTTTTGTTTCGTTGCCTGTGAAACTACTAATAAGCGATATAGGATTTCACTCTTTGTGCATAATAGCCTACTTGAAGTCGAAGCAGGAAAGTAAGAATGCTGTAGACGAATCATCCATTGAAAACCGCATATTCTTAAGTCTTCTTTGTGATGTCGCAGATTCCGAATTGGATAGTCCAAAAAGTGCACAGAATCAAGATCCACAGTCCCCAAATCTCTCAAACCAGCAAGCAGGGTTGCCTTCTATCAGCAAAGCAACCAATTATCGTCAACAGCAGTACCACTTCCCCTCTTCAATGGAAAGAATGCAATTTCTAAGAACTATGACAGTAAAAACAGAAATTGGCGGCGATGGCGGGAGTAGCAGCAATGCGAGTGCATTGAAAAATGTTGGCGAGCTGGAAACCTTTCTTTTAGAGATGTTGCGCGGTCTGATAAGGAAAGAGCTTTGCTGGCCTGGTTGGATTGAGTTTGAGCTTTGACGCAATCAAGGGTGCTCGTGATTACCATGAGTGTGTACTTTTCTGTTGATACCTGATATGTACAAGTACGAAGGTTTGATTTTACAACAGTACTTCATTTATAACAAACCGCTGTGACGCGATTGAGGAGAATGGCGTTGATGACTTTGTTATTTACCCGACGCATGGTTTCCACACCTTATTTTTGAGCATGTGCCGCGGCTACTTGTAACCAAAAAAAAAAGGTTTGTTTTGAACAACAAATCTCTCGTTTAAAGCGGCGATCAAAAGTAATCACAAACATGCACTCCCTATCTATATAACCTCAGGCAAGTGTTGCGTGAGTCCTTGTACTGTTCTTTTAATAGACAACTGATAATAAAAAATAATCAACCAGTAAACCACAAAAAAAAACACAAAAACACTTGAAGGGGATTACTGATTACTGATTACTTCAAATGGACAGTTTTTTAGAGGCAGATCCGTGGGCCTCGGAGGCAGACAACAAAAACCCTGCTACTTCGTCACCGTTCCACAACACAAACACCTCTATTTTTACCTCAAAGAAGGACGATGGAACGAACAGTTACCATGGCGCTACATCAAGCCAGCTAAATGCATGGAATACACACAATTTAGATGAACTAGTGGCCTCAAACTCTTCAATTACCAATCATACCTCAGCAACGATGTCACCTTCCAACAGTGACGAAAACCTGCAGTCGCGCTTTGGTAACTTGTCTGTTGGCAACATGAAAGCACAGGCATCTGTTTGGGGTAATGAACTTTCTAACAGTAACCTGGGAAGTCTTTTTGGTGGCGCGCGTTCTGTTTTGGAAAATAACCTTCCCGGATCGTCGTCCTTGAGCTACTCAAAACAACATGAAACGCCAAACACAGTAAGGTATGACACCGGAGCAATTAACGAGAGAGAAGACGGGGAGGGAGAGGACAATGGCATTGAAGATGATGAGGAGACGAATGAAGACGACTTTAAAGCTTGGCTGGCATCCATTCGCAGGTTGTACAATCCATTGTACTATGATTTGATTAGTATCGAGGAGTTGCCCGAGAGGGAAGGGCTATTGTTCAAACATACAAACTACTTAGTCAAATACTCTTCAGGTCAGCCCGCCACGAAAAAGAGTGTTGAGGGAGCAAGACATACGGATGGTGCGGTAGGAGAGTCTGGCTCTTCAAGAGGTAAAGTGATACGTAGGTATTCCGATTTTGTGTGGTTACAGAGTGTTTTGTTGAAAAAATACCCTTTCAGATTAATTCCGGAACTACCTCAGAAAATGATTGGTTCCCAGAATACGGACCCAGTCTTTTTGGAGAGAAGAAGGTTGGGTTTGGCCAGATTTGCAAATTTGGTAATGAAACATCCTGTGTTGAAAAACGATGATTTAGTGATCACGTTTTTGACTGTGCCCACTGACCTTTCAAGTTGGAGAAAAAATGCTCCGTATGATACGACAGAAGAGTTTCTTGACAAGAAGATCGACAAAAGCTTTATTACAATGTGGAAACCACGCTTTTCCAGATATTGGAATGAGCTCGACAACAGTTTGGATCTGTCGTTGGAGTATTGGACTAAAATGACTGTGCTCATAGAAAGGTATGAGAGAAGGCAAAGAGCGGCTGCTCAGGAACGCTATTTCTTGAAGCAAACATTGTCCAAGTTTTCAAAAGAATCAACCAAGAAATTGTATCCCTTAGACAGCCATGGCTTAGTGAACGACATCAATGAACATCTAGGGTATGTTGGGAAGCATTTGGAAAACTGCGTTGCTTTGACGTTGAAAGAAAACGAAGAAGTTAGAGACACTTTGAGCGAGAAATTCAAAACGTTTATCGAGATATTGTTTTCAATGAAGGGTCTATTTGAAAGATACAAAATGTTGGCGGGAAACAATGTCTTGCAGTTGCAAAGAAGGGTTGAACTAAACGAAGAAAAGCTGAAAATAATGAGAGAAAAGGCAGACATCAAAGGTGCCACCTATGACAAGTTGGAAGATAATATCACTGAAGACAAGAAAACTATTGCAGAACAAATCAACAGGTCGTGGTTGATCAAGGAGTGTATATTAGAGGAGTTTGCAATTTTCCATGAAACTATGTTTTTGATCACGAATTTGTTTCAAAAATGGGCTGTTATGTACAGCAAATATTGCGATTTGGAATCAAACGAATGGGATAAACTCTTGGGACGCCTAGAATCCATGCCTACACATAGATGAAAGTATAAAAAACTATATTGACAGAGATATTGTTTATAAATTTCATTCAATTACTATACAAACAGTACGCTGCGTGCTTTTTTCTTTTCTGAAATAGTAACAACAAGTAAAAAAGAAAACAACAGGCAATCGTGCAAAAGAAGCCCTAGATTCTATAAATTTTATGCAATTTTCTTGTTGGTGTTAGTGAAACCGATACCCTTGACAGTAAGCACCATATCACTTTCGTCTCCATCTTCACATTCCTGCAAAATGACTTGAGTCCCAAACACTTTTTTGACATCTCTTAAAAGCTGGACAAATTTTGAGTCGATCTGGTTTTTAGATATTCTTAGTCTCCCCAAATCTTCTTTCCCAATTACCATGAAAATTAACGCAAGGGGTAATTGGTTTCTACCAACAACACTACTATTATTGATTTCATCAAGTAACTGGTATGCCACTTTAGTTCCAATGTCTTCAGGGACGTCTCCGGGACTGGAGATCGATTGAGAAAAGTATCTCCAACCTTGCTTGTTTTCAGCCACAAGGGTAATACCCCAGCCTGGGGATTTCCCTGAATTTTCGCCTCTCCACACATCCGCGGTAATGTTAACTTCACACCCAACTTGCTTATCTCTCAATACTTTTCTGCTCGCATCGATCATTCTGTTCACCATTGCCGGACTGACTCTAGTAGAGTATGCAACACCTCTAATTTTATTGATCATCGGAGTATCCAATGCGTGCATGGTGATAGGCTGAGAAATCAAAGAGTCCACAACCAAGTGCACTTCCCCGCCACCCAGTGGAGGAGAGCCCCTTTTCAAAGTATGCAGTGCACATTCACGAACACCAAACTTCTCCATCACAGGAAGAAGACCCCACTTTATAGCCTCCAAACCTGCATCGGTATGCGATGCTGTGATTCCCCTGAACAACAAAGAGAACTTTTTCTTGGAAAAGGGAGCCAAGTAAAGCATTGGTTCGACAAAGTAGCCGACCGGTTTCGAGTTTGGGCATGCATGCGTGTATGATCCTCCCGTAACAATACCTGGCTTGAAGATGATAGCCGTACCTGTGTATGAGATTTCGATGCTAGACCCATTCGTCACTGCTTCTATCAACCTTAGGAAGGACACCTCGTAATCTTTCAAACCTGGGTTCATGTCGTCTGATCTGATTTTTTCAATCTTGACAGCTTTTCCTGATAGTATGGCCATTATAATTCTCAATCTAAAGTTTTTGCAACCTTGAAAGGTGACATATCTGGACGCAGAAGATGTCCCGTTGGCTTTTTTATTGACTGACATTTTTTTTCCTAGTTATTTAAGGTGTTTTTGCAATATGTGTCGTCAGACTAGGTTCACTATTTTCTGGCCTTTGTGAAATAGCTGGAATGGGGGGTTTTTTTTTTTTTTTGGTACGTATACTTTGTAAGGTAAACTTTGCGCCTCTGTCATTTGATTTGTAAATGATGACCTTCTTGCATAGCATTTGATAAACGCGGAAAATAAAAATAAAAATAAAAATAAAA
>ERZ794936.800-NODE-800-length-12066-cov-30.236450_pt1 | contig 12066 bp, 6 predicted proteins | sample MGYA00511083_ERZ794936 | MGnify/ENA primary metagenome ERZ794936 (study PRJEB30137, sample SAMN04331409) | food metagenome | isolation source: Y2 must sample point D1 replicate A | place: Australia: South Australia | collected 2014 ... | reverse complement strand
GTATCTAGGTGCAAAACACTTGAAGGCACTTTGCAACAACGAGCATGGAAGCTGGATACAGTTTGCCAAACTTCAACCTTACTCTGACCTATTTGCTGCAAGAGAAGGAACCGTGGAGAAAACCCACCTCGAGACCAAAGACAACAACAAAACGGGTGTCTCTTTTGATATTTTAACGGAATCCCAAGTAGATGGTGTAACCAAACTTTTAAAAATACCTGAAATCAAGAGAAATTTGACAAAGTCAATTAAGCAAGAAGACAAAATATCAAAAATGGCAAACAAATAAAGTCTTTTGAAAATGATGTTAACCCAGTTCATATAAATTGCGCCAATGTATTTAGTATTTATTGATTAAAGCAACAACTTTGTATTCTTATTGCTTTACTGATTTGAGTTGTTTTTTTTGTTTGTTATGGTTGTTGTTATTTTCAAACAAAACACACAAACATTCTCAACGGTTCCCTTTAGCGTCCTTCATTTCTTGTCATCATCTATTGAAGCGCCGCCCCTAAAAAAAAATTTGAAAAAAAAATATAAAAAATAATAGTGTAATATGCGTTGACATGTGACACCAATTATGCGAAATAGAAAAACCCCCAAAAAAAAAATCAATAAAAAAGAAACAAAATTTTGGACATCCTTTGGCAAGCTTACATCCTTACATTTTTGGCACAAAAAAATAAAAAAAACAATGTTGGAAGATGCATATTTATTGGTTATTATTCTTGAAAGAAATAAAAAAAATAGTGAAAAGTCTCATTAATGTATCATACTAAAGATGACGCAACTACAAAAGAGTGCAAAAGTAGCATCACGTGAAACTTCTTATTAACAGGGCTCGTTAAAAAGAGAACTTTAGAGGGCAATATTTCGGTAGCGATGTGCACTTTTCCATAAAGAAATGGTTTGCTTTGCGGTGATTATTTGCAACGTTGTAAAAGATCAAGAACCCGTACGAAGATGTTGGAGTTAGGGTATTCATGTCACATCTTCTGTTTTGTTGCAAGATTTCACAGCTGCCTCCCATGGTAGCTTTATTAAAACAAGACATTCTGTGAGCCTAAAAATAATTGGTGCTAGGCTCGGAGCTGCAAGTCTAGTTTGTGCTTAGTCTCAAGTACTGAGCCTACGTAGTCTAGCATTTAGGCTCAACAAATATATGTTCTTCTCATACAAAAAAAAAAAGGATTGCCTCACCACACCATAAATTATTATCATTTTATACGATGATCCAGATTTTAAACTATTTTTTGATTTTTTTTTTGACCCTTAAAAGTAGACAAGAAGATAATCTCCATTAGCCAGATTTACAAAACACTGGCAAAATCTGCAGACAAAGTACCATATATACCTATATACGAAGGTTTCGATATACATTTCTTAATCACGTAAGTACTTGAGTACATGCTGTTTTTTCAGGGAGAGCAAACAAAAATGAAGGGTCGTTTAGCAAAGCACTTCCACCGTTAATGATGAGTTTGCTGAGAAGGGTAAAATATAATTCTGAGCTAATGATGTCAAAGATTATGCTCGAGATTAATTTTATAGATGAGAGATATGATGCTGATGATTTCGTTATATAAGAAATAGCCATTTCCTCTAGTCTTTCCCTTATATATATGTTTAAGTTTTCTCCCAATCTTATTTAGTAGTTAATTAGTATTCCTGTCTCCTCTCTATACAAAGAAAAAGGGAAAAAAAAACCAGAGAAAACTTTTACCATGAGAGCTAAGTGGAGAAAGAAGAGAACTAGAAGATTGAAGAGAAAGAGACGGAAGGTTAGAGCTAGATCCAAATAAGCGGATAATTGATTGAATCAAACAAAAAAAAAAACTTTTATTCTTTAATGTCAATTATGATCTACCACTTCTGATACGATATCGCTGCTTATACGCCCCCCCCCCCCACACATTTTAGTATCATTCGGCAAATGATTTCAAACCTTTTGATAGGAAAAGTTTATTGTGGTGTTTACTGCCGTGAGGAAAGAATCAACAGGACAAATTTATACAACAAACAATATATATATTGAGTCTTTACTCTTTTTTTTGGTGTGCCAAATATTATAATAAATGGAATTGTTTTCGAACATATTAATGAATTTTATTACTTACTAGTATCGCATTTCACAACTACTGCTGTGGAGAAAAACTCTTGAAAAACTTGATGCGCATTGGTTGCATTTAGTTGTGTATGTCGTCTTGCATTTGATGGTCGGCTTATCCAATTGCAGAAGTAGGTCTTTTGTTGCCCTTGAAGCTCTCACTAAATAATGTTAGTGCTCAATGAGATCATAGTGGCTTCTAACAGTAGCCAAGGGCTATCAACAGTTTAGAGCCTTGGGCCCCCGTATTCCCAATGCTACCCAGTCATAAAATTGGATTAAAATGTTATTGTTTACTTTTGAAGTTAACTTTTAATGTCTTTGGTCTTCAAGCTTTTCCAGAAAGATTATTAAACCTGGCAATAAACATGTAAACAAAGTAACTGTAACTACACTTTTTGCACGTGATCATGAGCTCCAGGAAACTCGGTTAAACAAACTACCCGCGTTCCAGTAATCACATCACAAAATTAAACGGATAAAATTATTATAATTTGTACATAAATCTTAAAATACTTTTTTTTCTTAAGAGCCATAAATTGTTTGTTCCAACATTAATCACTGGATTCAGTGAATCTATCTTGGATGCTGCTCATCAATTTTTCAAATTCACCATGGACTTCATCGTACCCTTTGCTTGGTTCGAAAAATTTGGAACTTGAAACAGCGTGTTTGACATCACTGGTGGCTTCAGCCAATTTGGACCAGTTGGCACCGTTGGAAACTGATTTTTGAGCTTCGTCGTGGTAAGAAACAAAAGCTCTCATCATATCAAAAGTTTTCCAAATAGGACAGAAGGCATCGTAAGAGGAGTAACCATTTTGTTGCAAGAAATCTTCCTTGATCAAAGTGGCCACGTCCAATGTAATTTTGTCACTATCAGACAAAGCAGATTTACCAACCAATTGAACAACTTGTTCCAATTCTTCAGCATTGGACAAAATTTCTCTGATTTTGTCTCTCAATTGAGGGAATTCTGGATAGTTGGAATCGTAGTATTTGTTCAAAACATTGGTATATTTGGAATAGGAAACAGAAGTATTGATACTTGGGAAATGTTTTCTTTGTGCCAATTTTTTATCCAAACCCCAGAAAACTTGGGTGATACCCAAAGTTGCTGTGGTAACAGGATCAGAGAAATCACCACCAGCTGGAGAAACAGCAGCAACAATAGAAACAGAACCAACTCTGTTTGGAGAACCAAGAGCAATGGCTTTACCGGCTCTTTCGTAGAAAGAAGCCAATTTGGCACCCAAGTAAGCCGGGAAACCTTGATCTGCAGGCATTTCCCCCAATCTACCAGAAATTTCTCTCAAAGCTTCAGCCCATCTGGAAGAAGAGTCAGCAATCATGGAAACATCTTTACCTTGATCTCTGAAATATTCAGCCAAAGTGATACCAGTGTAGATAGAAGCTTCTCTAGCAGCAACAGGCATGTTGGAAGTGTTGGCAACCAAAGTTGTTCTTTTCATGATAGGTTCTTTTCTTCCGCTGATTTCGGTAAACAATTCAGGGAATTCCATCAAGACTTCAGCCATTTCGTTACCTCTTTCACCACAGTTATGGACCAAAGCCAAGTTGGACAACAAGTACATATGGTCAGATGATTCATCCAAAGTGATACCGTAGTAATCTTGTTTTTCAGCAGCTTCGGTCAAATCAAAGTGGAAAGAAACAGGTTTTCTAACAACAGTGACAGAGTTGGTGCTGTTTCTTTCTAGTGCAGAGTTTTGCAAAACACCAGCAAGTGGAGCACCATTCAAAGAAACACAGTAGCTAAATTGGTGTCTAACACCTTGAGAATCAATTCTTTCATCTTCGGTATTGATGGAGACTTCGATACCTAAGGAACGAGCTACTCTAACAACCCCTTCGGAAACAGATTTGTGAACAGTTGTAATTGAAGCACTCTTGGAACCGTCTTGGTTTTCTCTGACACAACCATCAGCATCAATCAAACCTGCCAAGAAAAATTCTCTAACTTTGATGTCATCAATAGCAAGATGTTTTGGAACACATTTTGTTTGAGTTTTAACACCAAAAGATTCAGCAATTCTTGAAAAAATGTTTGAACCATTGTTGTTTTTGCGGACAGTTTTACCATGAGTTTCAGCAGTTTCAAAAGTAACGGTCAAATCACCTTTTTCTGTCCAAGACACCAAAGAGGATTCAGAAGTTTCTAACTCGTTACCAGATTCAAAGTCAGCATCAAAGGTGAAATCACCATTTTCATCTTGAGAAGCACCAATTTTTTCGACAAAGAATTGATACTCATTGGTGGCTGGAGATCCAGTAGCATTTGAGTTTGAGCTGTAACAATGATGGTCGTCGTTGGAGTAGCTAGACAAGTCAAAGTTTTGAGCGTATTCATTAATTTTTTTAACAAAACTGGTGTCCTTTGGATCAATTGAAAACTGAGCAGATTTCATTGTTCCATTACCAACCCAAGAACCTAGCAAATAAGCCATTTCTGGTGCCAAGTTTTTAGAGTAGCCATTACTTTCAAGTAATTGACCCAATTTTCCAGATTCATAGAAAACAGGGTTGATCAGTTGAGTGGTGTTGGCTTTGACATTGGCAGAAACTTGTTGGTAGTCTTTTGCTTCCAAAACCCATTCAATAAATGGTTGAGCATCAAGTTCAGCAACGAAAGCAGCAGCTTTTTCATCAGCACCAGATTTTCCTCCATGAACGTGATGACCAAAAACTTTTGTTTTGTTTTTAACCATGTCGATACCCGATTTGTTAGCTTCCAAAGCAAAGTAAGAAACACTTGAGAAAGAGTTTCCATTGTAGGAGCGAGTAGCAACTTTAATGTTTTGTTTTGTTTTCAAAACAAGTTTGTGATCAGATGACACAACAAAATCCATCAAGTCATGAATTTCAGCATCACGTCTATTCCCAGTAAGTTGGCTGACTTCGTACATGGTGTCGTTACCTCTTGGCAAACCAATAACTTTTCTTGGCAACCCATCTTTCCCCATAACAAAATCACCAACTTGAATGTTTTCAATGGCTTCATCTTCACCATTGGCCATCATGACTTGAGTTCCTTTGGTAAAACAACCAACATAGATAATAGCATCGGAGTTGGAGTATTTGGATAGAGATTGGGAAATAACTGTTTTACCACAACCAAAAGCCCCTGGAATACATGTGGTACCACCTTGGACACATGGGAACAACGAATCCAAAACTCTTTGTCCTGTTAGCAATGGGTGGTCTGCGCTCAATTTTTCAGCAACAGGTCTTGGCACTCTGACAGGCCATGTGTGGTACATGGAGTATTTTGAGACTTCTCCTTGGAATTCGATTTCCAAAATGATTTCGTCCACGTGGTATTCACCTTCGTCAGCAATCCATTTGACGGTCCCTCTTGCTCTTGGAGGCAACAAGATTTTGTGGTCGTCTAAAAGCGAGTTTTCAAAAATAGAACCGTAAATGTCACCACCACTGATGTGATCTCCAATTTGCAAAGTTTTCGATGGTTTGAAATGCCATTTGGCTTCTCTACTCAAAGCTGGAGCGTTGACCCCTCTTGGAATGTAAATGGATTGAGACATATCTTTAATGGTTTTCAAAGGTCTTTGAATCCCATCATAAATGGTTTCCATCAACCCAGGTCCCAATTCAACAGACAATGGTTTCCCAGTTCTTAAAACAGGATCCCCAACGGTCACCCCTGCTGTTTCTTCGTAGACTTGAATGGTTGCCTTGTCAGCATCAATTCTAATAACCTCCCCAACCAAGTTATCGTGTCCGACTCTGACTAGTTCGTACATTGCACAACCAATCATGTTTTCAGCAACAACAACTGGCCCAGAAACAGAGTAAATGGCACCGTATTCATTTTCTGAGTGATCTTCTAGAGATATTCTTTTGATTTCTTTTCTTGCGTTTTCTAATGCACCAGCCATCGTGTATTAGTATTTGGTATCCTTTGGGAGTCTTTGTTTTTTTTTTTTTTGGTAGAATAATAGCATTGATATTCAATAATAATAATTTGAAAAGAAGTTTGTAAGATTACATTCACATGAAATAAATCAATGTAATAATTTATAAAGATAGATCTATAGATAAATGATTGTAAAAAAAGGCTGCCTTAAAAATGTCCTTCCATTATTTTGTTTTTTATTTTATTTATTTTCGTTTTTAGGTAAAGTGGCTGCAAATTTGAATGTATTTTTTGCAGTCGGCAAAAATTTTAATTTTTGCTTTATATGATTTTGCAGCTGTGTGCGGGTATTATTTGGAAGAGTAATAAATGTTTAAACAAATGTTTAAACAAATGGTTTACTGTTCTCTTCTTGATATACACGATACTCTGCCAATATAAGAAGCTACTCTCTTCTTAGATGTAATGATCTTTTGTTATACTGGTATATTTTTGCATTTATACTACAGAGTGGCCAGTTGCTGTTTTCGTTTCTCTATGTAATTCTTGCCCTTTTTGTTATGCAAAGTGTTTAGATACAAAAGAAACTACACAAAATACTACATTTTTTTTTTTTTTTTTTTTTTTTTTTTTTTTTTGCATTTAACGGTGTGTGACTAGTCAGAGAATTGTTCTTGTTGAAGTTGATAATACTATTACTATCACTATCATTCAACCCCCCTTCTTTAAAGCACAGTTCCTCTTATATGTCATTATCACTTCCCACTGTGATACCAACACTACCCTCATACATACCATTGTTCCTAATAATAAAAAGAATCTCTTGCCAAACTTATCGTTATTATTAACCTTATAAAGTTAATTAAACTTATAATTGTGTCACCATAGAATTCCTCTTTGGTTTTATACACGCGCCATTTTTTTTTTTTTTTTTCCTGTATACTCACCCAACCATTCCCCCCTCTCTTTCAACTAATGATATATATATATATATATATAGATATAAATATAACCTTTTATTATAATTTATTTCATTCTTGTTACCCTCATATCATCACGGTCTTTTGCCATGTTGTTACCCTCATATCATCACAATCTTTTGCTATGTTGTTACCCCCCTTATTCTATTCTTCTTTAACTCAGCATAACAAAAAAACAGGGGAGCGAAAGATTTGATGAAAAAACTAAGAATAAAAAATACAAGATCTACTGCAATTAAATAGAAGTAATCTATATATATATGGTGTTTTAATTAGTCGTTGATAATGATGATCTTCTATTTTTTTTTCATCAGTTGTTGTTGTTGTTAATGGGAGTAGTAGTGGTAGTAGTAGTGGTAGTAGTAGTGGTAGTAGTAGTAATACTAGATTGTCAACTTTATTATTATTATTATGATTATTATTATTATTATGAGAGTTTGTTTATTATGAGAATTAACAATACAGTTGAATAAAAAGTTGCTGTTGTTGGTGGTGGTGTTTTAGTATTTTAACGTATATATATTATAGTATATATATATTATATTCCACTACTATACTATATCTGTTCGACGTTTGAATCAAGTTTAGTGTTGAGTGTTAAATCTTTCAAGTCAATCAACGTTAACTTGTAAAATTTCATGACCTTTTTCAATTAATCTTTTACAATTCTTAAAATATAAGATATAGGTTATGGGTTCTAAATTCCAAAGTTTATAAATATATATATATTTTTATTAATTATTTAATGATCGTTAAATGAAATAGTAGGTTTAAATTTCAAAGGGGGGCAGTTCTTGTTGATCGTAGTCTGAAATATTACCAAACATAAATCTTGTTGAATAAAAAAAAAAAAAAAAAAAGATTAAGGGAGAGTCAAAGAAGACAGAGACTAAAGACAAGAGACCAAAGTTGTGGACATAAGAGTATATATATATATTTTACACAGGGCAACAGAACTTTATTAAAAGAAAAAAAAAACAAACTAAAAAAGTGAAAAAGTATTGAATAACCAATAAGGTGGTAAAATAGATACAAACTGCTGCGAAAACAAAAGAAAAAAAAAGATACACTCGAAATATCAATATTACACAAAACAATACTCTAATTTCATACTTGATACTGCTTTAAATTTTTTTTTTTTTTGAAGAATACAGTAATAGGAAGAATTGATCAACAACTTGAATACAAACAGAAAACAAACAAACAAACACACAAACAAATAGACTTTTAATTGACAAAATGGATGTGGATTCAGATGTACCAATGCAAGACGCTAATGATGCAAACATTCATAATAACTCGACAATAGAAGATGCAACAATGATAGATGTGTCCAATAATAATAATAATAATACTACTACTGATAGTAATAATAATAATAACAATAATAACAATAATAACAATAATAACAATAATAACAATAATAATAATAGTAACAATAATAATAACAACAATAGTAGTAGTAGCAGTAGTGGTAGTGGTAGTAGTAGCAATACCAGCAGCAGTAATAACAGCAATAACATAGGAAGTAACAATAACAACAGCGAAACGATAAACGGAATAGACAATGATGACTCCAATGCTATACACAAAGTGCCTTCTCACAGCAACAACAACAGCAGCAGCAGTGCCCAGTTGAATTCTTCTTCTTCTGCTGCTATCAATGATAGTTTGAAAAATAGTACAGCTGGTCTTGAAAACGGTAGTGCCAGTAGTGTGAACCAATTGGATCAGTGGATTGAAAAAATTGGGAAATGCCAAATTCTTTCTGAACAAGATGTTGGAAGATTATGTGCTATGGCTATTGAGACTTTGAGTAAAGAACAAAATGTTCAGCCGGTTTCTTTGCCAGTAACAATTTGTGGGGATGTTCATGGACAATTTCACGATTTGATGGAATTGTTCCAGATTGGTGGACCATGTCCAGATACAAATTATTTGTTTATGGGAGATTATGTTGATAGAGGATATTATTCTGTGGAAACTGTATCTTTTTTGGTTTGTATGAAAGTTAGATATCCAAATAGAATCACTATTTTAAGAGGAAATCACGAATCAAGACAAATCACACAAGTTTATGGGTTTTATGACGAATGTTTGAGAAAATATGGGAGTGCATCCGTTTGGAAAATGTTTACTGATTTGTTTGATTATTTCCCAATCACTGCTTTAGTTGATAACAAGATTTTCTGTTTGCATGGTGGATTAAGTCCAATGATTGAAACCATTGATCAAGTTAGAGAATTAAATAGATTGCAAGAAGTTCCACACGAAGGACCAATGTGTGATTTGTTATGGAGTGATCCAGATGACAGAGGTGGTTGGGGGATATCTCCAAGAGGGGCTGGTTTCACTTTTGGTCAAGATATTAGTGAACAATTCAACCACACAAACGATTTGCAATTGATTGCTAGAGCACACCAATTGGTCATGGAAGGTTACGCATGGTCTCATCAAAGCGTGGTCACCATTTTCAGTGCACCAAACTATTGTTACAGATGTGGGAACCAAGCAGCAATCATGGAAGTGGACGAAAACTTGAATAGACAGTTTTTGCAATACGATCCAGCAATAAGACCAGGCGAACCTGCGGTCAGCAGGAAGACTCCAGATTATTTCTTATGAGTACAGAGAAAGTACCTATTGGGTCGTGTATCTCGACAGTTTGAAAAAGCTGTGTGCTCATGGGGGAAAAAAAAACGAAAAAATTTTTTTTGCTCTTCTTTGTGGAAATTCATCTTTACTTTATGATAGCTGTAACAAAAAAAAAAAAAAAAAAATATAGTATATGCCGCAGGTGTATGCATTTACAAAATCTATTTTATCTTTTTATATATATATATATTATAATTGACTTACGAGTGAAAAAATGGCTAAGTCACCAGTTGCTGGATAGGTACCGCGTGCATCGGCACTCCTATCTGAAAAAAAGTTATTTCCTGCTGCTATCAAAAATTGTAGTCATCACCCTCCGAATGTGTATCCAATCAAAGCCTTTGAGTGTAGTCCGTATACTTGTGCAGCCTGTCCAGCGCAATGTCGCACATCGCGTTGATCCCAATGGCCACTTCCTGAAACCACGTGTGGCCACTGCTGATTCTCACACGCATCTCCGCCATGATCTCCGGTCTGCTGCGGCCATTCACAAAGCTGATAAAACGCAAACCTGGGTACGCCACCTCGTACTGGTCGTTCAACTGCATCAGCTCATTTTTCATCTTCATAGTCTCCATGTCATCTGGTGAATTGGAGCCAGCACCAAGGTTTTTCTGCTCGCTCAACGAATGCACACTCAGTTGCTTGGGTGGCTCACCCAGACGTGGATGTGCCCCAATGATGTTGGCCAGGTGGTCTATCTTGAAGGAGGAGATTCCTTCCTCTTCAGCTGCCGTGTTCAAGTCCAGCATTGTTTTGCGAATCAGTTCAATCAGTCCGTCGTAAGAGTGCACTTGCGTGGCCAATCTCTTTTGGAATAATTGGTTTTTCAACGTGAAATAGATTAATGAGTCCGTAGGCTCAAACAGTGTGTCCAAAAAGGCGATTTGCTCATCTAATGAAGCTTTTTCACGGAAATCACCAAAAGATAGGGGTAATGACATAGTGTTCATACAGATTTGACAATTTTTTGTGCGTATCGTATCCTAGGGTTTTCTTGTTTTCCTGTTTCTTTAATAAAAGACCTCTTTTTTCATTTCTGGTTGTTTTACCTTAACTCAAGTACACGGACTTTATATAAATGCATCCTTTCATTCCATTCTGTACTTGCTTATCTATCAGCTTCAGACTTTTCAAAATGCTTCTTCGGAGATCTCCGGACTTGTCCATTGGATTCTCCACCCCAAAATCACGTTTTCTCATGTGACCTGCTTTTCTACGAACCGGGCTCCAACAATTTTTCCAGCTCGGTTGGCATTTCTGCTTTCTATTCTTGGAAACATAAATCAGGTACACGTGAAGCATATTTTTTTTTTTTTCAGTAAAGACAACCGTTTGCAATCAAATTCTGAAACAAATGTGAATCAAGATTGGCCAAAAAAAAAACAAGACCTTTTATTGTAATAAAAATTTGAAATTTGGATACTTCTAAAGTTACAAATTAGAGTACCCTTTTTAAAGCCGATTTCACTCAATCGCATTTCACAAAACCGAAACTCGAGCCCCACACCATTATAATTGAAAATGTCCAATATTGAAAACGAAAGTATCCACTCATCCGAAGACCAAAACGAAAATCCAAAATTTAACAATTACAAAGTCGGAAACAAAAAAAGCGTGCAAGAGTACGAGCAGTTGGACCAGCAAGACGAGTCCTTGGCCAAGTGGAAGAAATCGCTTGGGTTGAGCGCTGATATGCTGCCATTGGAGTTCGCCAATGACAACAGACAGGTTGTAGTAAAGAGATTCGAATTGGTGGATTTGAAAGACAGCTCGAAACAGGTTTTGGATTTCCCCCAGTACAAGACCGAGTCTGAGATCAACGATTTCTTGAAAAACTACATCAAGGCTACTCCAATCAAAATCAAAGAATCCTCTGTTTTCCAAATCAAGATATTTTTCAAAATCCAAAAAGAAATCATCACCGGGTTGAGATACCAACAAAACATCAAAAAAGCGGGTATCTCATTGGACAAATTGAACAACCAGTTGGGCTCGTACGCTCCAAGCACGCAATCTCAGCCAGAGTACTCCATTACTTTGCCTGAAATCGAGGCTCCGTCCGGGTTCTTGGGCAGAGGATCCTACTCTATTGTTTCCAAATTTGTTGACGATGATAAAGTTAACCATTTGACATTGAACTGGGGGGTCGAAATCACCAAATGAGCTAACTAGGGCCAAGTGAGTCTATAACTTATGCAACAAATTTTCATACATGTCTCGTATATAAACATCATTATAAATAGTTACTACAAACTTTTTTGCTATTAGGCATTCGGATATCAATTATCTGCTTCTTCTTCTGCTTCTTCTTCTGCTTCTTCTTCTGCCTCTTCTTCTGCTCCTTCTTCTGCCTCTTCTTCTTCTGCCTCTTCTTCTTCTGCTCCTTCTTCTGCTCCTTCTTCTGCCTCTTCTTCTTCTTTGTTCTT
>ERZ794936.799-NODE-799-length-12106-cov-8.425110_pt1 | contig 12106 bp, 5 predicted proteins | sample MGYA00511083_ERZ794936 | MGnify/ENA primary metagenome ERZ794936 (study PRJEB30137, sample SAMN04331409) | food metagenome | isolation source: Y2 must sample point D1 replicate A | place: Australia: South Australia | collected 2014 ... | reverse complement strand
GCCCAAAAGATTTCTAATCTTACGCCTTAACCACTCGGCCAGATTGCCAGTTATTTCTTTGATGAAGGTTTTTCAATGTCCAAGCAACCATGTATACGCAAACTAACAATTAAAGACAAAAATATAAATGTTAAAAAGAAATGGAGTTATTCAAACATAAATGTTAATAAAAAGTTTTATACAACAAAAATAGATTAAAAAGAACCTGAATTATTTTCTTTTCAGTATTACTTTATTTTGATTAAATTAAACGAAGCTTATAGTTTTGGCTTAAAAAAAAAACAAAGCTATAGTATCAACATATATTAAATTTATAAATTATAAAAATATAGCTAAAAATCAGTTTTAGATTTGTTTTCTTTTATCAGATTATTTCTCATTATATAAAGTAGCAAACACAAGAAAATAAAATAAAAAAAAAATTGCAATTCAGTGTGAAGATACAAAATAGTGTTTATTCAAAGATGGAAATAAGTTTTTTTTTTTTTTTTTTTTTTTTTTTTGTCATAAATAAAATAAATTATATACAATTACCAAGATTGGGACTCATCAACAAAACCAACATGTTGTTTATTTTTATCATTTATGATGTTTGTCATGTATTGCTTTTTAACTTGGTATGAAACAGCCATCAAACCACAAGTCATAATGACTGAAGAATTATGATTTTCAAAGCTTTCATTAACACAGTCTTTGGCATTCATATAACAAGCATGATATTCTATTTTTGAGTTAAATTTGGTCAATGTTTCATCTAGTGAGCTTTGACTAGAGCTATTGGAAGTTTCTTTAGGCTCAATGGATTCTGATATTTCAAGTTTTCTGCAGTAAATATTAATTTTTATATTCAAACCTTCTTTATTCACCATGGTTTTAATTTCATCTTCAAAGGCTTTAACAATGATAGGAGATCTAACACCCCAGTGTAAAACATTTGGTTTTAAGCTACCATCATGTGTTTTAGAAGCTCTGTGACTACTTAAATAACTCATTGGACCAGCAATACCTGTACCTGTAGTTACAATAGATAGTTGATCATGTTTGTTAACATAATTTCTTTCAGAATTACCATACGGTCCTTCAATACAAACTCTTAAATCCATGGTATTTTTGCCAAGCTTTTTAAACTTTTTATAAAGCTTCATACTAATTCCTTTCTTGACTTTCATGACAATTGAGAATTCATCAGAGTTGTCTAATTTTACAAATGTGAATGGATGGGATTGCCAGAAACAGAAAGGTAAACCTAAGTAAACAAATCCAAAGTTTCCTTCTTTTATGTTAAACAATGATTTGTTATAATTGCTGATTTTTAATTTGATAAACATATCGTTTTTGTCTTCACTTGTTGCATCTTCATATAAGATTGCAGTGTTTTTTCTATAACCACCAAATATTATAAACATATTGATTAATCTTGTTAATCTTTCCAAAGACCAAACACCAATGTAAGGAATAACGTATTGAACAAGATCTAAAGGATTCAAATGGTGCCATAAACCAACAATAAACACAACAGCTAATACAATATGAATAACTAAAAATATTTCATAAAAGTGTTTTCTAACGAATCTGTGATTACTCAAAATAACAATAGCTGCTCCAATGACTATAGCATAAACACCTGCAATCCAATAATCGTCTTTGTAAGACTCAGAGTAATAGTCGGTTTTAACGGCATTAACCCAGTATGCAATACCATGTGCAGAAGCCAAAACAACAGCTAATAATCCAAAAAATTTATGGAAAAAGATCATATCAGCCAAGTTCCAACCAGTACACCACAATAAGAAATTGTTTCTGGAGGCAAGTAAAATAGAAAGATTCAATGGGAAAACAGAAATGTAACCAGTTCTGTCAGCAATGTATCTTGCAATTTGGGAAGTTCTTTTAGGAAACAAATAATTACCTTCCATAGAATGATAGTTCCAGCATGAACCAACTAGTAGGATAATTAAAGTAGCACCAATACCAATACTTTTGGTTAAGTTAAACTCGTTTGGATCAATAGGAATATGGAAACGATCTAAAATGTCATAAATTTTGGAAAATACAACAAAAACAACTTTTTTAAACTTAAATTCAGCATTGATCAAAAACTTAATTCTCAAAACTTTGAAAAACAGCTGATAAACACCAAATAATACAAAGTAGAGCAGCCAAAAGCCCAAGAAAATCAGACCAAATATAATACCCCAAGAGTGATTTTGTCTGTTATCATAATAAGCCTCATACGCTAAATTGTATGTCTTTTGTTTGTAGGCAATAGGAGTTCTTAAAACATCATTGGAAACATTGTATTTTGGTACTTCGCTGGCTTTCTTGATGTATTTGGTGACATTACTGTAGGATTTACGAACATCATCTTCAGTAAAGTGAAATTTTCCAATATCTAGAGCATTACATCTTTGATTATAGTAGTAAAGGTAATGATCCAGATTAATATTGTTTTCAATAGCACAGTAAGACATAGCACCAAATGCTACAACATCTTTACATTGACAGTTGTAGCTTTTGATTTTGTCTTTTTTACAGTACATTGCCATCTTTGTTGTGGCAACTTTACAGGCGTAGAATGGAGTCATTTCACTAGCCTTATCCCATTTGTCAAACTCAATTTTTGCCAAGACTTCTTGCAATTGAGTAGCGGCAAAAATAAAGAACAAAATTTTTCTAATTAATAGCATTGTTGTAGTTTGGTTATCGTGACATACATTTATGTAGTTTTTAACTCAGAAAAAAAAAAAAAAGTTGATAGTCAAGAATCTTACATAGTTTGAGCAGGCAGAGTACGTCCTTATATAATATTTAAGCTCAACATAAAATTATGATTAAAAAAAAAAAGAAAAGTAAATTCATATTTTCTGCTTATAGTTATTACTGCACACTTCTTCATTTAGGGTGAAAATAAAATGATTAAAAAAAAAAAAAACATCATCGCATCCGGTATTTGCACCTAGTTTTTTTTTTTAAAATTATCCCTTGCATATCTTTGAATTTTGAAAAAAAAAAAACCACAGCCAAGTCTGATAAAAATTAGTTTTGCACCAGCTTTTAGCTTTAATGTGCAAATAATAGACTTTTAAACAGCTCTAGATTATATTTGTTTTTTTTCTTTTTTTTTTTGGTGAATTTTTTACACTGTTTCATGGTAATTTGAATAATATCTAGCGATAAGAAACATGGTAAAAAAACAAAAGATACATATACATTTTAAAAATTTTACAAGAAAATGCAGTTGATATATTGAAAATAATATGAAATAAATTATATAGATTAAAAAAATAATTTTTTTTTTTTTACCAAGATTGTGATTCATCAATGAAACTGATGTGATTTGTGCTCTTGTTTTTGATGACATTTTCCATGTACTGTTTTTTCACTTGGTAAGAAACAGACATTAAACCACATGTCATTATCAAAGAAGAATTATTTTCTTCAAAAATACTATCAACACAGTTTTGAGAGTTCATGTATCCAGATACAACATTAAACTTATCCTTGAAATTTGCAAGTAGCTCTGAAGTTGAGCTTGTTAAAGAATCGGTACCACTCTTTTTAGGTTCTACATATGAATTAAACACAAAGTTTTTACAGTAGATGTTGATCTCTATGTTAAGATTTTTGTCAGATAAAACAGTTTTTAGTTCATTTTCTAAAGTTTTAACTATGTTGAATGATTTAACACCCCAATGCAAAACATTTGGTTTTAGCTGTCCATCGAATGATTTCGATGCTCTATGGCTACTTAAATAACCCAATGGTCCAGCAATACCAGTACCAGTGGTGATAACACACAGTTGGTCATGTTTATTTGTAAAATCTCTTTCTGAATGCCCATATGGACCTTCAATACAAACTCTTAAATCCATGGTCTTTACACCCAGGCTTAGGAATTTTTTGTAAAGTTTCATAGTAATTCCTTTTTTGACTTTCATTACAATGGAAAAGTTTTCTGAGTCTTGAATCTTGATAAACGTGAAAGGATGGGACTGCCAGAAACAAAAAGGTAAACCTAAGTAAACAAATCCAAAGTTTCCTTCTTTTATTTTAAACAAAGATTTGTTGTAATTGTTGATGTCCAATTTTATGAATATGTCATTTTTGTCATCATTGGATTCATCTATGTACAAGGTGGCAGTATTTTTTCTGTAACCACCAAATACTACAAACATATTGATTAATCTTATTAATCTTTCTAAAGACCAAATACCTATAAAAGGAATAATGTATTGAACAAGATCTAGAGGATTTAGATGACGCCAGATACCAATAACAAACACAACAGCTAATACAATATGAATAACTAAAAATATTTCATAAAAGTGTTTTCTAACGAATCTGTGATTACTCAAAATAACAATAGCTGCTCCAATGACTATAGCATAAACACCTGCAATCCAATAATCGTCTTTGTAAGACTCAGAGTAATAGTCGGTTTTAACGGCATTAACCCAGTATGCAATACCATGTGCAGAAGCCAAAACAACAGCTAATAATCCAAAAAATTTATGGAAAAAGATCATATCAGCCAAGTTCCAACCAGTACACCACAATAAGAAGTTATTTCTGGCAGCCAAAAAAATTGATAAATTTAAAGGAAACATACACAAGTAACCAGTTCTGTCACCAACGTATCTTGATATTTGAGATGATCTTTTTGCCCAGAAGAAGTTTCCTTCAAAACTGTGATAGTTCCAACAAGAACCTACAAAAAAGATGATCAGAGTAGCACCAATACCAATACATTTAGTCAAGTTAAACTCATTTGGATCAATTGGAATTTTACAAAAATCCAGCCAATTGTAGAGTTTAGAGAACATGATATAAATGTATTTTTTGAATTTAAATTCAGCATTGATTAATGCAGTGGGTCTTATGTACTTGAATAAAACCTGGTACATTCCAAATACTACAAAATAAAACAGCCAGAAGCCTAAAAAAATAGCACCAAAGATAATACCCCAAGAACAGTTTTGATAATAGTCGTAGTAAGTTCTATAAGCTAAACTATAGTATAATTGTGGGGTTTTGACAGGAGTTCTTAAAATATCTGTAGTATAGTTAAAATTTGGGAAATCAGCAATCGTTTTGATGTATTTAGATGTATTTTTGTAAGAATCTTCAATGTCTTGCTTTGTAAAATCATATTTTTTAACTAATAAAGCATTACACTCAGTATTGAAGTATTTTAAAAAATGGTCTAAATTGACATTGTTTTCCATAGCACAATAAGCCATGGCCCCAAAGGCCACTACATCGTCACATTGACATCCATAAATGTATTGATCATCGGTTTCACAGTATTTAGCTGTTTCAGTAACAGCTACTTTACACCCATAAAAAGGTGAAATTTCACTAGCAGTTTCCCACTTTGCAAAGCTGACTTTAGCTGCCACAACATGAAAGTTAAAAGCAGCAGCAACTAAAAAGACAAATAATTTAGTAGAGAGTAACATTGCTGATCAAACCTGAGCTTTTGGTGATTCTTTTAATATTTTTCAACAACAAAAAAAAAATAGACAGAAGATTAGATCTTCTCTTAAATAGTCCCAAATTTTAATACATTTGAATTTTTCTCAGTATTGATTAAATGCAACTGCGCTCTTTATTTTCGATATGCCAAGAATGTATATACCGGGAAATCATATATTTAAAAAAAAAAATAATCATAAATCAATTAACGGCAATCCATTGAGTAATAATCATGCCAAATGACAATTTGCACCTTGTTTTTTTTTTTTTTTTTCAAAATTCAATGATTTCCAAAATTAAGAAGTAGCCCATTGCTGCTATAATATCACACTTTCAGGTGCAAAAAAAGGTGGTGTAATTTAATGCTTGTGAGCAACTCTAAGTTAAAACTCTAGGGAAAAGGAAAAATGTTATAATATTGGCACCTTGAGAATGTCATATATTGCTGTTGAGTCCACTAATGGTGGAATCATGATTATTGGAGCACAGCAAAGTCAAGTCTCAAGTACTTTAGGAGTTACTGGAGTTAATGACAAACAGATAAGAATAAATAAATAAAATGGAGCAAATGGCAAGTTGTTCATATTCTTGAAAAAGAAAAAAAAACATTCGAAAAGTTACTTTCTTTCTGTTTAAATTTTATATTACACTCCTAAGTTTTACTGACAAAGCCTACTTTTTCAATGTTTTTGTCTTTCAATAGATAGTTCTTGTTAAATTCTGTTAAGAATAATGGTAATTCTCATGGTATCACATGTGAAGAACAGCCTTTTATTTTGATTAGTTCCATTCACTTTCTAGTTTTTATGACTACTAGCCTAAACCAAATAACTTGAAGCAATTGACAAAGTAAAAAAAAGCCATTTTAAGTACACAAATTTTGATATTTGAAAAAATTTGTTATAGTAATTTGCATAAGCTTTGTTAAATTTAGTATTTCCAGTTTTTGCAACTTTAAATTTTTATGCAACAATTATAATATATTTTGTTAACTAGTCGAATTATAATAATCATATAGAGAAATTTTACAAATGGTCAATAATGCCAACAGTAATTTGTTGAGACAAACTCTAGACTACTGTAAAAGAAAAATCTTTTATAAGACGCTTGATTAAAAAAGTTGAAAGATTTGCAATAATCTAAATAATTATTATAATAAGCAAAAAAACAAAAAAATCTATACTTTAGATAAACAAATAAAGATGACAGTTACACCAATACAATATCAAAACTTTTTATAATGTTAAAGTTATTGTAATCAACCGAAACAATTCCTAATTGAAAGAAATTTATGGATTATTAATTAAAAAAAAAAAAAATAAAGTAAATAACAATATGAAAACTAAAAGCTGTCGAATAATTATTATTGAGTCATGGCAGTGCACTATTAAATACAACGGTATTTTTGAAAATTAAAAAATCTTCATTTTATTATTATATTTACGTAAGATTACTGGCATATCAGTGGTTTGTGTAAATTGCCATGTCTTGTTAACACTAATTCACTTAAAATGTGTTGTATCAAAAATCAATTTACAAAGCTCTCTATTTTGGTGCCAATTTGAAGCATAAAACATCATTTACACCTTTGGTTATAATATCTTCTTCAGAAACTCTTTTACCACCTGTTGTTAATATAGAACCTATACTAACTTCGATACCAAATAAGTGTTTTTTTACATCACCTACTTTGCTCCCGTTTTTGATCAAAAATGCATCTTTGTAACTGTTACTATCAGCATCATCAAGATTATTCAAGTTCTTAACAGTATAAACAGGAATCAAGTCTAGAACCTTTGCAGATGTCTTCAATAAGTCCTGGATACCTGTTGAGCCGTATCTATACAGAATCAAGTCTCTTATTTTTTCAATTTTCTCTATTATAGCTGGTGGAAGCTCCTTCAAATTTTCGGGGTCATCTTCAAAGGTATCCAAAAATTCAGTACCAGACTCATACTTTATAAATCCTTGAGTATGCAGCTTCTGTAAAAATATTTCGGTGATTGCTGTTGTTAATACAATTTCATACTTACCTTGGTACTTCAAAACTAATTTCGAAATGTTTTTGTTGGCATCTGGATGATCTATTTTGTTAAGAGCCAAAACCATTGGAAATTTGATTTCCATAAAGCATTCAATACATTTCAAAATCAACTCTTCATCCCATTTATCCAAAGGTGGAAGGTACTTTGATTCAGCTTCATCTTCTTGTTTGTGCATCAACAAGTCTATGGTCTTTTGGACCATACTCATGTTAGCAGAATAACCAGCTAATTGGTTGGTTAGGGTTTCAACTATGGAAGCGTTTGTATTTATGTGTCTTCTAACAATTGATCCCCATTTTTTCTCCAAGTTGTTATAGATCCATAGCTTGATTTCATTGATTAAAAATTCAACATCATTGATTGGATCGTAACCTCTAGTACTTTCACCTTTGGCATTCGTTGTTCCTGAAATGTCTATACAATGAATCAATAGATCTGCTGTTCTTAAAGAATCTAAAAACTTATTACCCAAACCCAGGTTCAAATGAGCTTCTGGAATCAAACCCGGAATATCCAAGACCTTTATAGGAATGTAACGTTTACCTGCATCACACTTACCATAGGTTGGTTTACAATTGGCATTCTTGTTACATTTACATTTGAATGGGATGTACGACACACCTTCTTGTGCTGTTAAAGTTGTAAATGGATAGTTTCCAATTTTGAAAAGAGACTCATTTTTAGTTAATGAGTTGATTGTTGATGATTTACCAACGCTCGGTTTTCCAACACATGCTATAGTGTATTCTTTAGCCATAATGAATAATCCTTGGTTCTACCTCTGACTCTTATAATTGAAAGGAAAGAATCACATTTCGTGAAAAATCAACGGACTTCGTCAATCCGAAACTTGATTCACGTGCCATTTTTCTTTTTTGTTGCACGTGCCTAAAAACGTGATATTTTGGCGTGAATCAGAAAAAAAAGAGCAACATTTTATACAGTAAACATTTGTTTTTCATATTATTTCTTTTTTTTTTTTTAAAAAACATATACATTGTTATTAAAAGTATGAGCAGAGCCATAGAACCCAACACTAATTGAATTAATCCACTGTAGGAATTTTTGTAAATTTCAGTTTTTTAGCTACAAATAGATACCAGTATTAGCATATATACTTAAAGATCAGTCATTTTTATTACGGTTTTGAAATGGAAGATTCTTTTTTCGACGAGGATAATCAACGCAATGAAGACCATGATTTTGTTACCAATCATTCACCTAATAATGAATCCATCAAGTCATTCAAAGCATTCAAGACTTTAAAACTTCCCAGCAAGAAAACAAGAGACATAACAGACTTCAGCACAACAACATGTGTAAATGAAACAAGTGATGATTTCAACGATGATGCGTATGCCCAACTGACGCAGAATGAGAATCAAGATACCGTTTTAAATGTAAACGGTTTAGATTTGGCAATAAGACCAAAAAGAAATCGAAAATCATACAACAATCTTTCTAGAACTTCAGTTCACAGTGATTCATACTCTATTTTTAATGGAAGAAATAGATTATCCATAGCAATATTCAGTGATTTAGATTGTGTTAGCATAAAGGATGATGCAACAGTGATAGGAGTAGAAGACACAAGTGAAGACTTTGAGGAAGTTTCTTCTAATTTATCTGAAAAAGACGATGAAGCACAAATATACGATCCTTTTGCCGACGAAAGTCTGAGACCTTTAAGACGATACAACTCTCATGAAAGTATTCTTTCAAAAAAGAACGTACTCATTATTGAGCCTGAAAAACTTGAATTTAATCAGAGACCTAATGTTGAGAAGCTTTATTTGGGAAGTTTTACAAAAAAAGAAGAAAAGTTTAAAAGATCATTTGATTATTTGAGAAATGGCCAACTGTCATATTTAACAAGTCAGCCTGTGACGGCTATGTGTAATAAAAAAGCTGTAACCACAACAACAAATAAAAATGCTGACTCAAATGGGTTTTGCAATCCATTTATGTTACCTTTAGTTACAAAGACAAAAAGAGATCCTTTAGTATTCAAAACCAAAGATTCGTTAAAACAGTATTTATCCGAGGATAATGTAACTCCTATACATTCATTAAAGAATATCAAAACTTCGAAGGTTAATGAAACAACCATTGATTTTGATAATAAAACTATAAAAAGAAAGAGCAGTATAATATGGGATCTGCCCAAAAAGTGCGAAACAACAGTGCACAGTTCGTTCAATTCAAACAATTCCAAAAAGGAAAATCATTCATATAAAAATCCATTCTTAGCTGTTGCAAAGAGACAGGCTTCTTTAAAAATAACAAGAAAAGGCAATGCAGTTGTCGATAACGGAACAGAAGTCTGCTCTACAAAACTGGAAGTAGATTTGCTAAAAGACGCATTATTAGATTTGTAAAATTCAATATATAAACTTGAAATACCCTATAATTTTACTTTAGAAAAAAAAACTACAGAATCAGACTTTATGTTTTTTCACATCATGATTGAATACACTGTCTTTTGATTCTGGTTTTCTCTTTTTGCCCAAAAACGGCACTTCTCTTTTACCATTTTTGTTGAAGCTGTATCTGTCTGCACCCTTAGTTATAGTCTTTGTGTGTGGGTTTCTTGTGTGATTTTTTGTATATGTTTTTACACCTAATCTGAATTTCATTTCTTCACTTTCAATAGCTGGCTTCTTTACTATTTTCTTGACATTCTTTATAAACATGAGGGAGTCTGCTTGATCATCATCATCTTCCAAATTTTTAGGTTCATCAAATGGAGAAGTTGAAAATGCCATCTTGGTTTGGAATTTTCTCATAATATTATCATCTTTATCGTCACTTTCAGATTTTTCTTCAATAATTCTGTTTTCTTCAAGTGTGGAATCTCTTGCCAAAAACGACAAAGTGGAAGTTACAGTGAATTTATCCAATACACCTATCTTGTTTTCTGGCAATGATATCCTAGCGTTTACACCTTCCAAGACATTAATTTTAGCTTTTTTACTTTTATTCATTCTTTTGCTGATTTTTGCTTCCATAGCATCCTGTCTTTTTTTATAAGCAATGTACTCATCATCTTGTTCAAAGTCATTGTCATCATCTAAAAATCCTTCTTCACGATCAATACCACGCCTTTCACCTTTCAATGTTTTTTGAATTTGTTTCTCTAGCTCTTCTTCATCCCTGGCTTGTTGCTCTCTTTCAAGCTGCCTTAAATCTTCTTCGTTATTTTCTATATCACTGTCATCATCAAACATTTCTTCATCAGAAGTGTGTAAAACATCATCAACTTTTTCATCATCTTCCTTGTTTTTGTCTTTGATTCCAAAGTTTCTTAGTGCATCTTCCTCTTCTGAATCTGATTCCTCAGCTTCTTCTGCTAAAAATGGATTTTCCACATTACTATTTGATTCTTTTTTTAAAGCTTCACGACGTAGTTTTGCTCTTTCCATTCTCCTCTTTTCTTTTTCAAAGTCAAACTCTTTCTCCATATTTGTGTTTTCTTCAATAGGATCAGAGAATTCTTTAGACTCTGGAGACTTCTCAAAAGGCACAGTATCGTTTGCTACAGCTTTTTTGCCATAAAAAATTTCTTCTTCTTGCTGTTCAATAACTTCATCATTACTACTTAGATCATCAATTTCTTCATCACCATCATAGTCACTGTCTACGTTCAAGTGGTTATCCATATCACTCAAGTCCTCTTGATCTGATTTTTCTTCTTTTTCAGAACCACCGTCATCTTCTACGCTGAGTTTTTCAACAATCTCTAAGTTTGCTCTTGTTTTTTGAGATTGCTTGACAGCCTTTTTCCTTAATTGAGCAAAGAGATCCAAAACATCCATGCCTTTTTTTTTATTTTTTTTCAAGTTTTCGTTGTTTTTTATACTTTGTTGACGTGCTATGTGAGCTTGAATAATCATAGATGTTGCTTTTGTTTCAGCAGACTCGTTGTGTCTGCTTTTTATAGTATCAAACTCATCATCGTCTTCGTCATCAGAAAGCAGAATGTATTCCTGAGAAAATGTTTTGTTTGGTAAAGGTGCTTCTTTTTTAACTTCAATTTCTTCCTTCTCAAGATCGGCTTCAGCTTCTTTGTCGGATTCTAATTCAATCTCAAAATCAGAAACATCAGAATTATATTCGTCCGTATCAGAATTGGCTTCTATTTCTAATTGAACGGGTTCATCTTCTTTTGCAAGATTAGCAACTTTTGATTTCTCAAAACCAGGGGCTTCCGGAAGCTCATCAAATAAACTGTCGTCTGACTCTTCAAAAATAGCCTTTAAACCAGTAGATTTTTTATCTTTAATAGGCGGAGCATTCATATTTTCAAAAAACTCATCGTCTTCATCATCAAAAATAGCCTTTAGTTGAGTTGGCTGAGTTTCACTTAACTCACCTTTGGTTTGTTGAATATTAAGTTGTGTTGGTTGTGTTTGTATTGTGTCCGGCTTTGTTTTATCGTCATCTTCAACAATCTTTTTCAACTGAGTTTCTTGGGTCTTTGGGTGTGAATCAGCCATATTGCCTTCATTTTCCAAACTTCCTTTCAATTGTGTGGGTTGTGTATTGGATGGTGCTTCTATGTCAGATTCTTCATCAAAAATTCCTTT
>ERZ794936.798-NODE-798-length-12110-cov-6.779842_pt1 | contig 12110 bp, 7 predicted proteins | sample MGYA00511083_ERZ794936 | MGnify/ENA primary metagenome ERZ794936 (study PRJEB30137, sample SAMN04331409) | food metagenome | isolation source: Y2 must sample point D1 replicate A | place: Australia: South Australia | collected 2014 ... | reverse complement strand
ACAATAGCCTGGGCTCTGTGGGCTCGAATAAAGCAAACACAACATCGTCTGACATTACCTTGGTATTCTCTTTCTAGCTCTGAAGATCCTGATTTCTGGGGGGAATGGTTGATGAAATTAAATCTTGCTGAGTCTAAAAATGCGGAGTACAGTGCGGAGGAGCACATGCGAAATTCGTGCGCCGATTACGTCACATTCGATAGTGGTTCGAAATAATTAAATGGAGGACACGAGCCTAATTCGGGAAACAAAGTAGGTTTTTCGGACTTAAAGCTTGATTTGATACGCACTAGTCCATGACAACGCTGAGCAACAAGCAAATAAATATTGATCATTCTATACACATAGGTTTATTAGTTTCAGGTTCACATAAAGGTCGTCGTATTTTGAGTCACCCACCATCTAGCTGTCCTGTTTGTGGACTTCACCGTGAGACTCTTTCTGAGATTTTTGAGCGTGTTGCAAGGCTGACTGCTTATTGCTCTCCTGCTCCTCCAAATATCTCTTCCATTCAGGGACGGGCTGCGGGAGGCCTTCTTCAAGCTTTTTCTCATGCATACTCAATAAGAGCGTTCCTAACAACAAGACCACTGTGATAGCCTGGGCGTAAACTCTGGCCTGTACCGCTTTCTGGGCGGTGGTCATATACTTGTCCTTGTTGACGATCTCCCAAGATCCCCACAACGAGGCAGCCCATGCGCCAACAATGATCTTGTATTTATTATCATTAACCTGGGTGAAGATCTTGTCACCCGTGGATAAGTTGTTCCAGCGCTCAAGACGCTCCTGCTCAAGCTTGTTAAGATAGTCAGATCTGTAAGTTTGCTCATCGAACTTCACTGATCCTTCATCCGCATAAAATGCTGCCATAGAAATTGTTGGCATTGCCCACATGGCTGCTTTGATCGACGTGCTGAAATTCCGGTACGGAATAGGATATCTCCTCTTCACACCTGCCACAAGTAGACCCGCCAAGCCCGCTCCGATCACAGTGCCTTTGACACCTTCCACAAGCACGGCTTGCCAGTGCGAATCCTTTTCATCGTCATTGAGAATCTTCATTTTGTCAAATTTGTGTGTTCGTTATTATTACTTGAAACAGTACACTTATTCAAATAAAGTGCGTATGCTCTAAGGGCTCTAAGCCTTATATATATGTATTGCTAAGTACCTCGCAAGGTTGCAGTGAGTGCCTGGCCGGGTTTATCCGATACGACCCAAAAGCCTCGCATTGCGGCAAAGGCCGACCCGGGTGCTCACGGTCACACGTAAGGAAAATGGCGCCACGAGACGCACAAAACATTCTATCTGCAAGACCACGCACGCACATCGACTACGAGCGATTTTCTGTTTGAGGGATTTCCATTCCTTAATCTCCGTGACAAAGAAATTAACTACGTTTTAGGGGCTTGGATTTGCTCTCGCACGAATAGGCAAAAAGCGAGGAAACCCTTTCATAGGCTTACCGGACTAGTTTGTTGGAGCAGAAAAATTAGTCTTATTCGGTGTCATATTGAACCGAGTCCTCCGGCTGTTCTGCACTTTGTAAGGAGCCGGTTCCCTCCGCGAACCTCTCACGCATGGAATAAACCACTGCAGTAAAACGGGTCCAGCATTCTGTGATACATACGAACTTAATGAAGAAGAGGCCGGGGTTGTTTATGTAAATGACGGCGTATCGTAAAATGAAATAAAACAACTCGTTTGTAGCACATTTTGAAGAAGAGTCTTTGATGTACGAACTGAAGATCTTGTAAAATGATCAGACAGTATGCGGCAAACATCGTGTCCAGCTGGGGATCAATACATTCTTAATTCCCCAGCATCATTGAACATTGCAACCGTCGTATACCTATCTTTGTTTTGGATTAATACCTCTTTTCTTGCACCAAGTGCAAACTTTCGATCTGTATAGTGTTAAGTTATTGAATGTCTCTCAGATCATATTGAACTTCTGATATTGTATAAACATAGCTTGTTAGCAGATTCCAGAAAATTTAACCCTTTGTTCTGGCAAATCTTCTCTCCACCATTCTTCTTCTCTTGTTGATGAAGAGAAGCTCGTTCAGTGGCTTGGAGCCCTCGGTCCCAGGCTTGAGTAACGGGCCAATTGTTGATGCTGAGCCAGAATAGTACAAGTCGCTCTCGACGAGCTTGTCACTGCCGAGATAGAGAATCTTGATGATTGGTCCAAAAGCGACTGCAACAGCTTTGAAACCAAATTTTATGATGAGATTCGGACGTATGCAATAAGAGTCTCGTTTCTCGGGCTCATTCATCGGAATCTTGTAATCTAAGAGACGGCCATCCAGGACTGTAACAATAAATCCCTGCCATTGCTCGCCTGAGATTCGAGACTTTTCGGATCGTTTTGTGTCAGCAAAGCGCTTTCGGTTACGAAGAGAAGAGAGTCCGCCGTCTCCACTGAAATCATCGTTTTTTACAGTGCTCTTCGATGTATCATCCGCCCCTGCTGATGTGCTTCTTTTGACGCCCATGACAATATTCATATCAGTGAGTTCCCACAACTCAATATCATTAAACCAATGTTGCGTCTCAACGACAGAATCAAATCCCAAGCAACGAATTTCCAAGGGATCTCTCTCGACTCTCAAGCATATGTTGTTTCTGGATCTTTTACTTTCGAGTCGAAATGTATGCACGATGAGCGTTTTTTCGTACAAATCCTCGTATAACAAGGACATCGTTTCAAAAGAGACACATCCACAAAACTTGCAATGTGTCGGTTCCGAGTGCGAAACACGAAACGAACCAGGCTTGAAGGTTCCAATGTGAAAAAGCCTCACAACAGTCCCCGTCAGAATGTCTATTAACTCTGCTCGAAGATCTCTCACCCTTACGAACATACCGACGAAATCAATAGTGACGATCGTGGACTCATTCATCAAAGCGAACCGCGGTGAGCCGGTTATGTCTTGTTCAGTATGTCTCTCTCCGATCTCACCGAGGCTTTTGCTTTCAAAGTTCCCTGGGGGAGCGGCCCATGTGCCCCGAGACATTAACGGAGGAGCAAAAGTTACCAGCGAGTTTGAAGTGTAAAAGTTGTTGACTTCGAGCTTCGAAAATCTCCAGATGTTGTTGACAGCTGAGCCGACGACAACTTCGTCGTTCGAAACCGTGCACAACACTCGGTCATTCACTCGAGATGTAGTTAAGAATTTCGCCGAGAGAATTCTCAATTCAGAAAAATTGTCTGAGAAGATCTCAGCCAAAAGATTATAGACCTTCATCTTCACAGAATCACAGGATATGGTGATCATTTCGCCGGATTCAAGAATCATTACAAATTCCTCACGATTGAAATACTCCTCATACTCCCGCCCCAGTCCTTCTTTCTCTAAAGAATTGCTTTGTGGATTCTGACTGAGCAAAGGGGGTGGATAATTACCATGCATAGTATTAAGAGACGAGCTTGAGCCGCGCTTGGTTCCCCCTGAGAGTCTTTTGCGTCTCAGTAGTAGCTCTCTTGCAAAAAAACCAGCAACTGTTTTTTTCCTGAAAAAACAGAGCATTGGCTTCATTTTTTTCGCCGTCTGATTTAATTCGCTGGTCAAAGAAATTTCCCAAACATACTTCTTGGCATTTCTGCTGAAGCACTTGATTCGGCAATTTCTGTAATTGATGAGAACAATAAAATCACCCTCGTTGCTGACCTCAGCATGATTAACGGGCCAGAATTCGCAGCTACTTTCGACCTGAGAATTCGTCTCGAAAACCGTGGAAACTAAATCCATCATCGGATCTTTTGTTTGGCTTAGGGACGACCACAACGAGACCCTATGGCCCAAATCGGTACTTAACAAAATGGGTGCTTTGGGATTGGCAAATAAAGCCAACTTCTCTGATGGATGATCCTCAGCCAAGGTGATGGTTTCGAACTTTTGGGCTTCACCAACATTAGACAAGTCTGAGAGAATCATATCAAGTTTATCAGCAATCACCACGGAGTCCAAATTTTGTTTTTGCCTTTCAGAAAATGCAAGTGTGAAAGTTAGTTCTGAAACAACGACAATGAGTGTTATGACGGCCACAAGCTCGACGTAGTAAAATGTGTCACCGCCATTACTGCTAACGATGCTCCGCTCAAAAATTCCTGAGGCCTTGCTCAGTAAGCTTTCAAGCTTTTTCGTTAAGTGTATTTGAACGCAAATCACAATAGACGAGCATATGCAAATTGCGGGCACAATTTTTTGCCAAAGTAACCGTGGAGAATGTGGAGAGACTTTTAGGAGATAGGTACCTAAGCTCTTAGCCCATGTGGATTTCGCGATGCCGTCACCAGCTAAAAGCCTGGCAGATATTGGATTTACCTCATGGAGAGTAGAAAAGTCAATGTCGTCCTCTGCTTTCGCTTTCGCAAGAACATCCGTTAGGTCAATTCGATGAAGATCAATGACTATTATGGTTACCATGTACGTCAATTGTAGGAAATGGTCAATGAACAATGTCAGAGCCGTCAAGATGATGCAGTCCCTGGCAACGAGACAAAATGAAACCCAGGCAGCATGGTCGAGAACAAGCCGGGAAATGCAAGCACATACTCCCATCATCGCGGAAAGGCCAGCGATGTTTATCGACAATATGATCGTAGTGTTTGGTATGGGTACCATATGACGATGAGAATCCAACAGCAAAACTCGCCGTATAAAGGAACTCACGTAATACACACCACTCGAATTTTGAACACTGCTGTTAAAACCAAGATAAAACTTCATGAGTCTCTTGTGTAAACTTTCAGGTTCCCCAAAAGAGGAATCACCTGCCAAGTCATTTATTGTGCGGAGTAATGTTCTTGAGCTCAAGATCAAGACACATAACAAATAATATCTCAAAAGAATCAGGTTCGTTGGATCAGATGTATCGAGCCAATTCGAAGTCACACCGAACCTTGAGACTAACACCAATGAGGCAAAAGCAGAGATGAACACCCCATTGAGCCAGCCTAAAAGCAAGCCAAAACTGAATCTTATTTTGTGATTGTTGCAGATTGATAAGTAAACTCTGCAAAAATAGACCAAAATGAACAAATTTTGAGTCAGGACTAAGAGCCAAGATAGCCATTGCACAGAAGATTTTCGTCCATTGAGCGAGGCAAAATATGAGACGAAGTCGGCTCCCACATTCTCCGCCTTCAGTGTCACTCGGGAGACTAAGCGCAAACTGCGTCCTGCCATTTCCGGCAAAGCCAAATCTTCATTTTGTGAAAGCAAGATTATCTTCACAATCTGCGCCAGATTTATCATGTAGTTTTGCTTTCCAAGTATGTCAAAAAACATGTTGATGACTTTTCGGGGTAAATAGTGATTCATAATTCTTAGGTAGCACTTCTCGAAAGATCTCTTATCCTCAACCGAATGGACATCCGGGATTGTCTGGCAGGATAAGTAAGTCAATGGAGAGAGGACTAGACTGGCTCCTTCGACCCTTTGAATCCATTCAGAAAGTTCCTTCAGGCTTTCATATCTCAAAAGATTATCTCCGGCGAATACGACTTTGGTAAGAGAGAGATTCTTAAACTGACTCGGAATGAGTTCGTCAAACCCAGGATCACGAAACGAAATCTGCACACCGTCAGATGTTGTATATTCATCGAAAAGCGTGATAAACGTCCGATTCAACGGTCCAAGCGTGAATTCGTAAAGTGCAGGGTAGGAGAGTAGAAAAACCGAGAGAATCGGAGTCATTATGAACAACCTCGGATGTCTTAAAAGACAAGCTGTCCATGTTACCAACCACTTGTTGACCTTCTTCATTTCGCCATTGCCATGGATCTGCAAGATAAAAAAAGACCCAGATCTTCTTAATTATGTGTTGGCTCAAGAATGGCGTGATGCGGGTGACTTTTTTTGCGACTCAATTGGATTTTAGCTGAGCTTCCGGGGCAACTGCGTGCGGCTCACCCACTTTACGAAGACCCTTTCACATCTAGGGTAAGTAGACAAAGCGACTCAGCACTGAACTTTTCATAAATGTTGTTGAACAATTAATATTTGCTTGAAGATTTACACACAATGGGATCAGAATACTTATTTCAAGAACGATGAAAAGTCGTAAACCTAAGCTAGTCATCAGTCCTGTCTCTCTCGTCTACATGTATCAATTTTATACGTGATACAAGGTGCATGCAGCAGAATCTTGAAATACTCATGTTAGCTGTATTCTGAAAAAAAAAAAACGCTGAAATTATGATTCCGTGGGCATTTGCCGTCTACTTGGCCAAGCTTGCAATACTCAAGCCGTTCATTTGTGCAAGCAAGTCGTCGATCTTGCTATCCAAGACACCGTTTGCATACTCATCCCTACTAGCCTGGTCCAATTGCTGCTGCACCTGCGCAAGTCGAGAATAGCCCTCGGTACAGAACTTTAATTGAATCTTGACCAAACTCTCAAAAGAGGGGTCGTAGAATGGGACACGTAAGCTTATGAGTTGCGGCAACTCCGCCTTCAATTGCTCATTCAATTCGTCATATATCTCCTTGGCCATTGCCATTTCTTTCTCGGCACGGGGTAACTTGCCCGCGTCCTTGGCAGGCTTGTCCACAAGTCTTCTGACCTTCGCCTTACACTGGTCGAGGTCTGTTTTCTTGTGTGCCCGTTTTTTGATAGCCTCGTCGATTTCCTTGAAATAGTTAACAAATTTCGTAACTGGGTCTAAAATTGTTTCACGAAATGGTCCGTCCACTTGTTTGACAGTCTCTTCATCGAGTTCACGCACTGACTGGAGATAAAAGTTACCCGATGTCGAGTACATGGAACCGCTTTGGCCGGGCTCCTCATATAAATTGGACACAATCTCGGCAATCGTAACTTGAGAAGCTGTCACCGCCCTCAAGGAGTCAAGATATCCCTTGGAAGCCTTTTGTATGTTTTCTCCCGCTGCTTTCAACGTTTTGTATCTTCTTTCTTCTGCATCGAAATCCTTATCCATTGTCTTATCGACATCCTTGACGAGCACGGCACCGCCTGCTCTATTGATGGCTTTTTTGAAACCGTCCCACGACATCGCCTTTCCACTGTATCTTTGTATATCTTAATTAGTAATAGAGAGCGGAGCGATAAAGACTGCGGCCGAGCCGTGGGGTACGCATGCAGGCCAGCATGAGCATTGTTGCCCTGCCGAGCGACACATTCGCTTCAGCAAGTCTTACTGATCCCCAATTCAAGGTCACTTAATTAGCTCACTAAATTACTTCATTACTGCATTATCTCCTGGGCAGAAAACCTTGATCTGACACTCCCTTTATAGGGACTGTATCAAGTCCCAAAATGAATGTAGGAGAACAATGGATGTCAGTTCGTGAATGTGCATGCTGTCTGCAGAAGGCAGAAAGCACGAATCTTTCCGTGTTCGAACATGACTGTTTCGACTTTCATTTGTGTGTAATCTTTCTGACCAAGCTAAAAGATTCCGTTGCACCGAAACACTAATTCGCAGAGTCCGTCTGCTCACGCAGCGCACTGATCTGCAAATTTCGCACCCAGCCGTATTTCCAAAAGGATTCGCTCACAAACCTGAGCACAATTCTTTATAGCTTCAGCATATACCTTGCGTAGAATATTCGAGCTATCATCATTAGTTCAAATGTTTAATTTCAGCCCCAACAACTCTGCAATGAACTCTTCACAAGATCAAAACAACAATCACGAGCATGGGCGCGTCCCAAATTCTGTTGAGCCTTACTGGGAGCCTCACAAAAGCAAGAACACAAATTTGAGGGTATTACATCCGAACTCTTCTGTACCTGGACGGTGGCTAGGAGCTCATCCGAACGAAAAGAAATTCGTTGGACGGCCCATAAGAGACCAGGCGGCACCAGTTTCATCGAGAAATTTAAATCAGTCTCACATAGAGGATGAGAGCTCTTTGGATGAATTTTTCGAGACCACTGATAAGTTTTCTCAATTTCTGCAGTCACGCCACTACACGGAGTACAATCCGTTGAGTTCCAAATTGGAAGCTTTTGACCCCCACATCAAACCTCACATGACCGAGCCTTTATTACCCGATGGATCGCCGCTCGATTTTTCCGGCATTAGACAGTACCGCGGAGAGACCAATATTTACTCAACAACGCCGTTAGCAAGAGTCTGGGAATTCAGCTCTAGCACTGACAAGCACGAGTACTCGATACTCAATATTTTGGCTGATGAGTTTGAGAACTTGGACACGGTACAAAATGAGCCAAAACAAGGATTGTGGAGTCTGATCAAGAAGTACACCGTCGGCTTGAGCGAAGACGAATACGACGAACAGTATCCGTGGGCAAAATACTGTAACAGAAGTTTGCTGGAAAGCGGAGACGAGGATGTGGGTGGAGCACCTCTTTAGATTAGTTTTGGTATGCTTCTAGAACGGCCGTCGATGTCTTTTCAAAACCAGCCCTTGAAATCTCTAAATGCTTCCATTCGGAGCTCTTTTGTTTAAGTAATGTCGTAGAGCAATACAAAGAGGCCCCTGCCCAAGCTCCGAGACAGACCTTTCCTGCCACATTGTAACCCGGTAAATGACTGGCAACTTCCGTGAGAATCCTACCTTTCACACCAGGAATTTGGCTAAGTGAACCAGTAAAGATTATGTTCTCCGCTACACAAGCTCTGGAATCTATCTCAAGACCTTTCACGACAGCTGCAATCTTTGCTGGTAGTTCCCCATTCAGAAATAACGCAGACTCGATGATGCCCTTGTCTGCATATATTTCCAGTTCCACTTCCTCGAAGTTCTTCGTCTTGTGGGATATGGTAGGGGAGTAGTGAACGGATTCGCCGGCAAACTGGACCAATTCTTTAGCCGGTAAACTTCTCAAATCTAAAACCGGCACAAGCTTGCAGGATGACCACTCAAGAGCGACCACAAGGGCGTTTTCGACTCCGGAACTTATACAACAACAGGGCGAGTATGGCAAAAATGTGATCGACGCGGCAGTATTAGTGCGCAAGAAAGTTTTGCAAACAAGTGCTTTCTCCAACGCCGAATAGGCTTTGTCGATGATGAAAAGTTTTGTTTTGAGCGGCGAAACGAGAAGTTTACTCGAAAGTGACAGATTCACGATCGCCGAGAGGGTGCGGTAATTATCTGAACCCCACTTGAACCATTTCACTTCGGCCTTATCTCTCTCAAATGCTTGAAGCATATCTCTATAGGCGCCAGGAGAAAAAAGCTCATCAAGCATGTCATTCTTGAAGGACTGACTTATAGCGTGTGAGTCGACTTGTAAAAAAGCAGGCAGAGATCTTCTAGACTCCGAATGGGGTACCAAATCCTTCCATAGCCGGGTTTTCGATGTCACTCGAACGTGAGCCGTGGATTCGCCAGCGAAGCCTAGTTTGACTTCTCGCTCATCTATCTCGAGAATAACCGCATAATATTCATTTGACATATGGTATCAACGGATAATTTTTGAAGGAGTTCGCCGTTGGACGTAGTGAGCTTGGAGGTAAGTTCTCTCAGACGACACCTCGCGCATGCGAACGGCCATGTGGCACCACAGGCGTGGCTCATCTATTGGCTTGGCTATATCGAAAACACCTGAATGCAATGATACAAGAAGTTTGATATATACCAATCGACAAGTCCTCGCTCGTATGGGCCAGCTTATATGATCGAAATTTCTTCTACACTTTTCGAAGTTGATGAGAAGGCTTAGCTACTATAAAAACTCTAAATCAGCATCGTCAATATCCATAAAGTCGTCTTCATGTACCTCCTCGTCTGCTTGTATAGCCTTTGGCTCTACGCCAGGTCTGTCTCCCTTGTTCTGCTGTTGTTTCTGATGAGCCTCAAGCTGCTCGAGGTTCCATACCGAAACACCTTCCTGATCTTTAGGGTTCGATGGCTGAGACAAGTTTCTCAAGAATTTTTTCGCTGCTGCAAGCGCCATATCTGTGGACATATTCGTATCAGAGTCGTATAGCGCTTGCGCTATCCATTTAGGCAATTGCCCCTTTTTGTTCTTGAATCTTCTATCAGCTAAAACCATTATGCCGTAGTCGTCTTTACCACGCAAAACACGCCCCAAGCACTGAGCTGCATGTCGCATGGCGTCGAACGATAGGAAATCGTTCTCCTTGATTTGAAAATGATCCCGCATGAACTCCAATCTCGCCTTCAAGATTCTTGATTCTGTATATTGAAAAGGAATTCCAATCATCAAAACTGTCCGTCCATAGTGATGGTCAAAATCGATACCTTCAGATACTTTTCCACGTGCGACAGAGAGAAGAACAGCGCCTCTTCCATTTGAGCATGCCTTCCTGTAAGTCTCCAACGCCAAAGATGTTTCCTGAGCATCGGGCGTTTCAACCAAGATCAACTTGTACTTCCATACCTCGTCGAGAATACCCATTGTTTGCCACATAGAAATGATCGACTCCATGTAAAGATAAGAAGGAAAAAACACCACCATGCCGTCGGGTGTACATTTGGAAAACTCTATGAGTAAAGAGCCATAATTGCGAACGACCGACGGGTCATTTCGAATTTCGAATCGGGAGGAAATCGATGTTTGATCTGAGCCCTTCGTCACAATCATAGGTAAGAAGGATCTGCGGGCTAATGTCATAGTGTAGGACTCCTGAACAACAGTTTGAAAATTGAGCATCTTGGGGTACATATCTAAGGGGGAAATGGTACCAGATGTAATGATGACAGAGGAGAACCGATCGAACACGGGCTTGATAGCAATCGATGCATCCAAGCACGTGAAATGGAGAATTGGATTCGGAACTGTGGAGCCCTCGGTCTCGAAGGGTTCTAAAATGAGCTGGAAACCTGTTTCGTAAGTCGAGACCAACGTCGCAAAAGTGGCAACGTCTTTCAAAGCATTGAGGTCTTCGACGTCAGCCAACTCAAGGGTTCTCACGAGTAAAGATAATCTTTCTGAACAAAACCTCAAAGGCTTGCGGTCAATGAAAGTCAATTCTTTCAAGTGTTGCAAAAAACTGACGGGCGTTTCACTAATAACATGCAAAACCTTCATTCTTGTCTTCAAGTATTCAACAAATCTTTTCAAGAACGAGATGAAATGCTCGGCCTTACGAATATTTCCGGGAATCGCTTCATCTAGAAGGTCCTGTGGAAGGACTGGGTTAGCCATGAAGAGCTCTTCATCCCTTGCGATCTCATTCTGTCGAAGTCCTTCTACCAACTTCTCGTACTCGTTTCTAAGTTTCTCATTATCTTGAGCCTTCATCTCGTCGACTGCTTCAGCCAATTTGTGAGCACCTCGACCAGCTCGTTTCAATGTGTCATCTGTGAGGTACAACGACAAAGACTCAATACACACATTATCGATATTGTGAGCTTCATCGAAGATGACAATGCTATCTTTGCTGAGTTCTTTGGAAACCCTCTCAGCAATTTTTGGGTCAAGCAAATAGTGATACGAGTAGATGACAACATTACAGAAAGAGATCATTCTTCTCACTGTAAAATAGGGACAAGTGCCCTGCTGTTTGCAATATTTGGTCAAAGATTCGAACGAGTATACACCCGCTGGGATCAAATCATGCTGGTCGAAGTCATAAAGCTTTTCATGAAATGAACACAAGCCTAGTTCATCGGCCTTTTGAGTCATTTCGTCAGGCGAAATGTTTTGCTCCTCGAGTTTATGCTTTAGTTGACCATTGGTGACCCGGCGACACTTCTCATCGACCACTGCCCCCTTTCTCTCCTTCGAAATTGTCGGATGCAAACAAAGGTTTTTTCTACTTGTGAGACCCAATCCTCGGAAATCTTCCACATACCCAAGCTCGTTTGACCTATAGTCCATGAGATTCTGGAGCTCTATAAGTGCCTTCTCAATCTCCGACATTGTACGCGAACAGTAGACAATCTTCCTGTGCTCTGGATAGTGCATTTGGTAGGCGACAGTCAAAGAAAGTAACGAAACGGTCTTACCCGTACCAGAGGGCATCTCTAGAATGCAGTTGCCTCCGACATCTAGAGATTTCTTGATATCGGACATGTAGGCATACTGCTCGGGGTAGATTCTCGGGTAAGGGAAAATGACAGGTAAATCATCGATGTAAAATTTCATTAGCTTTGCTTCCGGAGAGGATTATGTTTGCGATGGTTTTGTTTGGTCAGTTTG
>ERZ794936.797-NODE-797-length-12143-cov-6.755543_pt1 | contig 12143 bp, 6 predicted proteins | sample MGYA00511083_ERZ794936 | MGnify/ENA primary metagenome ERZ794936 (study PRJEB30137, sample SAMN04331409) | food metagenome | isolation source: Y2 must sample point D1 replicate A | place: Australia: South Australia | collected 2014 ... | reverse complement strand
AGAGCGTAGTGCTAATAACACTAAGGTCAACAGTTCGATCCTGTTATTGAGCATTTGTACAATTTTATTTTTTTTGTTTCAAGCACATCTTGAACACGTGATTAAGCGTTGAATTTACAGCTTTTTATCCTTCTTTTAAAAAAAAATCACCTTTTTATACATATGAACTTTCCACGCTTAATAATTTATAAACGGTTCATACTTATTTTTGTCTAAAATACTAGCTTTCAATTAGGTAAATTTTAACATGTGCTAATTGTTTACATAATTGAATTTAAAAGCCGTTTGAATATTCAGAAAAAAAAAATTAGGAATAAAGTGATAAAATAACTTTAATATTATTCCTTAATATACTCTGTGTTGCAAAACAGAGATTATTACTCTGTACTTTTACTATATACATTTTTTTTTTTAAAAAACGTTATCCGATTACATAAGATATTATTCGGTTGATTGTATGAGTATATAATATATAAATGAGATTAAAGAGTCTCTCAACATTTTATTCAAAGTTGAATTTTTTTTTTTTTATTTTCTTATCACATATATAAATGAATAAACGAATTCCTTCTATATTTTTAATTTGTAGAAAGTCGTCAGGAAGACCAATCATAAAATAATTAGCCATGACTGACGAAAGATACACTCCAGTTAAATTAAGCGACTCCAATTTATTCAAGCCATTGAAGTTGAATGATAACATAACTTTACAACATAGAGCTGCTATGGCTCCATTGACCAGACACAGAGCTGATGAAAAGTATGTTTTAAAGCAAGATCTATCTCACTGGGAAGAAGATGATTGGAAGAAATTTGCCGCTGAACCAGCCAATAAAGTTGATTCGGTCAACAAAAAAGGTTTGGTCACTGAATATTACCACCAAAGATCTGAAAGACCAGGTACTCTAATTATTTCTGAAGCTACCTTCATTTCTGCTAAAGCTGGTGGTTACGATACTGTTCCAGGTATTTGGAATGACGAGCAAGTTGCTTCCTTGACCAAAGTAATTGATGCCATTCATGCAAATAAATCATACATGTTTGTTCAATTATGGAACTTAGGTAGACAAGCTGACCCAATTGTTTTGAAGAATGAAGGTTTTGAATACTTATCTGCTTCTGCTGTTTACCCAATTAATGACAATGCCATTGACTCTACCAAAAAGGCCAAAGAATGCGGTAACCCATTAAAGGCTTGTTCCATACAAGACATTGAAGATTTCAAAAGAGATTATTTAGTTGCTGCCAGAAACGCCTTCAAGGCTGGTGCAGATGGTGTTGAAATCCATTCTGCTAACGGTTACTTATTAAACCAATTTATTGATTTGAAAATCAACAAAAGAACTGACCAGTATGGTCCACAATCCTTTGAAAACAGATCTAGATTCTTATTTGAAGTCTTAGACTCTTTAGTTGAAGAATTTGGTGGTGACAAGGTTGCTTTAAGATTATCTCCATTCGGTACTTTTGGTGATATGAGTGGTGATGATTCATATCCAGAAACAATTCAAATGTACACCTACATTTACCAAGAATTAGAAAAAAGAAGAGCTGCTGGTAAGGGTCCAGTTTACTTGTCTTTGGTTGAACCAAGAGTTACCAATCCATTCTTGACTGAAGGTGAAGGTGTTTTAGCAACTGTTAACAACGAATTTGCTTACGACTACTTCAAAGGTGTCATTTTAAGAGCTGGTGACTTAGTCTTAGGTAACAAATATACCAAAGAAATCATCAACAAAAACGATAGAACTTTGGCTGGTTTCGGTAGATACTGGATTTCCAACCCAGACTTAGTTGACAGATTAGAAAAGGAATTACCTCTTAACAAATACGACAGAAACACTTTTTATGCCGAAACCTACAAAGGTTACATTGACTACCCATTCTACAAGCAATAAACTATCAATACTTATATATACGTAGAGCCTCCTCAATTTACTCTAGGGAGGCCTTAACGTTACCAATTTTTTTTGTTCAATTACTTATATGCGAAAAAATCGCTTTATTATGCGTTTGAAAAAAAAAATTGTATATGCAACGAACTCAAATTTGCCTAAATAAAGAGTTAAAACTAGGAATTTTGAATATAAACACCAAGCTTACAAATGCAAACGTATTCGGATTATAAGAAGCAACTTAATTTTAAGGTAACAAAGACATACGATGACAAGATAAGGGCATTGGTTCATTCTGTAAATCACTGTAAAGTATACGAATATGATGACGAAACCTCTGATTGGCAATTCACTAATTGTCAAGGCCCATTGATGTTATATGAAAGATACTTGAACATAAACCCACAGACAGGAGAAATTCATGGCTATCAGCTTATAGAAAATGAAGTTGATGACATTTATGAAACAGACCAACTTACAGGTGAAGATGGATATAGATTTGGATTAATGGTATTTAATAGATCAGAACAGGTTAATTTTTCATTGGGAATATCTAATAACATAGACTTCATAAACAAACAAAAGGCACTTAAACAGACAAGCGACAAAGAAACTGAGACTTTCTTCCAAGTCAAAGTTGATTTGAAGGAGGATTTGATTATTTTGAAGTCACACTTAGGTCAGGTTTATGGCTTTTGGATAGAAAAAGAAGATGAAAGATTAGCTGTTTTCAACCTACTGAGACAGTTTGTTGTTTTGCAATGATTTACAAATAATAGGTGCTTTCATAGACCAAAAATGATGAAAATTCAACAAGTTGTTTGATTGAACTTGTCGAAGAAAGAGAAAAAAAACCTCACATGGTTCATTATATAATCTTAAAAGAGCAAGTCTTATGTTTGTATTGGTTTTGGATTAATAAATAAAGTTATAAAAAATTAGAATGTTTTCTTATAAAAATGGTTTATTTCATATTTAGAGTCTAATCACCTAGAAAAACTCCTCAGAATATTATTATTATTATTATTTCCAACATAAAGCTATAAACCTTCGTGATTTAATCACATAAATATGGTTATCAGTTATCTCAATTAAAAAAGAGAAATACTGCAATTATAAACATGCTATAATATTCTGTTTATCACTCTTTTCCTTTCTAGTTTCGTTTTCTATGTTGGTTATTTTTTATATATCATAATTGAAAATTAAATGTATTTTATTTTACTATTTTTTTTTTTTTTATAATTCATTAATGGTTGGTAATTCAGTGGTCTTACCAACAGCAACGTAGTTGAACTTGTCTAACTTGTAGGTGGTAGCAGTAGATTTGACACCGGAGAAGGTTTCAGTGAACTTGGCAGCACCGGAGATGGAGACACCCTTCTTTAAGCTTTCAACGATAGCTTTGATAGACTTAGCTGGAGCTGGACCAGTGGCATAGATGGAGAAAACACCAACCTTCTTATCAGCATAGGTTTCAAATTCAGCCTTAGAAACATCTTGGGAAGCCTTGAAAAGAGGAGAAGTAACAAAGTTCTTTAAAGTTTCGTATGTAGCAAAGTCCTTTTCAGCAACTGGAATGGCAATGGCAGCAGTGGAGTTACCGGTTGGAGCAGCAAATCTTAAAGCAGCGGATTCACCAACGTAAGACTTGGTGGCGTTAGAAGAGGAGATTTTGGCTGGGATGGTGCTTAAAAATTCGTTTTCAGCAATGAATTGCTTTAAAGCAGCTTCTTCAACATTTTCAGCAGTTAAGACGGCGTTAGAAGAGGAGTATAATTTAGAAGCGAATTCCTTGACATCTTCATAAGAAATGGAATCAACTTGATCATAGGCAACTGGTTGACCTAAAACAGAGTTCTTGAAAGTTAATTGGTATAATAAATCCTTAGCTTTCAATTGAGAACAAGAAGCAGCATCGGCAGCATCGTTTAATACAGCAGGAATGACTTCTTCATCGAATTGGTATTTCTTGAAAGCACTTTTAGAAACAGTGTTGTTTAAGGCTTGTAAAAAGTATGGTAAGTTTTCCTTTAAGAAAGTAGCCTTTAATTCAATGGAACCATCTCTTAAAGGAGTAGACTTGAAAGTACCTCCAATAACTTCGGATTCTCTAGCTAATCTTAAACCAGATTTTTCAGTAGTGTCTAAGAAGTTGTATCTGGATAATAAATGGGCTAAACCTTGTTTTTTACCGGCTCCGGTGGTGTTAACTAACTTTAAAGATAAAGAAGAAACATTGGTGGCAGCAGAATATGATCTCTTGATGGTTTGTGATAACATTATGTGTGTTTAAATCTAATTATTATTAATTTGTATAGAATATTTATAGAATTGGTTTCTTTATATGAGTATAAAAAAAAAAAAAAATACTTGATGTAGATTTTATGTAATTCGTTTAATAGATGATCTTAAATTCAATATAGATTGGTGTTTATAAGAAGGTTTTCTTACTGTAGAACTGTTACTGCTCCATATAGCAATATTTAAAATTACTGTTTTTTCAAATTTTCAAATTTCACGATTTCCCTTATGGAAACGTATACCAGAGAAAAATTGAAAACAGAAAATTTTTTCGCCTTAGGCGGTAGTGCTTTAGCACGCTAAAAAAAAAGGAAAAATAGGTGGGAGGTTGTATATATGACTCGGATATACACAGTGAGAAAGTCGGATTTAATAGTTTTTTTGGGGAGAAGTGGTGGTTTGGTGTAGGATTTCAGTGATGCTTGTGGGAGTTGAGGGGATTTTGGGTGTGATTGGAGGTATTCGTACACCCCAGTAGCCTGTTTGGACAGTGGATTAAGTGTTTTTTGTCAACGCTAAACACAGATGAAGGCATTAGCATGAAGTGCTTGTTGGGGGATGTTTTTTTTTTTTGGTGTCTTTTTTGATTATCATTGGATCATGGTCACGTGTGTAGCACGTGCTTAAATTTTAGAAGTCACGTGAAAATATTTTAAGTCACGTGCTACAAACAAAACTTACCCGGCGCCACCAAGCATTAATTTTCTCTTTTGGATTCTGCTCTTTTCTTTTTTTTCGTTGGCCACATCTGCTTTTTTTTTTCTGCTTTTTTTCTATACAAACTTTTGATTTACTGTTTAGAATCTTAGTGAATTATATAGATTTGATGTTTATATAGGAACAATTAGATCTTAACCTGAACAACCTGATTCTAGTTAAACAAGTGTGAAATTAAAGAAATATGGGGTTATTGGATACTATTGATAAAATAGAAAACAACAAGAATGATTCCTCCACTACAACCCAAAACCCAAATGACATAGGTACTCGTAATGTAAACATCAACAATGATGATTTCTATTACAGTAAGGATATGGAGAATATTTCAGTAAGATCTATAAGACCACAATCCTTTTTATACACTACTCTCATTAAGAAATTCCTTGGTGAAAAAGCTGAAGCCATCACTCAAATTCTTGTGAGCAAACAAAGAGTCACTTTAAAGGCTCTATACTCTTACTTAAACTCTACTGAAGTTCCTATGGACTTGCCATCAATAAAAAGAACATTAGTTTCTATGATACAATTGAACTTAATTAAATACTATCAAGATGAGATTCCAAAGAATTTCAATCCAAAGCTAAACAATAATAAAAAATTCAAACAAAAAATCCACTATTCTTTAAACGATGAAGGTTTTAATTGTTTGCTGTTTTCTGGTGAGATGATTACTACCTGTACAATGTATCATTCATACATGGGTAAAGCTGCAATGGAGTTGATCGATCAGATTATGACGAATTGTTTGCAGTTTGGATACTTATCTATAAATCAAATAATAATGACTGTAAAAAATATAGATCATCCTGATATTGTTGAGTTTGGTGATGAAGATTATATCAAACAATGTATAGAAATTCTTATAAAAGATGGCTGGTTAGTTAGGACTACTCCATTAGATCAATGTCCGCCAAAAGATTTATGGGGGCTTGTGTATAATAGAGAATATTATAATATTGGTCAAGTAGATAAAACTTTGAGTGAATTGAAGAGAAAACATCAATCTGTTATAAAAAGTAAAGAAAAGTTCAATGTTTTGACTTCTTTTTCTCAAGGTGATATTGTAAAAGTTTCTTTGGACAGATTATGGAAATATAAAAGAGTCATGCACATTGCCAAATTAGGTGAATCTATTCACGGTATCCATATTGCCAAGATTTTGAACTTTTGTGGAGATATTGTTGGTAATAAACAACCTACTTTAAGAGATCCTTTGAAACAATGTGGTTTATTTGATGATGCCAATGAAAAGACTGCCTTTTACGAAGAGTCCGAATATAAAGATGAAAATACTAAAGGTTGTTCATTTGATGCATTAGACATACAAAGATTTATAAAACAAAGAAAGATTCCTATTAATTTGAGTAATGTTTTGATCAATTCCATCGTTGAAAAAAACAATGCTGCTTCCAGTAAAAGAGTTAAAAGAGAAAATGCCAATTTAAATGACATACAAGAAGAAAATGAAGAAGAACTAGACCTTGATTTAGATTATAGTGAAGCAAATGCTAACGGTAAAAGATCAATTAAAGACGAGGATGAAGACTTTGACATTAACACCAGAGCTTCTATCCCTGAAATAAATGCTTGTTTACAACTTCTATCAGATGATATGCAAACTATTCAATTCCTAAAGAAAACTGCTTCTGGTAGATATTACTTCCCATTCACTGAGCTAAACAAAATTATCAAGCAAAATGTATATGATGGTTTAATTGAGTCTTCTCTAGGTGTGAGTTCGTTAAGACTTTTGAGATGTATCAGAACGAATAGACTAGTAACTGAAAAAACTTTATGCACTTTGGTTTTGTTAAAAGACAAAGACGTTAGACACATTGTATCAAAATTAATTAAGATCAATGCAGTGGAAATTCAAGAATTACCTAAAGCAAGTGATAGATCAGCTGCTAGAACTGTCTTCTTGTACAGAATAGACGAAGCTCACCAATACCAATACATGGAGGATAATCTATGTTGGAATCTAGCCAATTTGATTAACAAAATCGAACTATTAAAGGAAAAGAATAAAGTCCTGCTTGCCAAAGCAGAAAGAGAAGATGTTGTTGGTAAAGAAGAAGAACTGTTATTGTCTTCGGAATTAACTCAGTTGAAAATGATCAATGAAAGAGAAATGAGTTCATATGTCAGATTAAACAGACTACTGAGTCTATGGGAGGTATTCCAATTTTGATTAATTAAACCATATATATATAAAGATCTAGATTAGATTCCTACTTTATTTTCGTTTTTTTTTACTTAACTTCTTTATAAACTTCAATAAAGCTTTTTACAGGTTCTTTCAACCATGGAGTCAAAAACATTGCTCTTTGAATCATATTTATATTGCCTGTTTTGATCAACATCTCACTTTTCATTTCTGGAGTAGACAACTGCAATGGTTTTTTATTCATCAACTTGAAAGCTATCTTTGGATCCTCTTTTTCCCAAGCTTTAATGTTATTAGGATTCATAAACAATGATCTGTGTAAAATTTGAGTATTGTCTTTTTTGTTCATGTTTTGGTGTATCATCAATACCAATTCTAAAATCTCTTCTTCTTCAAATTTGTTGCTCTTACACAAATGCTTTAAAGTATCCCTCATAATACTTTCATCTTTATTTAACAACCCAATGGCAGTAAACAACTTCAGCAGCTTAGTGTTCTTCCATGATTCAAACTGTATATCTTCTTTAGCTTGGAATGAAATTTTGTAAAATAGTTCTAAAACACTCTCGTAACTGTATTCTGCTAAAATGCTCAAAGAATTATCAACATCACCTTGGAAAAACTTACATAAGCCGATAACTACAGCATTGGACATTTTTAAGGTTTCGGTAACATTCTCAGCAAATTCAGAAATTTCTTTGCTTGACTCAGCTTCTTCCAAAGCCTTAGCATAATTTCCGTTAGTTAATAACAATCTTGAATATTGTGACTTCAATCTACAAACAGAAATTACCAAACCATTATCCATAGATTCACTAATTTTAGATTCAAATTTAAAGATCAGATCTTCAATTATTGGCATAGCTTTCTCAATTTCTTTAACTCTTTCCAATAAAACCAATAGCGATTGTAAAGCCAACGAATCGTGTGGTTTCTTCTTCAAGTACATTTCCAAACTTCTGGTAGTGAAGATAAATTCTTGTAGTTGTAAAATGTCATTGTTTGTTTTTTTAGATGCAAAGTTTTCTTTCAACACAGACATTGCATAGTAAATTGCAATAAAGTCAGATTTACCTTTGGACAAAACATATGAGTGCTTAAAGTATCTAGAAGCTATATCATCCATTCCTTGAATATTATAAGACAAAGCCAAGCCAAACCATGAAAAGTAATTTATAGGAAACAATGCTTGTGATTTTTCAAATAATTCATTGGCAAATGCTGTATCCTTGTACTTCAAAGCTAAAATTGCTAAATTATTAAATGTTAAAGGCTCAGTTGAAGAAATTGATAGTGCTTTTACAAAACAATGTTGAGAGACTCTGTAATTAATATCCATAGTTGCCATCCCTAACCCATTCCAACTTGCAGATACGTTAGACTGGAATTTAATAGATTTTTTAAAAGAATCAATCGCCAAGTCTCTATAAAAAGCATTACCTGTCATAACGGATGTAGTTAATTCAGCTGTGGCAAGATTAAACCACAAAGAGGCTTTAATAGCTCTGATAGCCTTTCCATAATCATTCACAATAAAGGAACACTTGGCAGCCAATATCATACACTTACAAATAATACCAACAGTTTCATTAAAATCAATATCTTCTGATAGTGGCTCTTCTTCATTTAAAGAATCAATGGTGACAGGATTGTATTTCAAAATTTCAATTTCGTTTTCTAAAATTCCTGCAGATTCAAAGATATCCAATAATGTTTCAATAGGAACATCATCATGTTTAGAACCAATACCTAAGTATATCTTTAAAGCTCTATTCAAATTGGTCCATAAAGAATTAAAATGTGGTATTTTCAAATCATGAATGCAGATGTGAACACACTCAACTATTTTTTGAGCTTTCAAACAACTCTTACTCAAAAATCCTTGTTGACTCAAATATTCGGCATGATTTGCCAAGTGAGTTATGTATTCCAACAAGTAGCAATCTTTAAAGTCAACTGATTCGTCATCAAAGCAGATACCATTAAAAATAACCTCAGCATCTTCAAATTTACCCAATCTTGATAAGACTATAGCATAAAAGAATACACCATATTCGTAATCAGGATATAATTCAATAGTTCTGGAAAACACCTTTAAAGCAGCTTCAACTTTTCCATTTTCTAAGTAGGCTTGACCCAAGGTAACCAAAGTTTGTTTATCTTCGTTATCAATCCGCATAGAACTTTGCAAATAGTTGACAGCATCATCAACTTGGCCTATGTTCAAGCTATGAATACCCAAAACTCTATAAGGCCAATTTTCAAACTGTAATTCTCTTTTGACATAACCAGAATCAATCAAGTCTTTACAAATTGATGCAGCAATTTTCCATTCCTGCTTATCACATAAGTTTTTGACTATGTAGTGAGCAGATATCATGTCACCATTGTATAAGAAAAATGCCTTCCAGAAACATTTAAAGGCTCTTGCATGATCTAATATGTATTCGCTGTAAATGATACCCAATTGCTGATAACTCTGCCAATGATATTCATTAACTTTTATACTTTTAATCAATGATTCATAAGCCAAATCTAAATCTTCTTCCACTTCTTCATGTTTAAATCTTTCCAAGTACATCAAAGATTGCTGGTATCTGACTTGACATTCAAACTCACGGTCTAATGGGTTTTCTTCATTTGAGCTTATTTTCATAATTTCATCAACATATCTTAGAGATAATTGATAATTCCCCAATTTCAACTCACAAAACGATAACCTTTCCAAAGCATTCAATGTGTTTGGGTTATGATCCAAGTATTCCGTAATCATCATGGCGGCTTTTTCATATTCTTTTCTTTCCATCAAAATCATGGCCTTACCATACTTGGCTCTCAAATTGTTAGGATCAGAAGTGATGTATTGGTCATACAACTTGACAGCTAACGTATGATACTTCGGTGCCTCAACATAGGTATAGATCAATGCTAAATCTAAAGAAAAAGTTAGTTTAGTATTCGGCATGTTGTATCCATAGTTGATGTAAGTTGTCTTACACATTTCAATCCCCTTTTGTACTATAGGTAAAGCTTCTTCGTATTTTTTGATCAAAGTCAAATGATTCACAACCAATCTATTAGCCAATAAACTTGTATTTTTCAAGTCTTTCATAATATCTAACATTGCACCATAGCATAAATCTACATCACTTAAGTTTTCATTAAGATTTAAATTTTCCTTAATAGTATCAAGCTCAGCACTTTGAATCACCAAAAAATTTTCTGGATTCATAATCAATGTGAACAGCAATAAAGTCAATTTATCGTCTGGGAATCTTGTTATGTATTTCATAATTAGTTTGTTCATGTGATTTAAGTCATCCTCAAGAGAACCAAAATCCAACCAATTCAAATGAAGGTTGAAGATCTTTTGAGATATTTGATCTGGTCCAATCAAAACCAAATTATCAATGTATTCTAAAACCTCCGTTTCAAAGTAATGAGTCTTTTCATCTAATGGCAAATTCGAGCATTTTTCCAATCTATAGGAGACTAGTTCTTCTTCATATTGAAATCTATCTTGGATATCATGGTCTTCTTCTTCTAAAATGCAGCCAATCAACTCGACGTATATTTTTTCAATTGGAGATGTTTTATACATATCGCATAGCGATTCTTTATACATTGCTTCATCTTTCATTTGATAAAGAGCCTTGAATTTAATCTTTTTAGACTTTTCCGCTTTTAGTTCAAATTTCAAACTCTTTAGTAAACTGTCTTTTTTACTGTAGATTCTACAACCTATAGTATTAAAAAATGATGTTGGGTTTGAATCTGGAATGCACTTTGACAAAAGAACTGATTCACATTGTGGAATCATCTTCTTAAAATCTATAATGAATGTGATGATATTATTGTAAGTAAGAGAATCGTTAACCTCTTGGCATTTTGTGTAGAAAGAGTATAAAAATTCAAAAAGAACATCAAAAGAACAAATTTCCTTTTCAAAATTTTCCAAAATCTTTTCATTGGATCCATTCACTTTCAAATAATCATTAAACACTTCCCATTCACCTTTATATCCAAGCATATTATTTGAATCCAATTTGATATTTATTGAGTAAACACTTAAGGCTTTTTTAAATTCTTTCAACATGTTTAAACACTTTCCTTTAAGTAACAAGGCTAGATAAGATTCTTGATCTATCTCTAAGATATAATCACACCATTCTATACAATCATCGAAGTTTTTTTTAACAAAATCTTCTTTCGCATTTTTCATGTAACCTTTTATGGTCAGCAGATCTGATTCTGATAGTTTTGAACTTCCGTTCTTTTTAGCCATTTTCTAAATTCCTTCACAAGCAAATCACTGTTGTTTTCTTTGGGTTGTTAGATGTTTAAATTATATAATTACGAATTCAATATATTTAAATATTTTAAAAAAGAAATATAGTGAAATAAAGGTGCTATGAAAGAAGCGACGTGAAAAATTTAAAGGTGGTCACGTGCACGTAATAAAAATTTATACGTACAGGGGGAAAACAGCCTTCTGTAGTAATAAACACGAAGCAGAGTTGTTTACAAGAGACCATTCACATAGCTTTGGAGACCAATATAGGAACCAAGATTATTCAGAAAATGATCACCAGAAGCGAATCTACAAACTTTAGCAACTTATCATCGGATTTAATACACAACTTTAAGCAACTTTTCAAGTTTATCGATGTAGACAATGATAACAGCATCAACAAGCAAGATATACAGAAGCTTATAAGAATAATCAACTTGAATGACAAAGTTAATGTAGACGAGATGTTTCCGGTAAACTCCGACTCTATTACATATCCAGAATTTTTATCAATCATGGGTAAATTATTTCAAGGATTTCCAAATAATCAACAACTTCGAGAGGCTTTGACTAGCTTTGCGGATGAAGTGAATCAAAAGGATCTGAACAAGATAGATGTTGATCATTTGTTCGAATACTTGAATAAAACGGACTTTTACATTACAAAAAAAGAAGAATTTGTAAAGCAATGGAAGCACTTTATTTTATCTGAAAAAGGAACAACTTACTTTTTAGGTGAGAACTTTTTAAAAACATTTGAGTAACT
>ERZ794936.796-NODE-796-length-12191-cov-5.778510_pt1 | contig 12191 bp, 6 predicted proteins | sample MGYA00511083_ERZ794936 | MGnify/ENA primary metagenome ERZ794936 (study PRJEB30137, sample SAMN04331409) | food metagenome | isolation source: Y2 must sample point D1 replicate A | place: Australia: South Australia | collected 2014 ... | reverse complement strand
GTGTGTTTGGTTAAGTTTCAGACCTGTTAGTTTCTTTTGAGGTTTGGTATTCTTAGAGGCAATGTGTAAAGAATCTATTACAGACAGGAACTTGGCGTTGTATTTAATAACCTCAAATTGAGAGTAATCCCCGATATTCTGCTTGCAAAACATTGTAGCTGCTTCAGTAGGTTAATATTGGTTAAATTGTCATCTTCAAATTCGAATTTTATGATACTTTTTAAAGAAATATTACAAACATTCTGCTTCATAAGCTTTCCATTTCCCATATAAATACAGCTTAATTGTAATATTGTGAACAGTGCTTTCTAATCAAATCACAAAGTCTTATTTCAAGAATTGAATCATGCTTGTAATGATCACATGACCATGTACAAAATCGAATTTGCCAAATACAATTTGATTAAACTCTTGTTTTATTGAATAATTACCTAATTAGGAGGTATTATATCCGCATTTCAAGAATTGGAACCAGTGAATACTCATTGGCAATTGAAAGTATAAAAGACTAATGTTTTGTTGATGATTAAGTAGATAAAAGAAAAAGAAAATAACCCAGTAAAAAAACAAAAAAGTTCAACTGGTTTATTTAACTATATAAAGTATTATACTAATGAATCAGTTTAATCGAATAAACCGAAACCCATGTCATCATCGGATTCTTCAGCTTCAGAAGCTTCCTTTTCTTCAGCAGCAGCTTCGGTAGAAGAAGCAGCGGCAGCTGGAGCAGCGGATTGTAAAGCAGCTAACTTAGTTGGGTCGTTTAAGATTTCAACTAATTCTTCGATTTCTGGGTAGGTGTATTCAGCAGCAACGGCAACGGCTAATAAGTCCTTGTAAGCGTTGACAACTTGGTGACCAACAGCTGGAATGGTTGGGTAACCGGTAGCTAAGGAAACAGCAGTGATGGTGGAAATAGCAGCAGTGAAGTGAGCAACTAATTCATCATCAGTGATGTCTAAGATTTCGGAACCGAAGGTTTGACCGTCATCGTAAACTTGAACAATAGTTAAACCGAAAGTGAATGGAGAAATGTTTAACAAGTTTAATAAGGCAGCTTCGGAAGCACCGACCTTGTTACCGGCTTCAACAACCTTGACATCGGAAACAATTTCAATGGTACCTCTGGCAATCTTGGTTGGGACACCTAAGGCTTGGAAGAAAGAGGTTTTACCTGGTTCCATACCGGTGTTAACGGCTTGGACCCAAATGTCTTCTGGAGCAACGGCACCGGCCTTGGCTGGAGCAGCAACCTTGTTGTCTAAGATGACATCCTTAATTTCAGATAAGGATTCGTTGGTGAAAATGAAACCAACGTTACCTCTGACGAAAGGAACTAACTTTTCGAATTGAGGGTTTTCGGCAACGAAACCTCTGATGGCTCTTCTAACCATAGTGTTCTTACCCATTAAGACGACAGCCTTGTTTCTCAAAGACTTTCTGACTTGATGCATTTGTTGAGAAGAAACATTGTCAACACCGACGATGAAGACGGACTTGTATTCTTCTAATAATTCTTGTAATTTAGCGAAATATTCGACTTTCTTTTCTCTGACACCTCCCATTTCGGTTATATATACGATAGGTTGTTTAAAGGATTGTTTATAGTGGTTTTTACAATTTTTCTTTACCTATATAATACACTAGTAAGACGAAGTGTATAAATACTACCAAAATGCTAAGAAAAGAACTTATTTCAATAGTAACATTTGAAAATTACGAAACAAGTGTGAAAAAATTTTCCCATTCGCAGCTAAAGTTGGCATGAGCGAAACGACGGCGGCTAACATGAAAAAAAAAGGAAAAAAACAAAAAAAAACTGAATTTCCTAAAAAGTCGATATCGCCCAAAAGGGAAATTAGAATTAACAGAAAAAAAAAAAGAAGGCAAAATTTTATTTTGTGGCCGGGGATAAATTAAGCGTGTCACGTGCTCTCTTGAATTGCACAACTTGATGCATTAGCAGCAAAGGACGTGCCATAAAGTAGGCAATTCCAACAGAGTATACACCTCTGATATATCAGGAATAGAGAAAGAATAGCTTTAAAAGGATGACCTAAAAGCGGGGTTAAAAAAAAAAGATGTCATTTCATCACCTCTCTCACTATAATGAAGCCAAAACCTTCAAACTCAAACAAACCATACACACTTTTTCATTACATCTGATATATTCACATCAACTCCCCATGTCTCGCTATTTAATGTCCTCTGTATCCGTCACCAATAGTATGCGGGCTCTTTTTTTTTCATCCCTAAGAACTCAAATTTAAGTTAGAAGCCATTGCCTATCTTTTCAAACTTTCTTCAACTTCGTTCAAACTTTGTTCAAACTCCGTTCAACTTCGCTTATTCAAAAGCAGAGCGGTTAAGGAAATATGCTGACTCAGTCATGGCTCTCTTTTTTTTTTTGGGACTTCTGTTGCCTTGGCGGTATTTTCCCACATGAACTTCTTCAACTGTGGACCTCGTGGAACGTTGCTTTTTTCTTGTCTCACTGTGGATTTGTTTTCGTAAAAAAATGGTACAAGTGAAAATTTAGTCATCCCGTATAAAAGTTGCTGCTTGAATCAGCAGCTTTTGGAATCGATTAATGTAGATTTTTCAGGTTGTACTGTATAATTCATAAGCAATGAAAATACGAATAAACCCGTACATTTAATTCTTGAAAAAAACATGCTTTTAAACTCTTTCAAATCAACAAGTTTGAAAGGAAACTTCAAAAGTATTCATCTTACCTCTTTATACCATGTTCTTTCAGGTAAAAACTTGTCAGAAGTTATGAGAGAAGAACTAGCTGAAAAGATCAGAACTATCAAATTGCAACATCCTGAATTTGATCCAAAGTTGAAAATCTTACAAATCGGCTCAAGATCTGATTCTTCCACCTATGTCAAAGCCAAATTATCCGCATCTACAAAGTCAGGTGTTTCCTGCGATGTTGAAAAGTTACCAGAAGATATAAATGAAACTGAACTTTTGTCCAGAATTGAAAAATTCAACGATGACGATTCCATCCATGGTATTTTGATTCAATTACCACTTCCTAAGCATCTAGACGAAACATTAATTACTAATGCTGTTTTAGCCAGAAAAGACGTTGATGGTTTCCATAGATACAACGTCGGTGAATTATCCAAAAGAGGTGGTGAACCTTACTTTATTCCATGTACTCCAAACGGTGTAATGAGATTATTGAAGGAAACCAACATCCCATTGAAGGGTAAAACTGCTGTTGTCATTGGTAGATCAGATATTGTTGGTACACCTGTTTCATCTTTATTGAAAAAGGCTGACTGTACAGTCACCATGGTTCATAGACACTCTGAAAACGTCCCAGAATTGATTAAACAAGCCGATATTGTTGTTGCTGCTTGTGGTGTTCCACAATTTGTCAAGGGTGAATGGATAAAGGAAGGTGCTATCGTTATTGATGTTGGTATTAACTATATTCCTGCTCCACATAAAAAATCTGGTAAAAAATTAGTTGGTGATGTTGACTTTGAATCTTGTAAAGACAAGGCTTCTTTCATAACTCCTGTTCCAGGTGGTGTTGGTCCAATGACTGTTGGTATGTTGACTTCCAATGTTTTCCAAGCTGCCTTAAAGGCTTTCAATGATGAAACCAAATTACCTGAGATTCATCCTGTCAAAATAGACACTAGCTTCCCTGTTCCTTCTGATATTGAAATCTCCAGAAGACACACTCCAAAACCAATTAGTGCCATCGCTAGTGAATTAAACTTACACAATTCTGAAGTTGAATATCACGGTCATCACTTAGCCAAGGTTAATCCTAAGATTTTGAATAGACTTGAAAAAAATAGAAACCCAGGTAAATACGTCTTGGTTGGTGGTGTTACACCAACTGCCTTTGGTGAAGGTAAATCCACCATTTGTATTTCCTTAGCTTCTTCTTTGTATGCTCACTTAAACAAACCTACCATTGCTAATGTCAGACAACCTTCTTTAGGTCCATCATTTGGTGTTAAAGGTACTGCTTCCGGTGCTGGTAGATCTTTGGTTGTTCCGGTCGATACTTTCACTTTAGAATTGACTGATATTCACTCAATTTCCATTGCTAATAACTTATTGGCTGCTGCTATTGATACTAGAATGTTCCATGAAACCACTACTAAAAACGATAAGACTTTCTTCAAGAGATTGGTTCCAGCCAAAAATGGTGAAAGAAAATTCACCAAATCTCAATTAAAGAGATTAGAAAAGTTGGGTATTAAAAAAACCAATCCTGATGAATTATCAGATGCTGAAATTTCTCAATTTGCCAAGTTAAACATCAACCCAGATACTATCACTATCAAGAGAGTTGTTGATGTTAACGACAGAATGTTAAGAGAAATCACAATTGGTCAATCCAAGACTGAAAAGGGATTATCAAGAACCACTGGTTTTGATATTGCTGTAGCTTCTGAATTAATGGCCATTTTAGCCTTATCCACTGATTTGTCTGACATGAGAAAGAGAATTGGAAGAATGGTTATTGGTTTCAATAACGAAGGTGTTGCCATTACTGCCGAAGACATAGGTGTTGCCGGTGCTGTTACTTCTTTGTTGGTAGATGCCATCAAGCCAAATTTGATGCAAACTCTTGAAGGTACTCCTGTCATGGTTCACGCTGGTCCATTTGCTAATATTTCTATTGGTGCCTCTTCTATCATTGCTGATAGAATTGGTTTAAGATTAGTTGGTCCTCATAAGTCTGCTAAAGACCAAGATGACTCAGGTTATGTTGTTACTGAAGCTGGTTTTGATTTCACCATGGGTGGTGAAAGATTCATGAACATTAAATGTAGAAACTCCGGTCTATCTCCAGATTGTGTTGTTATTGTTTCTACTGTTAAGGCCATGAAGTCCCACGGTGGTGCTCCTGAATGTAAACCTGGTCAACAACTACCAATTGAATACCAAGAAGAAAATGTTGGATTTGTTGAAAGCGGTGTTTGTAACTTACAAAAACAAATTGCTAATGCTAAACAATTTGGTGTTCCAGTTGTTGTTGCTATCAACAAGTACGCTGGTGATACCGAAGCTGAACTTGAAGCCATTAAAAAGGCATCTTTGGAAGCAGGTGCTTTTGATGCTGTCACATCTGATCCATGGGCCAAGGGTGGTGCTGGTTCTGTTGAATTATCCAAAGCCGTTATTGAAGCTTGTAAACAACCTAAAGATTTCAAGCTATTATACGATGTTGACTTAACCGTTGAAGAAAAGTTAACTACTATTGTTCAAAAGATGTACGGAGGTGCTGAAATTGAACTTTCTGAATTAGCCAAACAAAAAATCGATATGTACAAGAAACAAGGATTCGGTAACTTGCCAATTTGCATAGCCAAAACTCAATATTCTTTGTCTCACGATCCATTATTAAAGGGTGTTCCAACTGGTTTCAAATTCCCAATAAGAGATGTTAGAGCTTCTATTGGTGCAGGATACTTATATGCTTTAGCTGGTGACATTCAAACCATTCCAGGTCTTCCAACTGCCCCAGGTTACTTAAAGGTTGATATCGATGAAGACGGTGTTGTTGACGGTTTGTTCTAAGCTTATTATATATCTTGAAATAAAAAAATAATCTTTATATAATTATTCCAGATGTCTTCATGAATGCTTAGAATCAAAGTTCCTTCCGGATTTAAACATTTTTGATTAAAGGTTAATCTACTACTCCGATCACGTGATACACTTCTTTCATTTCAATTTTGGTCAATGTGCATTTTAAGGCAGAAAAATAAGATATCGTCCATTAGACAAACTTTAAACCGCTTCATAGATCTACGTTCTAACGATTTCTCAACAATCCGAAACCACAGCTTTTTCATACACAATCATTAAAGCTTAACAAATATATATTATTATTATTTTTTTTCACACATATATGCTTCCTATCTCATGATACCACCTGTTAAACATCAAAGTTGTGACACAGAAGGATGTATATGTAATCATGCTTTAGCCCAAGTCGGAAATCCTGTCTGCAGCTTATTTCCTTGTATTAAGCTATGTGAATTCAATCCTTTAAGCAGTAACTTCATACCTACATATCACGATTCCATAAAAAAGCATAGGGAGTATGGGATATTAAAATAGTTACAGCTGGTCTGACTATATATAATCAATTTTATCTTATTTTTTTAATTATTCATATGATCATTAACAAGGTCATATTTGACTAAAAAAAGCAAAAAAAAGACAGTAACTGATTAATTATTTATTTATTTTTATTCAAAGATTTGTTTTCTTGTTTAATTAAGGCGAAGTTTTTATATATATAGAAATGATATTATTTATATGAAAAACTAATTTATTCCTTTAATAAAGCATCTTGCTTTTCAGCTTGTCTTTGAGCTCTTCTTTCTCTTAAAGCTCTGTTCTTGATTCTTCTAGCTTCGGCTTCTTCCTTCAAAGCGTTTTCTCTAGAAGCATCAGCCTTGGCTTGGATGATGTGTTCGACTAAAGCTCTCTTGTGCTTGAAAGCGTTACCCTTAGCAGCCTTGTATAAAGAGTGGTATAAGTGTCTGTCGATCTTACCGGAGTCTCTGTATTTGGCCAACAATCTTCTTAAGACTCTTAATCTTCTGATCCAAACAACTTGAGATGGTAATCTAGCTTCAGCTGTACCTTTTCTCTTACCGTAACCAGTGTGTCTACCGTTTTGCTTAGATTCCTTCATAGCTCTAGTTCTAGATCTGGAGTGAACGGTTTCAGCCTTCTTGACGATAACACTGTTCTTGATTAATTTTCTGATAGCTTGTCTGGAAGAGGCTTCCTTGATTTCGGAAACACTGGATGGGTCCATCCAGATTTTTCTCTTACCAACACCAGCGACAGCAGCAGCAAGTCTCTTTTGAGTTCTTAAAGTAGCCCTGTTTAAAAATGATAGTGTATTGGTATTAGTTTTTTATTTGATTTTAATAAAATAAATAAAAATAATTGCTAATTGTTAGTAAACTTGTTGTTTGATTGAGTTTATAATGCTGATGCTCCAATTACTTATTAAAAAGTAAAGGAAAAGGGCATCTTCCTAAATTACAAAACGTTCCAATGATTCCAAATTATTAACTTCTCTGTGGTAATTCCTCATCTAGTCTTAAATGATTTTTGTTTGAGCAATATTAAGTACAAAGTGATACTAGAAAAAATGACTTTAGCATGGTTTCATATGATAATCCCAATGACTTAGATTTGTTGCTTTTCCACAACTAAAAAAAAGTTTAAGTCGATATTCGCCATTCAATGCTTTCAATCAAAGAAAACTGGTTTCATCTGTTTATCATATACATGATTCCAGTTGTAACAAGTTTACTCTTTAAAAAAAAAGCTATTATCTTTGCTATTATGTCACTTATTCCACATGTTTCAAAGCAATTATTTTAAAACAATTGCTCTTAATTATACTCATGTTACCATAAATTCACTTAAAGAAAAGAATGTTTCATTTGTCATTCCCAATAAAAATTCCATGTGGTAATATGTGTATTCACTTAATACTTTATCTTGGCTATGCACTTCTTCCTCAAAATATTTCCTTTTTGCTAATAAACTAGCTTTAACAAACAATATTTGCATTCAAATGATTCTCCCATAAACTAGTTTAACCTAGTTTCATTGATTCAAGTAGTATTAATGGTTTCGTTTTCCCTCAGAATTTTCAAGAATATGACTTGGTTACCACAGATTGGATGTTTTGGCTTCGGTAGTCTTGTTTTGATGTATAATTCATCTTACATACATTTTTCCCTATGTTATTTTGGTGGTTTATAGTTATTCTTTTGTATAATTCTTTAATTTTAAATGTTTTAAACTGCAATATTTAAAAATGTGAAAACTTCATATTGCTAAGAATCGTTAAACCAAAAAAAAAAATAAAAAGAAGAAAAGTGAAAGCCAAAGAGAGAGAAAAAAACCATCAAAGAGGGAAAAATCAAGTGTACGAAAAAAGCCCAGTGCTAGAAAAATCACGTAATACTAGAGATAAAGAAATCTCTGCCTAAAAGTCCTCACTAGGCTGAATTACTAGTTAAATGTGAAAACCTAGTAATAATATTATTCAATGTTGAAACTTTGTAGTATAATATTCTCAACTGTAGATAAAGCCGTGCCTAACTGACTTTGAACTTGATTACTGCAAAACATTTGTAGGTGAAAATCAGTAAGTAATGTACAAGAAGCTTTAGAAAAACTCCTATCTACGCTGCTACAGCTGTGTGTTTTGCCAAATTCAGCAAAAAAAAAGTACCAAAACTTTCCTTAAAGGGAAATTTACTACTTGGTAAAATTATATGTTTTTTTTTTTAAATGTTGCTTTCTCGTGCGAGGTGTTCACTTTTTTTTCTGTAAAAACATTTTTACTTGTCTTTTTTTCTGTCTACACGTAAAAAATAGAGAAAAAAGCGAGGACAAATGAAACACGCTCATAAAAAAAAACTTCAATTTTTAAAAAAAAAAAATGTAACACTTTTTTTAATCTGATTTTGTGAAATTTCTTTTTTTTATTAATTTCCTGATACGGATATACAGATAAACAGCACAAAATAGTGAAAAAAAAGGAGTGAAAAAAAAAGCAATTACTTTGGTAATGTTCTATAGTTAAACTACATTTTTTTATCAAGATCTGAATATTAATAAAAGAATAATTATTATCTAATCACCGTACCGAAGAAGTATACATTTAATACTAGCATATAACATAAATGGCCAAATCATTAAGAGCTAAATCATCTCACAAAGCTAAGAGATTCAGAAGACATAATCTAGAATATCAATCAGTTGTTGATGAAAGAGCAGGAAGAATTGTTGACAAAGCTATTGAAAACTACATAAGTGAAAAGATCAAACTTGCGAGAGAAGAAGGTGATGAAACCACTCCTGAAGAAGAATTAAAGGAAACTTTCAGAGTCCAAGCTGAAGCTTTATACAAGAAAAAAGGTCCAAAGAGCACCAATGATGAAAACATGGAAGTTGAAGGTCAACAAGACGACGCCGAATCTAAAGAAACAAATAAGGTCAGTACTTCCGGATGGCGTAGTGCTAGACATTTGAATTATAGAAGAGCCAAAAAGGAAAAGTCCAAGAAGAAAAAGGGTTCTTTCATGAAGTTCTAAGTCTAATAATTTGATGTCACATTACAAGGGTAAAGCAAACTGATATTGTGCTACTAAGGAAGTTGTTTTTTTATATCAAAAATAAACATTGAATACTCACTTTTGTATTTTGATAAGCTTTTTTGCTTAAAAAAATGTCTTTTAGTTAATGCTTTTATTTCGTCTAAAAACACTATTAGTCATTGCTCTGTTATCCAATTTCACAATACGTTTATGTTACCCTTAGTTTATATAGGAGAATAATAATCTTTTTATTGATACTTTTGATACGCTACTAAATACCTCTGACATTATGGTTTTGTTTAATCATATCAATTCGATATTTACTTTTGATATCATTTGGCGTTTATCACGTGAATGTTCAGATAAAGCCGTTAATTGCAACTTCTTCATCTCTGTAAATGTATTGCGCGTAATTATACGTTTTCAGTGCTTTTTTTTTTACGCTATAAACATTGCTACTAGAAACGTATTGGTTGTAAGACAACTATAACCAGTATTAATTATATAATTGTAAGGCTTATCTTATTTGATTATAGTATATGAAATATTGCAAAAGTAAATATTAAAAAGACCTCAAAAAAAAAAGTGAAAAATCAAACAACTTCAAGGTGAAAACATAATGTTTCATAGTTCAGGTAAGGATTTTCTTTTTAAAAAGAAGTCATTAACTTCCTTGAATACAGAGCATGTAGAAGTAGATGAGTTCATTTCAAAGCAACCAAAGCTGAGAACTTTATCAAAATATTCAATAAACCAAAATACAGTTATGTTTGGGGATGACTCAGACTCATTTACAAAATCAGCTATTGAATTTAGCGATGAAAACGAAAACGACTCAGACTTTGAATACATTGAAGGATACAAATACGAGCATAAGAATTTGATGACGATAGATCCCAAGCCAATTCCTAATAAGAAGCCACACGCTATTGAAACACCTGCAATAGCTATTGACAACAAAAACATTTCGAGTGTTGTGTCATATTCAGCTTTCAAAAGTGGATCCAATACTATTTCAGTATTATCCATCTCCCCTGAAAACAACTCTTTCAATGTGCATAGCTTCACTAGAAGAAGATCTTCCGTATCAAAAATGCCAGTACCTAGACCCTCATCCTCTTTTAAAGTCATTAATATAAACAATGAAACCAACGACATGTTGGAGATTCATGAAGAAAGTCAGAACGAGGATGTTTCAATGATGCACATAGACGATCATTTCGATGAAAATAGCTCAATTTTTGTTTACGACGATATTAATAAGGAAGGATCCGTATTGAAATTGTCTGCTGAAGAGCCAATACCAAAGAAAAGATTTAAAAAACAATTTAATGATTTTGAACCCATCAAATTGCTTGGTGAGGGTGCTTATGGACAGGTTTTGCTAGTGAAGGAAAAAGAAAATAACAGTATTTTTGCAATGAAGCAAATGCGTAAAGCAGAGATACTTATTATGTCGGATGAACCTAATGAAAAGAAAAAGTCTGCTAGTAGTCCTAAAATGAAACAAGTTGAAAGAACTTTTTCAGAAAGAGATATTCTAACAGAGATAAATCATCCTAATATTGTTAAACTATTTTACAGTTTCCATGACCAAGACAGATTGTACTTAATTCTTCAATATGTTCCGGGAGGAGAGTTATTCTTTCATCTTAACAGATTAAGCAAATTCAATGAATCTGTAGCAAGTTTCTACACTTTGGAAATATCATTGGCCATAAAATTCTTACATGATAAGGGTATAGTGTACAGAGACTTGAAGCCTGAAAATTGTCTTTTGAATGAAAGAGGTCATTTAATATTGACAGATTTTGGATTGAGTAAAAATACTACAACAGAAGTACTATATTCGTATTGTGGTACGCCTGAGTATGCAGCTCCTGAGTTGTTGGCTCCTGATAGCACAGGATATACCAAATCAGTTGATTGGTATAGTGTAGGTTGTGTTTTGTATGATATGTTGACTTCCAAGCCGCCTTATGAAGGCACCAATCCAGCTGCTATTTTGCAAAAGATCCACAAGAATCCTAAAAAAATGTGGCCAAATTTTGCTCCTTATCTCTCAGTTGATATGAAAGATTTCCTGTCTGGATTGTTGAACAGAGATTCCAGTTTAAGATGGGATGTAGACCATTATTGGGATGAAAGAGCACTAAGTAGAGATGAAATCCAGAAACTAAAGAATGATAAAAGAAAGAAAAAGAAAAAAAGCAAAGCAGCTGATCAAAAAACAAGTTACTACAAACAGCATAATATCTTCAGAAATTTAAACTGGGATAAATTGTCGAAAGCTGAATACCAGCAAGAGAGTTTTGGTCCTATTGTTCCAATAATCACAGATAAAAACTTGGCAGAGAACTTTGCAGATGAGTTTACTGCCAAAAACATTGATGATTTGATGTCAGCCAACACAGTTGATAAATTACTCGACATTAACCTAAAAGAACAAGAGTTATTATTTCAAGGATTCAGTTATGAAGCGGATTCTGGATTCCTTGAACAGTATATGGAAAACAACCAAAACAAGTGAGGATTGCAATTTTACCACTTTTAATATTTATTTAACTCCAATATCTTAATACATCGGCTTCTATGAAGCTTGATTTCTTAGTTCTACCATGCTATTGGCATGTATGTCATTCCTTATATACAGCTCACGTGATGTGTTTTAATTTACTTATCTTATGTCCGATTTGTGTTTACTTTTGTATATATTTTGTTTAATTAAGCGATGGCCACGGTGAAAAAAAGGGTTTAAGGCATTTATGACCATTTTTTTTAAAATAACTCAATGTTTACATTCAAATAAGCTAATTAACACAGGACAATTATTGTTGTAAACAAAGTTTTTTTTGGTAATTATAAGGACCAATTCAAAAGGGGAAAACAATAATTATTTGTAATTTAATCAAAAGTCATCTCGATTTTTCCTTTTCTTCTCAGCCAAATACACATCTATAATAAAACCCCCATATAAACATACTAATGAGCAAAGAAGATGATCATCATGAGGATGATAAAAAAGAAAAATTTAGAACACCACCATTAGTTCAACAGCCCCATTTTGCA
>ERZ794936.794-NODE-794-length-12217-cov-35.150798_pt1 | contig 12217 bp, 6 predicted proteins | sample MGYA00511083_ERZ794936 | MGnify/ENA primary metagenome ERZ794936 (study PRJEB30137, sample SAMN04331409) | food metagenome | isolation source: Y2 must sample point D1 replicate A | place: Australia: South Australia | collected 2014 ... | reverse complement strand
AAAAAAAAAAAAAAAAAAAAAAAAAAAAAAAAAAAAAAAAAAAAAAAAAAAAACAAAAAAAAAACAAAGACTTCTCGGGCCTAGTTTTGGATTGTCAAGATTGTTCAAAAAGAACGGAAAAGCAAAATGAGTTTAATGAACCAATGTTTTCGTGCGTGAATGAAATTTTTCAAAAAAACAAAAAGTACGTACAAAACAAGCAAAAACTTTTTACTCGAAACCTCAATCATTTCGTCAAAGATAATGTCTAGTTATAGTGTGGACTCTCTGTCAGGGGGAATTACACATAGAACGGTTTCCATTGAGGAGCCGACTATTGTGGTCAAAGAAAGAGAAGATATCAACAAGTATGACAAGTTTGCACAAAAAAGCAAAATCCATAGATTTGTAGCGCTTAGAGACCTGTTGGCTCCGATTGCCATAACAATATTTTCTTTCTACTTGAGATTTCATGACATTGGCGCTGCTAACAGGGTTATCTGGGATGAGGCACATTTTGGGAAGTTTGGAGCTCACTATATCAAGCACGATTTCTATCACGACGTTCATCCACCTTTGGGGAAAATGCTGATTGGGTTGAGTTTGCATCTTGCAGGGTACAAAAATTTCGACTTTAATTTTGACAGCGGGGCCACATACCCTGAAGACGTTGATTATGTCACCATGAGAAAATTCAATGCCCTTTTTGGTGCTTTGTGTGCTCCAGTAGCATATTTTACAGCAAAAAGTTTGGGTTTTAATAGCATCTTCACCAGCTACCTGTTTGCCATTATGGTTTCTTCCGAATTGACCTACGTTTGTCTAAGCAAGTTTATTCTATTGGACTCCATTTTACTGTTTTTCACTCTAACAACTTATTTGTGCATTATCAAAGTATACACGTACAGAAAAAAACAACTGACCAAAAAATGGTGGTTGTGGCTACTCCTGACCGGGATCAACATTGGATGTGTTTGCTCAGTCAAGTGGGTTGGTTTGTTTGTCACAGCAACAGTTGGTCTTTATGTTTTGTGGGAGTTGTTTTTAGTACACTGTGACAAAAAAATGTCGTGGAAGAATTATTCCAGACATTGGCTGGTAAGAATTATTAACCTTATCATTGTGCCCTTTCTAATCTACCTTTTATGTTTCAAAATACATTTTGCTCTTCTATACAAATCAGGGAAGGATGACGGGATTTGCAACTCCATTTTCCAGGCAAACTTGGAAGGCTCTCAAATTGACGTTACAAACACTCCAAGAAATGTTCATTACCACTCGATGGTGACGATCAGGTCTTACGGTCTTTCACCAAGCTTACTGCATTCTCATGTTCAAACATATCCAAAGGGTTCTGGTCAGCACCAAATTACAGGTTATGGGCACCAAGACACAAATAATGACTGGATTGTGAAACCACCTCGGTCTGAACTGCTCGATGATCCTTACGGCGTAGTCACCAATGGTTCTTTGATCAGATTACAGCATAATGGATTAAAAGTGAACTTACATAGCCATGACATTCCATCACATGTGTCCAAGGGCTACAGAGAAGTTTCTGGTTATGGGAACGAAGAAATAGGTGACGAAAAAGATGACTGGATAGTGGAAATTGTAAATCAGATGCAGTCTGCTGATGCCGACCTGGTGGAAGACTCAGACTTGCTACACCCTATATCAACCCAATTTAGGTTAAAACACAAGGCCTTGGGATGTTACCTAGCAACAACCGGCTTGAAGTATCCACATTGGGGTTACACTCAAAACGAGGTGGTGTGCAAGGAATCGTGGTGGGCTAGAGATAAATCCACATGGTGGAACATCGAGTTTCATACAAACGAAAACGTGTCCCGCCCAGCAACCCCCTACGTAGTGCCGAAGTCCAACTTTTGGGACGATTTTGTTTTGATTAATTTTGCAATGGCCAGCACAAACAACGCTTTGGTGCCGGACGGCGACAAATACGATTCGTTGGCCAGTGGCGCATGGGAGTGGCCAACTTTGCACAAAGGTTTGAGAATTTGCGGGTGGAGCATCAATGAAATTAAATACTATTTGGTGGGCTCGCCTTTTCAAACTTGGCTTTCAACCGTCTGCTTGTTGGCTTTTTCCTTTAGTATATTGATTTTTTTACTCAGATGGAGAAGACAATGTGTTGCGTATAGTGTCGATGACTTTGAAAGTTTCCTGGTGAAGGGAGTCCTTCCTTTTGCTGGATGGGCCTTCCATTTTTTGCCTTTTGTTATCATGGCGCGAGTCACATATGTGCACCACTACCTGCCGGCTTTGTATTTTGCAATGCTTATAATGTGTTTTGTGGTTGACACTATTTTTGGGAGATTGCGTGCCTTTTTGAAGATACCGTTATACCTGATGTTAATTGGGTTATGTTTATACATTTACTACTTTTTTTCACCTTTGGCACAAGGAATGAAAGGAGGTGATTATGCATATTTGAACTTACTAAATTCATGGCATGTTGTTTGATAATTTTTCTTACCAAATTTGTGAAAAAAAAAGAGGAAAAAATTTGAAAGAAGTATAACAAAGATTTTTTTATACATACAACTTTTTTTATAAATAAAGCATCAAAACAAATCCTTTGGAACCGCATAGATACGGACAGAGTTGTCTTGGCTTGCTGATGCCAACATAAGATTAGGGTCTTCAATGTTTTTTTGAGACACAGGTCTCCATCTTAATCTATTGTTTCTGCGTGATGGAGTGATTGCCGGATCAAAAGCTACAACACTTGCAAACCCGTTCTCATGATCATAACTAAATATGCTAGTGTCACCACTTTCCTTTCCCACAGCTACAGTAACTTTCCCTTGCACTAGACTGTTTAAAACAGAAAGTGCAGTAATTGGTTCATTAAGTTTTATCACGTTCTTTAGTTTAAAGTCGTTGTCATCAAAAGACCATATTTTCAAAGACTTGTCTCTTGATGCAGTGATAAACGCATTATCAAACTCCAAAGGACACCATTCCGCGTCCCATATAATTCTGGTATGTGGTTTCTCGTTTTTGTATTTCAAAACAAACGAATTATCGGCCATGTTTCTTTCCCAAACAGCCCACTGTCTGTCTCTACTAACGGACAGCAAGTATTTGTTATCTTTCGAGAATCTCAAACGGGTAACCGTCAAGTTGTGGAAAGGCAGCACAGGTTTCAATTGCAGCCACGTTGTGGTGTCAAAAATCCGAATCACGGCATGCTGTTTCGTGTTTGATCTACATGCAGTGGCAACTATTTGCTTGTCAGGGCTGACATCCACACAAGTGATTTCATACCCATGGCCGTAAAGTTTTTCAATCTCCGGCCATAGAGTGTGTCTTTGAAGCTGGTCTTCCACAGGTGGGCCAGTCAAACTGGAAATCAAGTCATAGGTAATGTTTGTGTTCTCTTCAGTTTCTCTAACGTCCTGGTCTTCGTCATCGCGAATATGTGCATCAGCTGTTGCTTTATTTGATAAACCCAATACTGGCAACGACGCAGATTCAGGCATTGATTCTGAGTTAAGGTGGATATCAGAGAATTTGTCCAAAATTTGAGCAACTCCTCGAGGCTCGTCAAATGATCTTAAGATTTTCTCGTCCCCACCACTGATGAAGCTTGTGTTTGTGATTGGCTCAACACAAACCATGTCGTACCCGTGAATTTGTGGTCTTGAAAACTCCTTCCAAGCCTCAAACTTTTCCTGGCTGTTTTCCAGCAGCCACTTTGAAAACAATCTAGTTGTTTGATCTAAAGAAGTTGCCAGTAGGTAGCCATCATTCGACCACGCTACGTCAGTGGCCTCTCTGTAAGGACCAGTAATGGCCAATTCAGATTTCCAAACTTTGAAGGAAGAGTCTCTAAATGCCAATACGTCTTCCTCCTCGTCATTTGTTTGAGTTTCACCTTCTGCCTCCTCTGTCTTGTTGTTGGCATCTCCAACGGTTAGAGAGCTGTTGAGAGGACAAGACCAGCATCTCCATGAACCAGTTTTCCCGTTTGTAAATACATATTCTGTGTTATTTTGGGTAAACCATAAACAAGACCAAAACCCACCAGACGAACCGGTGGCAGTTGATGCACCCTTTGAAGACAATTCACCCAATCTTGAATTACAAATCCAAATTCCAGAAGCTTCTTCCGGCTCCCAAACCATCAACTCCGTGTTTGCGGTAGAAGCCAATAGCTGTTCTTTTGTTTCATGCCACTTGATAGAAGAAACCCAGTCATCATGGCCCATGATTAACGCTTCAAAATTAATTGCTCCGGAAATCTGAGAACTTACTTGGAATTTGTACTTTTTGTTACTCAATAAAGATAACTTTTTCGAGTCTTGCTCTTTGATCTTTTTGTCTTTGTATGCAATATCAATTTTCCAAAGTCTAATGTACCTATCTTGGGATCCAGTTGCCAAAGTATAAACAAGTCTTTCGTCTCTTCTAAAATCCAAGCATTTGATCCAATCTTCGTGGCCTTCCATGCAGGCCGCTTGTTGAAAGTTTTCAATATCAAAGTTATTTGTCTCATTTATCAGAAATGAATAAATGAATACGCTGGCAATGGTTCCACCAACGGCTAGGAGATAAGCGTCAGTCTCTTCGATTTTCTGAATAGACACACACAAAGGAAAAACATTTTTTTTAATCAAAAACTCATGTTTCAGCTCAAATTGAGTTGACGCAGCGCTTCCGCACCAAATAGAGACTTTCCCGTCTGCTGAACCAGTAGCAAAGACCTTGCCTGTTTGGGTGTCACAATCCAAAGTTGTGACGGTGTGGGTGTAATGGTCAATAGTCTGTATGCATTTGGCATTGCTGTCCGTGTTGTCGTCAAATTCCCAAATTTTAATCTTGAAGTCTTCGGAAGTTGAGACTAGCAAGCTTTCAGACAAAAATCTACAGCAAGTGACTTCCGACTCATGTCCTTTCAGTGTCGTGTACACACCTTTGTAGTGCTGATCAAGTGGTCTCCATAATGCTATATTTTTACCTGCTCCAAATGCAATAATCTCTTTCTGCTTGTTGTAGTCACTCACTTGGTTCTGGTGATTAGCACCAGTGAAAATCGCTGAGACAGATGGTTGCATTGTCTATGAGCCTTTTATCTTTTCTCGTTTTTTATTTATGCGGAAAAAAAATTTTATGCCAAATCGTAGTTATAATCTGTGAGTTGGTGTCTCAACAAATCATGAAACAAGAATATAACAATTGTCTATGTGGATTTGTCCTAAAACCGCTCGATGCCCTCAAAGTTTGACCGATGTGGTCATTGAAAAAGAAAAGTTTGCAAAATAAAAAATAAAAATGAATAAAATGACGGGTAATTATTTGTAAAATGAGATTTGCCTAAATTTTCAGACAAACTACCAAGACAAAACTATCAAAAGATATGCTCTCACCATGCAATAAATAATGATACGTTTAGCATTGAAAGACTAAATAAATAAACGTTAATAAATAGTTTAGAAGTTTTGCAACAAAAAAAGGAAAAAAAAAAAACACATCAGAAAAAAAATGTGCTAGATAGTTTACAAGTGTTGCGTGTGATTAGCAGGGGTTTTTGTTTTTTTTTTTTTTGCATGGAATATCAAATAGAGATCGAAACAGATCAGCTATCCAAAACACAACCGTGGGAAGCATCGGAAACCAATTTGGAGTATTTAGACAAGGTACCTCTTGTGTATCTTGGAGCCGGTGGAGTCCATTTAGATTTTCTTTCTTGCATTTCACTGTCGGAAACCAACAAGTCGATTTTGTTGTTTTCAGCATCAATGATGATTTCGTCCCCATCGTGAACTAGACCAATTGGACCACCTTCAGCAGCTTCTGGAACAATGTGACCAATCAAGAAACCGTGGGAACCACCAGAAAATCTACCATCAGTCAACAAGGCAACATCTTGACCCAAACCGTAACCCATCAAAGCAGAGGAAGGCTTCAACATTTCTGGCATACCTGGACCACCTTTTGGACCTTCGTATCTGATGATGACAACGGTTTTTTCACCCTTTTTGATTTCTCCTCTTTCCAATGCAGCGATGAAAGATGGCTCCTCATCAAAAACTCTTGCTTTACCTTTGAAGTAAGTCCCTTCTTTCCCTGTAATTTTACCAACAGAACCACCTGGTGCCAAAGAACCGTACAAGATTTGCAAATGACCAGAAGATTTGATTGGAGCAGAAAGCGGTTTCATGATTGGTTGGTCTTTTGGCATTGGTTTGGTGTTGTTTGCTCTTTCTTTCAACGTTTCACCAGTAACTGTCAAAGTGTCACCGTGCATGAACCCAGCATCGTATAGGAATTTGACAACAGCTTGAGTCCCACCGTATTGTTGTAAATCAGCCATGACATATTTACCAGAAGGTTTGAAATCACCCAACAATGGAGTTTTGTCGCTGATTCTTTGGAAATCATCTGGAGTGATTGAAACACCAGCAGAATGGGCCATGGCAATCAAGTGCAAAACAGCGTTTGTGGACCCACCAGTGGCCACAATGTAGGTGATAGCATTTTCAAAAGCTTCTTTGGTCATGATGTCTTTTGGTTTGATATCCATTTCCAACAATTTTTTAATAGCTGGACCCATAGCATCACATTCAGCTAGTTTCTCTTTAGAAACTGCAGGGTACGAAGAAGAGTTTGGCAAAGTCAACCCAATAACTTCAGCAGCAGAGGCCATAGAATTGGCAGTGTACATACCACCACAGGAACCTGCACCTGGACAAGAGTGAGCAACAATATCGTTTCTTTCTTCTTGGTTGATTTGTTTGGAAATCAATTGACCATAACTTTGGAATGCAGAAACAACATCTAGTTTTTCAGGAATTTTCGAAGATCCACAAGTACCGTGACCAGGCAAAATGGTACCACCGTAAACCATAATGGATGGTCTGTTATGTCTGGCAAAAGCCATCATGACCCCAGGCATGTTTTTGTCACAAGAAGGAATGGCGATGTTGGCATCGTAATGTTGTGCCATCATGATGGTTTCAAAAGAATCAGCAATAATTTCTCTGGATTGCAAAGAGTATTTCATCCCGAAGGTACCCATGGAAATACCATCGGAAACACCAATAGTGTTGAATTGCATTGCTTTCAATCCAGCTGCATCGACGGATTTGGAAATTCTGTTGTTGAAATCTAACAAATGCATGTTGCATGGATTCCCACTCCACCAACAAGAACCGACCCCAACTTGAGCTTTGGAAAAATCGGCTTTGTTGAAACCAGTGGCATATAGCATCGCTTGGGAGGCACCTTGTGAAACAGGTTCTGTAACAACAAAAGAATATTTGTTCAATCTTTTGGCTTCATTTAAAATTTTTGTGTTGTTTGTAGAAAACAATCTTTTGGTATACAGGGCACTCATGATAGACAATACTTGAAGTGTTTGTTCTTTTTTTTTTTGGCTGATATCCTGTTTTGCTTTTTTACCAAAGTTATTTTTGTAAAAAAATTCACCAGAGAAGCTTATATATAAACTTGAAGCAGTTTTCAACCGGTTGCAATAGCTTGCAATAGCTTGCAATTAGTCATTGCAAAACAAAGCAATGCGGCACGAAATCCAGACTAGTGGAATCCGGAAACCATCACAAGAACTCATCATAAAATGAATCTAACGAAATGCATGTAGGTGAGATGTTTTGTCTGAATCAGTGCAACCTGGAAAAAAATAATAATATGATGAGCCTTTTACCTAGACTGAAATGAGAGTGAGAAGTTTTAAGAGTCATTTCATTTTTTCGTCTCTTTTTTTTTTTTTTGTATCGTTCTTCTGGAATCTCAAATCACTGCGCTGTTTTCTGATGCTCAAATATAAATTCCTGTATCGGACTTACTTGTGTACAGCCCAAATAATAAAAGCATCAGACCTGCAAGTGTTGCAGGGTAACAACATAAATAAGAGCGGATCCGGCCATTTGCACTTTTCGGACAACAGTAAAAGTGAAAAGAAAAGAAAAAAAAAAAAAAAAAACAAACTTCGGCATAATCTGCAAATTGTACGAGCACGAGAAAAATAAAACAACAAGCTTTTCATTAGAGGTCATTGTCCAAAGCCCGAGGCGGAGGAAAAAGTAGAGGTTCCACACGCAACAGATGAAGAAGAAAGAGTGCTATGCCCTAGCACGTTCAAACTACATTAAAGCTTTCACCAACCCCAACTACCAACACCACCACAACTTATTATTGCATCAAGTATGGGCTCTACGTTTGGACAAAAAGTCTTTAGATCAAAAAGACAAGAAGCCCTGTACAACGCCAGTATACCAGGCAAATATAGAAAAGCTTTTGAGAAAAGACCCTTCTTCTTTTTTGGGTTGCCCTTTTTAGCCATTATTGGACTCTCCTCTTACTGGTTGAGTGGGTTGACTTCCGTGAGATATGAAAAGCATGATGCCAAACAGTGCGAGATCGACGCACAAGAGTTGATCGATTTGCCTAAAAGAAAATTTGATATGAAAGAAGAATACTATAGATTACAGGGGATTGGTTTAGATGACTGGGAGCAGAAAAGAGTTCCAAGAATGAAAGGAGAAAGTGATAATGTTTTCGATTGATAAGCTAAAAAAAACATTTGTTAAGCCACTTTCTTTACTCCTTGTCGTTTAAAATAAAGTCGAAAAAATGATAAATCAAATGGATACTGTATATAAATTAAACTTTTAGATCTAGGGTCATCAATACGTTCACAAAATAAATAAAAAAAACAGTTTAGCAGCACAAGAAATAATGCGCAATCACGATTACAAAGTTGTAACAAACTTTTCACCAGAGTTTTTACCTGTTTTGATGCCTTCCAAAATTTCAGGAACTGCTTCTAGTCCTTTGTGGTTTTTAATAGCAATTGTTTTTAATTTACCTTGGCTTATTGGAGTTTGCAATTTTGAAATTACTTCTGCTGCCAATTTAGCAAAATCCAAATCTTTTGGAACAATGACTGGGCCAAATGGAATGTCTTCTCCACTAATCGAATACAAAAAAATTAAACCAATAGCCACATTGTTTCTTCTCAAATTGCTTGGGATTTTGTCCTCGGTAAAATTCATCAAATTCACCACTGTGGCCTTGTGTTGTTCGTTTTTTGATGCCAATTGGTACGTTTGTTTAAACGTTTCTTCATTGGAAACACCATCAACCAAGTGAACCAAATCCGGATATTTTTCAGAGATTTGGTCTAAAACGTCAGAATCGTGATAATCAAACAACTCATCAGCACCAAAAGATCTCAACAAGCTTTCGTGTTTCTTAGAAGCAACAACAATGATCTTGGAGTAGGCGTTCACAAGCTTGGCGACTTGAATAATGTACTGACCAAATCCAGTAGCACCACCCCAAACAAGCAATGGGAAGTTGTGCTGTGGAGTGGACGGAACTTTCTCAAAATCAATGTTTGTTTGGAAGTTATGTGCCAAGGTCAACAGAGCAGTGTACAACGACACAGGTAGTGCAGCAGCAGATTCAAAATTGGTGATACGTTGACCAGCCGGAATTGTGCCAGCAGTGCTTGAGGTCAAGTTGTCAATTTTCACACTGGTGAACGAGGAAGCCCTGCAGTATTCCGCAAAAGCACCGTTGTCAGGATGCAAAACAGAACATCCATGGACAACTGCAGTGACAGTGTCTCCCTTTTTGAATTTCGAAGAATCAACTTCAGCACCCACCTCAACCACTTCACCAGAAGCATCACACCCTACAATAGAGCCTTGTGGGCCAATTTTGAAAGTGATGTGTTTCCAGTCAGTTGGATTACCAGCAGCAGCCTTGACTTTCACCAACAAATCTTTAGGACCAATCTGTGGGACAGGGACGTTGTTTTTCAAGACGGCTTGGTCGCCTTCAACAACAATGGCTTTCATAGTTTTTGGAATAGACATTTCTTAGTGCAGTATATGTGTTTTGTGTTTTGTGTTTTGTGGTTTTGTGTTTTGTGTTTTGTGGTTTTGTTGTGTATTTATCACAATGAACGGCAACGTCAGCTTCACACTCACAACCCTCAAACTTCATAAGATTGTTCGACTAGTTATTTATATATAAACATATATATATGTGTGTGTGTGTGTGTCTATCTGTTTGAACAGCGTTGTATTGTGGCTAGAAAACACTACGTAAGAACAAAAGAAGCCGGTTTCATTCAAAATTAAGAAAGAAGCTTCTAGACACGCTGATAATTGTTGATGAGCTTAGAACAATGCGACTTTATTTTGATTCTCGTGTTTTTCATCCTCGTTCCTTAATTTTTAGTTCGACCGATTCCGTGAGTGAAAAAGAAGAAAAAAGATGAGAAACAACAAGAGATACTGGCAGTTTAAGTGAAAAAAAATTTACAAACCAACACGGCATTTAAAACAACACCCATATGGGAAAGGTGAGCCATTTCCCTTTGGAAAAAAGAAAACTGCCAGTCACGCTATACATCAGTCAAGTAATCAAGAAATTCTCTCGCATTGAAAAGCTTTGGGCACCGAGCAGTTCTGAAATGTTCTTTTTGGGTTGCCATTCTTAACAATTATAAGGCTATATTTTTGCTTGTTGAGTGGGTTTACCTCTATGAGGGGTAGAAAGCACGACGCTAAGCAGAATGAGATCCAAGAATGAACGGAGAAAATGGTTATGTTTTCAACTAGTGAGTTGCAAAGCATTTGTTATGCCATCAATCTTCATGCTTCTTATGTAGAAAAAAAACTTCAAAAAAGAAAAAAAGAAATCTAATCGCTATTGCATATAGAATAAAACTTTTGAATTTAGGGACATATATACGTTAAAAAAATAGGTGTAATAAAAAACAAAAAAGAAAAGAAATAATTCGCAATCACGATTACAAAGTTGTAACAAACTTTTCACCAGAGTTTTTACCTGTTTTGATGCCTTCCAAAATTTCAGGAACTGCTTCTAGTCCTTTGTGGTTTTTAATAGCAATTGTTTTTAATTTACCTTGGCTTATTGGAGTTTGCAATTTTGAAATTACTTCTGCTGCCAATTTAGCAAAATCCAAATCTTTTGGAACAATGACTGGGCCAAATGGAATGTCTTCTCCACTAATCGAATACAAAAAAATTAAACCAATAGCCACATTGTTTCTTCTCAAATTGCTTGGGATTTTGTCCTCGGTAAAATTCATCAAATTCACCACTGTGGCCTTGTGTTGTTCGTTTTTTGATGCCAATTGGTACGTTTGTTTAAACGTTTCTTCATTGGAAACACCATCAACCAAGTGAACCAAATCCGGATATTTTTCAGAGATTTGGTCTAAAACGTCAGAATCGTGATAATCAAACAACTCATCAGCACCAAAAGATCTCAACAAGCTTTCGTGTTTCTTAGAAGCAACAACAATGATCTTGGAGTAGGCGTTCACAAGCTTGGCGACTTGAATAATGTACTGACCAAATCCAGTAGCACCACCCCAAACAAGCAATGGGAAGTTGTGCTGTGGAGTGGACGGAACTTTCTCAAAATCAATGTTTGTTTGGAAGTTATGTGCCAAGGTCAACAGAGCAGTGTACAACGACACAGGTAGTGCAGCAGCAGATTCAAAATTGGTGATACGTTGACCAGCCGGAATTGTGCCAGCAGTGCTTGAGGTCAAGTTGTCAATTTTCACACTGGTGAACGAGGAAGCCCTGCAGTATTCCGCAAAAGCACCGTTGTCAGGATGCAAAACAGAACATCCATGGACAACTGCAGTGACAGTGTCTCCCTTTTTGAATTTCGAAGAATCAACTTCAGCACCCACCTCAACCACTTCACCAGAAGCATCACACCCTACAATAGAGCCTTGTGGGCCAATTTTGAAAGTGATGTGTTTCCAGTCAGTTGGATTACCAGCAGCAGCCTTGACTTTCACCAACAAATCTTTAGGACCAATCTGTGGGACAGGGACGTTGTTTTTCAAGACGGCTTGGTCGCCTTCAACAACAATGGCTTTCATAGTTTTTGGAATAGACATTTCTTAGTGCAGTATACGTGTTTTGTGTTTTGTGTTTTGTGTTTTGTGTTTTGTGTTTTTGGTTTTTGTACTTCTGACAAGATTCTTCGGCTGAACAAGAATCTCCCGTTAGCATTACCAAGCCGCAATTCCAATGATGAAGTTTGCGCATTTAGCTATCGATATATATATATATATATATATATGTGTGTGTGTGTGTGTGTGTGTGTGTCTTTTGGAAAGATTCTGCAATGTGTAATATCACTATTACGTAAGCCAAAAGAAAAAAAAAAAAACTTTGAAAAAATTGACCTT
>ERZ794936.793-NODE-793-length-12221-cov-2.278563_pt1 | contig 12221 bp, 4 predicted proteins | sample MGYA00511083_ERZ794936 | MGnify/ENA primary metagenome ERZ794936 (study PRJEB30137, sample SAMN04331409) | food metagenome | isolation source: Y2 must sample point D1 replicate A | place: Australia: South Australia | collected 2014 ... | reverse complement strand
CATAAAACCTGTATGGCAGCGAAGCGTCTTCGCCAGCATAAGCAATACCTATACGCGGAACAACAGCCACTTGATCATCGGGAATATTCAAGCCTTGGTCTTCAATCCATAATACATTGCTTTGCAAGCTGATGCCGTTTATCTTACGCGAGATCCCCAGTGCCTTACAAACAGAGCCAGGTCCTGCTGTGATGGTAGGCTTAATTACAGCCATATTGCGCCGAGTCATCATTATATCGATACCTTCAGTTGGGTTTACAGCCCTGATGAGCACTGCATGAGGTTGGCCGCTAACAGAAGTTACCACGTTCAGCATTTCGTGTATACCGTAACAAAGATACACATATGCAACACCACCATCTTCAAACATTATCTTCGTACGCGGGGTTAAGCGGTTGCCATAAGCATGTGAAGCTTTATCGATGATGCCATTATAGGCCTCTGTTTCTACAATATACCCACCTGTAAGCTGACCATTTATACGGGTGAATAAATATTTGCCCAGCAGACTACGGGCAACTGCTGTTACGTTGGTATTTTGGTAAAAGGTCTCAGATAATTTCATCGATCCATTACGAGTAACACAGCCTTAATAATTTCTCGAGATATTAAGCCCCAGTTTTATCAGATAGATCTGGAGATGTCTAGAAATGGTTAATTACTTAGTTGCAGACTCATCCAGTACGGAGTTGAAAAATTTTAGTTATTCTAGCTGAAATTTGAAAAAAAATGCTTCTCATCGCCCTAATCAGGTGTATTTAAAACAAGGTTATTGCCCTGAATAAGTCCTGTTTATACATTTGGTGACATTTTAGTGGCTGGATTCCCTATACTGTGTGTTTTCCAGGATGTTGCGACCATTTACGCGATCTACATGCAGAGTAGCAGCGATTCAAAGACGGTTTATCTCATCTAAGGGCTCCAAGCTCTTGAAGCCCGCCACAGAGCTACATACCTCATTAGCCTCTAACCAGGCACTTGCCGGGGTCAACGGAGGACTTGGCTTTCTGAAATCTTCGCAAGTGAGCATGTCACCGGGATTTGATCCTTATGATATGTCACATGCATCCGCTGTCAAGAGTATGACTCAGTCCCGAGACGTTATGCAATTGTGGTCTTTACTGGAAGCTTGCCTGTATTCCAAATATATGAATAGAGCTTTTGCGATCTTGCAATCGCTCTATATGGTTAGCTCGCATAGACCTTATTTCATCGATGACTATAACATGTATTTGGCAAGCTATGTACAAAACGGATTTGCACACTCGATCGCATACCTCGATCGAAAACTATCGACCGATTTACAGGAGAAGTTCCCTGCTTGTGAGTACGATGACAAGACGCTAGCTATTATGATCCACAATGCCCTGCGGTCCGGTGAGAGCAGTGATACGGTTGGAAATAGCATCCACACTTACTTGAGGATGAACATGAAAGGTGTTAAAAGCATTATGTCCCATGTTGATATTTTGACTGTGAGCGACTATAAAGCACTTTTAGAGGAATTTGATGTGATAAAAGTATATGAGGTCCCAGAGACAGTGAGGTCGCTAGTGGAAAAAGAAGTTACCCAGGGCGCTACAGATACAGAGTTGGTTGTCGAATCAGATCATAGCATTTCCACAGAACAGGAGCCCACTTCTGCATCCACCGAAAGCCAGCTTGCTGAGTCAATCAAGCCTCGCAGTGCGCTTGAAAGTACGAATAGTGAGTCATGGCTGAGCTTAGACGAGACCGTCAAACCTTTGGAAAAGGATGCGGCTAAGTTGACTGCTGTGGATACCCTCGGGATGAGAGTAGTGCGGCATACGTTGCTGGGGCTTAACTTAAACGAACAGCAGAGACAAAATATTGCACAGTTTCATTTTAAAGCAGACGAGAATCTGCTGAATTTGGATCAGAAGAAGAGCATAGATTTTTTCGAAGTGTACCGCTCGCTCAAGAGTGATGCAGAGAGGTCAGAATTTGAGAAGAGCCTAGATCAATTCAATCAGGAAAGACAGAGAGCTTTAGAAAGCCGTGCCACAGATGCTGCAAAGGAGCGTTGGAAGCATGATTTCGAAGAAGCTAGAGCAAGAGGTGACATTTCCATAGAAAAACGATTGAATGTCAAACTATGGAAATGGTATAATGCAATGTTGCCACTACTCAAGGAAGAAGTAAAGTTTTGTTCCGAAGTAATGTCAGGAAAACCTCCGTCAAGACGTCTCAGCTCAGGGGAGATCAAGCAAAATAAGACAAGACAAGACTATGGCGCTTACCTGTCATTAGTTGACCCAGAAAAGATGTGTGTAATCACTATACTGGAATTACTGAAACTCAACTCAACTGGCGGTGTCATCGAGGGTATGAGGACGGCTAGAGCAGTTATCGCAGTAGGTAAGGCTATAGAAATGGAATTTCGCTCTGAACAGTTGTTGAAGAGTGAGCTTCAAATTTTCAAAGACGTCAACAGAAAATCGCACGAGTTCAAGAAATATGTCCAAAGGGCAAAGAATAGTTTCAGATCAATTAAAATTGAAGAATCAAAAGTGGTTTGGCCGCAGGCTGCTCGAGCCAAGATTGGATCCATAATGATCTCCATGCTAATTCATGTTGCAAAAGTTGATCTTGAAGGGATAGACCCTGTCACAAAGCAAAAGGTGCATGGTGAAGCACCTGCCTTTTCTCACGGTTATCAATATCACAACGGGTCTAAGTTGGGTGTGCTTAAGATTCATAGATCTCTAATTCATCAATTAAATGGGGAAAGATTAGTCGCTTCAGTACAGCCCCAACTATTACCTATGTTGGTTAAACCAAGACCATGGAAGAGCTGGAACTCGGGAGGCTATTACTATACTCAATCATCTTTGATTAGATCGAAGGACTCTCCAGAACAGATGGCGTATTTGAAGGCTGTTTCAAATGCCGGTGCCATTGATACAGTTTATCAAGGTTTGAACGTTCTGGGGGAAACAGCATGGACTGTTAACAGGAGGGTATTTGACGTCATGTCTGAAGTTTGGAATAGTGGGAAGGATTTCTTGGAAATTCCAGGAATTCAGGAGAAACTGGATCTCCTACCTGCTCCACCTAGAGAGTCCGATCCATCTGTACACAGAGAATGGAAACTCAAGAATAAAGAGATAGCTAACAAGTTCTCCAGTAACAGATCAGTCAGATGTGACTCCAACTACAAGTTGGAAATTGCTAGAGCGTTCTTGGGCGAGAAGTTTTATTTCCCACATAATTTAGACTTCCGTGGGCGTGCATACCCATTGTCTCCTCATTTCAATCATTTAGGTAACGATATGAGCAGAGGATTACTAATCTTTTGGAAGGGAAAAAGGTTGGGACCAAGAGGCTTAAAGTGGCTAAAAGTACATCTGTCCAACTTATTCGGTTTTGACAAAGCACCTTTAGCAGATCGTATTGCGTATGCGGAGGCCCATCTAAAGGATGTCAAACGCAGCGCTGAGGACCCTCTAGCTGGTGATGGATGGTGGATGAAAGCCGATAAACCATGGCAAGCACTGGCAACCTGCATCGAAATAAATGAAGCTTATAAGTTGCCCAATCCCGAAGATTTTATCTCCCATCAGCCCGTTCATCAGGATGGTACGTGCAATGGTTTACAACATTATGCTGCTCTTGGTGGTGACATCGAAGGTGCCACTCAAGTCAATTTGGTCCCCAACGACAGACCACAGGACGTTTACGCGCATGTCGCAAAATTAGTTCAAGCAAGACTGGAAGCAGCTGCTGCTAAAGGCGACGAACAAGCGGAAACTTTGAAAGATAAAATTACTAGAAAGGTTGTCAAGCAAACCGTTATGACGAATGTCTACGGTGTTACTTATGTTGGTGCAACATTCCAAATCGAAAAGCAACTTTCACACATTTTTGATGATCGGACATACTCATTAGAGCTTTCGAAGTACTTAACTAAACATGTGTTTGCTGCAGTCCGTGAGTTGTTCCATGGTGCACATTTGATCCAGGATTGGCTAGGTGAGTGTGCGAAGAGAATATCAAAATCGATCAGATTAGATGTGGATGAAAAATCTTTCAAAAATGGTAACAAACCTGATTTCATGTCATCTGTTATTTGGACAACTCCATTGGGGCTTCCAATCGTACAGCCTTATCGGGAAGCTAGTAAGAAACAAGTGACAACTAATCTTCAAACAGTCTTCATCAGCGACCCCTTCTCTGTGAATCCAGTAAACGCTAGAAGGCAGAAGGCTGGTTTCCCACCAAACTTCATCCATTCCTTGGACGCTTCTCACATGCTGTTGTCTGCAGCGGCTTGCGGAGAAGAAGGTCTAGACTTTGCATCTGTCCACGATTCCTACTGGACTCACGCTTGTGACGTTGACCAAATGAATTCATGTTTGAGAGAACAATTCATCAAGCTTCACGAGGTTGATCTGATAGAAAGATTGAAGAATGAATTCGATGAACGTTACAAAAATTATGTTCAAATCGCCAAGATTGATAAGCAATCCGAACTGGCAAAAAAGATTATCACAATAAGATCAAACTTATCCGTTAAGCTAGGCAAGCCAGCAACTCTCGCAGATGAGATTTACATGGAAAAGAGGAGGACTCAGTTACTGGAATCTGAGGATCCCGAAGAACAAGAGATCGGTAGAAACATGGAAACCACAGTCTCCGTGACTGAATTGATAGACAACCTAGAAGAATTGGAAGTCAAGAAGACTGGCACCACCACATTAATGATCTTGGTACCAATGAGACTACCACAAATTCCTCCCAAGGGGAATTTTGACGTTCAAGATTTGAGAAACAGTAAATACTTTTTCTCTTAGAACAGCGTTACTTGTATAAACGAATTAATGGCATTTTGACTTGTAAATAGGAGTGTATATTAGATCAAGGACGGATTCGGAATTTAAACGTAAGTTTCAAAACTTATCTTTATGCATGGTTATTTAGTATTTGATCTAAATTATCTTTCCCTGAGCTTCTAAACTTTCGATCAACGGTAGTAAAGGATACATTTCTTTCCTCTCTATGACGTTAAACTCTTTCGAGAAACTTACGAAATGTGCAAAGAACGAGTTCCAGTGGGCTTCCAGCGATAGATGAACAATCTTGTCAAAATGATGATGGTATGTATGTGCGAATATTCTGAACATTTGAACCATTATCCTTTGAACATCTTTAAAGAAGACTTGAGGGAACGGTATGCCATTTTTTGTTGGGAACAGATTTTTGTCATTGACTTTATTATTGATCCACGTCAGTGCTAGGTCAATATATTGACTAGCCGGCAGAGAAACCTGTCTGCTATTTGCATCTAACCACAAATAATCAGTGTGAGGTCCCGCGTTCATAGTTGGATATGCGTCGGGAGTCACATACTCAGCTATCACCCCGTAAAACTGGTTTAAGTTCGTGAAAAATTCAAAGACGTTAAGGGCTACCCATTCCCCAATATCCACATACTTGGGTAGTTGAACAATTGTCTTAAAGGAGCCTTTGACCAACGCCGTCCTTACGAACGGTTCGCTTAAGAACATAATTTGCTGAGAATCGTTTCTCTCCGGAGACTGTTCAGTTGCTGAACTAGATTGCTGGGTATGCTGTTGTTGAAGTGATGGGAAACTTGCCTGGGAATATCTCGAAGGCGACTGATTTTTTCGTAAAGACAGTTTTGATCCACTATTATGAGAGCTGGAGTAAACGTTGTTTACAGGCGGAGCGGGAGAACTCCCCAGGGCATGCTGTTGGATCTTATTCTTCTTTGAATTTCTACCAAATCCTCTATTAAGAAATTATTGATGAATCTTGTTAGTATTCGATGTGCCATGTAGTAAGATCAACGCGTGAACTGCAAACATACTTAAAGTTAAAGAACGACATTTTCTAATCCACTGAATCACAGAACTATCTAGTCGATCTAACAATTGTCAAATGAAAGGGAATCAAGCTTCGTAAGACTCTCTTGGCGCTAATTTATGGTGTTTCTTGATTGTTTCCAGGCAACTTTAATGATCAATCGCTCGCTCTTAACAGGGTAATAAAACCGATTTTTCAGATCTTTCTATAAAGCCTATAAAATATCCTAGTGTTTTCCACCTTCATAGGGTAGTCTAACCTAGGATCGCATCTGTACCAAGTGCTATCGCTTTGGTTAACCAATTGCCAGGCTCCAGATTCTTCCTGTCCTCTTTTACCCATTAAAACGGTATCAATCAAGAATTGGATCGGAAACTTCTTGGTACCGACCGTTATATGAGAATAACTTCCTGCACTCTCTGCTATCAGTAAGAGGCATCCCTTTTTACAGAATTGGTTGAATTTTTGTAGGAGTCTTATGCTTTGCTGCTTGTTCTCTGAAAAAAGCTCATTGGTGGTGAATAAAAGTGTGATAAGATCTAGGTTGGAGAGCGACAAGTCGTCTTCGCTCATGGTGAGGATATCACGATTACTGGAATGAACTTTGAAATATTTTGATTCATCTGCGTAGAGCCATTTGCCTGAAATCGTACTTTGTAACCTGTTGACCACAGCGGACCAATCGCTTATGTCTACTAGATGAACATTCAGCGAATTTTTCGTTGTCGTTGGCTGTTTAGAAGTGGAATACTTGGTGATAAACTCTCTGGTTGGTGTGAATAAACTTGCCAGTGCGACCAATTCACCTCCAGCTCCTCCTCCAATACACAGCACGTTTTGATCAGATTCCTTGCATCTTATGACTTGGGCACACTCTTGTAAATGGGCAAATAATGAAGCATAGGCTGTTGCACGAGATGGAGACCATCTGCAACAATAAGCCGTTCTTTTAGCATCGTTGCCGAAGGCAGCTATATAGTCTCTGTTGTAAAGATCGGATTTCACTTTCTGAATCTGCGATTGCAACTCATCGATCCCTTCTGCACCATACAGTTCATTGTCGAACGTAACTTTAAACAAATCAATTATCTCTTGTGGAGGTAAGGTAATTTCATGGTGAATTTTCAACTGTTCTGATTTCTCTTCTGAACCCATCTTCCCGATGAGTTAAAGCCAGACAAGATAAATTGAAAATATTCCCGAAATTATTAATATACAACGTTACAAGCTTTAGAAATGATGATGATGATGATGATGAAAGGTTTAGAGTAAAATTACAGTTAAAAATAGCATACTAATCAACTTATTCCTCATCCTCTTCGTCCTCTGGAGTGACTTGGTAGAAGGCCAATTTGTATTGGTTAGTCTTGGAGGAGACGAATCTGATCCAGTCTCTCAATTGGTTCTTCTTCAAGTACTTCTTGGTTAGGTACTTTAGGTACTTACCAGAGAACTTGGTGGTGGAGACAATGGTGACAACGTTACCATTCTCTTCAACGGTAACATCGTTACCCAAGTTACCAATGGCACCATCGACCTTGATGTGATCGATCAAGTACTTAGCGTAAGAAGCTGGGTCAAAGACACCGTTCTCAACTGGAGAAGAGACATCGACGGTGAAAGTCTTGGTGATCTTTTGCTTTCTGGAAGTCTAAATTAAAAATAATTTGTTAGTATTCGAACACACCAGCTAGTCACAATTTTGCCTACTGCTATTAACAATCACTTCGTAGTGAATTTTTAAAATACAGAATAGCAATCCCAAATGTCGTAATGACACCCGATGAGTACAAATTCATCCCCAGAAGCTCCTGTTAGGAACAGTAAAAGACCCATGTAACCGTGAGTTTTAATTTTTTTCCAATTGAAAATTGGTAATTGTAGCCACGGCTAACCACATACGTTTGGAGCCATTGTTCTTACTTGATTTGTCGATTTTGTAAAGGGAAGCAGAATATATTATTTGCTGAATAGGTTTAAAATATTTGAAATAATATAGAATAACTGGTATTACTCTGCTCAGCGCGTCAAAATTTCGGTTTGCGTGGCTGATATTTTCAAATTTTTCAAATTTATTCTCAGAAATTTTAAAAAGTGAAAATGAGTGGATGTTCCTGATGGTGTACTAATGCTAAAAAAACAGTCACTCAAGTTTCTAGTCCTTTAATAACATGGCTGATCATCGACTAACGAAGCCGTTTATCGTAAACATTGGTTACTACAGGTTATTTGGAGGCTCTTTTGAAGTCCCTAGTTGGTTCAGGTTGACGGGTCTTGATAGGTGTGTAGGTGAATGTCCGATTCAGACGAAGATTTGGGGATTGCATTGAAGGGATTGAAGTTGTCGGCAAAACATGTGCAGAATAAAGCCAAAGATAAAAATGTGAATGAGTGTGATAAGGTAGATCCAGCTCCAGAAGCTATGGATGGGCCAGAGGAAACGAAGGAAGCTTCAGAAGGTATGAAATTGCCCGAAGAAGTGGTTTCTGATGTGGATTCAGACTCTGATGAGGATAGTTGGAGGAACATGGAAGCTATTGCTTCTTTCAATGTTTATAACGATAAGGGAGAGCTCGAATTGAAAACTTATCAGGCGCAGGCAGCCCAAACAGCATCAAAGGAAGCTTTAAGTGGTACTGCAGGCAGTAATGGAACTGCAAGGAGTGTTACTTTTGGTTATACAAAGATTGCCGCGGAAGAGCAGGCTCAGAGGACGAGTAGGTCGAATAGAAAGACAGATTTTTTGTTCGATCACAAGAGGTTGAAACGTTTGAATGGTTCGAATTCATCAACGACAGGCCTAACAGAACCACAAACACCTTCTGATACTGAGTTGCATCAAGATTCTTACGATGAGTATGAAGAAGGTGTAGAGCCTATGAATGATTTAAATGCGGATAATCAACTCAATGTCACCAAGAATTTATTAGACGAAATGGAGAAGTTTGCATACGTGGCTGCCGTAAACGTGTTGGCTAATCAGATGTGTACAGAGCTCGCCACTACATGTCTTTGCGTAGATATAAAATCTCACAAGAAGCTTGCACAGAGACTTAAATTTGCTCAAAAGGACTCAGCGAATTGGAAGACGCATGTGTTGAACAGTCTTTATGACCATTTGCAATTGTCTCCAGAGGAAGTGCAGATGATTGAGAAACTGTCAATGCATGGTGTACACTTGGAAGATTTGTGCAAATGTTTGAAGACAACACAGGACATTGAGAATCCATTCGAGGGAGTAAACGAGAGTAAGCAGAGCCTGGAAAGTGGAAAAGAAGACTCAAAGGACGCGGAGGCTGAATCTGTAGGAAGTCACACTTCAAAGGATAGGAGCAGCATCGATCTTACTACTGAGGAAGAAGAGACTAGTAAGGCTCCAAAGCAGGTTATTGCTCCAGAAAATTTAAAGGAACAAGGTCAAATAAAAATCGACGTAGCGTGGACTATAATCTGTGATTTATTCCTAGTACTACTGCATGATGCAGTGTATGATGCACGATCAAGAACTCTTCTAATGCGGTTTGCCAAAGTTCTCAATATTGAAAACTTAGAAATTTGTGAGTTTGAAAGAAGAGTCACAGATTCTCTCGACATGGAGCAATCGACTGAGAATCAAGAATGGAACGAGATAGATCACATGAAAAGTAGACGGAAAAAGAGAAAGAGAAAGAAGCTGTGTTACGTGGGACTCGCAATGGTAGGCGGTTCTTTAATTCTAGGTCTGAGTGGTGGATTGTTGGCACCTGTAATTGGTGCCGGTATAGCTGCAGGTTTATCAACAATAGGAATAGGTGGAGCTACGGGCTTCCTGACTGGTGCGGGAGGAACAGCCGTAGTAGCGGTCGCAAGTACTGCTATTGGTGGAAATATTGGTGCCAAAGGTATGGGGCGAAGAATGGGGAGCGTCCGAACGTTTGAGTTTCGTCCTTTGCATAATAACAGGCGAGTCAATCTAATAATTAGTGTTTCTGGTTGGATGATCGGTAACGAGGATGATGTCCGTTTACCATACTCTACAGTGGACCCTGTAGAGGGAGATCTATATGCTTTGCATTGGGAACCAGAAATGCTGAAATCCATCGGTCAGACCATTGGTATTGTGGCTAATGAGATCTTTACTCAAGCGCTTCAACAGATCTTAGGTGCCACGATCCTAACTGCATTCATATCGGCTATTCAATGGCCAATGGGGTTATCGAAACTTGGTTATATTCTAGATAATCCATGGAGTGTGTCATTGGATAGGGCATGGGCAGCAGGGCTCATCTTGGCTGACACATTAATGTCCAGGAATTTGGGCCAAAGGCCTATCACACTGATGGGCTTCTCCTTGGGCTCCAGAGTTATTTTCTCGTGCCTTGTTGAGTTAAGTCGTAAGAAAGCCCTAGGCTTGGTCGAAAATGTGTACATATTTGGTACACCTGTGGTCAAGAAGAAAGAGCATTTGATAATGGCACGGTCTGCTGTTAGTGGAAGATTCGTCAATGCATTCTCAGGAAGAGATTGGATGCTCGCATATTTATTCCGAGCCGCTGCTGGAGGTTTTAACAAGGTCATGGGGATCGCACCCATTGAAGGCATAGAGAGCATCGAGAATTATGACTGCACCGACATTGTCGACGGTCATCTGGCATACCGTAAGAACATGCCTAAATTGCTTAAGAGATTAGGCGTAGAAGTCGTTAGCGAAGAATTCGTGGAAATAGAGGAAACTGTAGATCCAGAGCAGTTACACCGCAAGAGGCAAATGGTTCAAGATGTAGACGCAGCTCAAAAAAAGTTGCAAGAAAAGAAGCACCACAGTGGTTGGATGCCGAAGTGGTTGAAACCCAAGAAATCGAAATGGCGTACAATGGTTGAGGATGCAGTGGAAGAAGGAACACAGGTTGAAGTGCCGGATGCGCCGGATGTGTTACATACTGAAGAGGTCAAGCCCAAGAAAAAGGACAATGCTCTAGTCGATAATGGAGCATTAATGCGCGAACTTCAAAAGATCAAAGCGGCAATACGCGAGGAGCAGCTGCAACAAGAGCGAGCAAGTGCTGTTGCTGATAACGTGGATGCCAAAAAAACAACTCTTGGAGCCGATACCAATGTCCAAAAAGAAGTGTCACCGCCGAAGACACCTCTCACCACTCCTCAAAGCCCTAACAACTTCCAGCTTTTGAGTGCTGGTAGACCAATCATTCTTGAGGATGACGACTTTGGCAAGCAAAAAAAGGATTTAACCTTTTCATTTTCAGATGACTTCTGAATAGCCGATTGTGTAAAATTATATGAGCATTTAGTGTAATGATTATCACTAGAATTACAAAACTGAGGAAAGCCGAGATACATAGATTCGTTTATCAAATATTACTTAATTTACAAAAAGACTTCTGCATTCAATTCAACGTAGGAAGCAGCATATGGAATGTCGAAGTTGTTCATCACTTCAGGATGCAAGACACCAAGATGACCGATTTTCTTTGGTTCTTCTCCTTCTTGTGACCTAAACATAATCTTAGCACCTCTTCCCGGGAAGAAAGTAGCTACAGAGCTATCTTCTTCTATCCAATACCCTCTAGATGACGATTTGGAGCCGTAATCTGGAAGCCATTCGGTTCTGAAAGTTTGCATGACCTTGCCCAGCAAACCCTGGATGATTTCAAAACCAGAGGTCTTACCAGCATAGATGGCACCCCAATGACGTTCGTTGTAAGCTTTTCTTTCGAGTTTTTCGTTCTTGAAAACCACGTCACCGGTCTCAAAGACCTTGATTGGCAGAGAGTGCTTTCTGTTCTCCTTGACAGTCTTTAGTATACCAGGCAACAGACTTGTTCTTACAACTTGGTATTCTAAAGTCTTTGGATTGGCTAGCTTGACGACTTGTTTTCCGTCATCTTCTAATCTCAAGAACTTGAAGTTCTCATCGTGAGAGCACAAAGTCAAAGGCAAGACTTCCAACCATGTAGCCTGTGAAGAGGCAACTCTGAAAATATCAGAAATTTTGTTGATTGGCAATGCAGAAGCGATGAAGTTGGCATTTGAAAGTTTACCCCCTCTTGGTAGGTTGTCGAAGCCGTAACCAACTGCGGCATCTTCCATTATATCACAAGGATGCAAGATATCTGGTCTTGTGATTGGAATGCTGACTTCCAAAGTCTTTGAGTCGGAAGCGGATGGCTTGGCATGCAAAGACATCTTCTTCAAGCATTGGGCAATTTCCTCGGGGGATTGCTCGAGACCCAAAGCGGAGTTGATATAGTCAACGGACACTTCCATTTGTCTTTGCTTCAAATTTGGAGTTGTTCTACTTTGACCATTGTGGTCGGAGACGATCTCAACAGGTTCCATGGTAAATTCTTCATCACAATAACGACTGAACATTGCTA
>ERZ794936.792-NODE-792-length-12238-cov-33.678076_pt1 | contig 12238 bp, 8 predicted proteins | sample MGYA00511083_ERZ794936 | MGnify/ENA primary metagenome ERZ794936 (study PRJEB30137, sample SAMN04331409) | food metagenome | isolation source: Y2 must sample point D1 replicate A | place: Australia: South Australia | collected 2014 ... | reverse complement strand
TAAACCGAATATTGGAAAATACGTACCAAATGAGAAAAAGAGAAAAAGAGAAAAAAAGAAAAAGAAAAAGAAAAAACATACGTCAGATTTGAATTGTACAATACACTAAACACTAAATATTGAAATCAATTTTGCACGTTTGTATTTAATTTTATTATAATTTTTACAGAGTTTTTAAAAACATTTTATCGAATTTAATATACGTTTCTTGTATAATTTATAGAATTAATATGATATATATATATATATGTATACATGTATTCTGGTGCAATCTTATCTGGTTAGTTGTAAAGTTTTTTCTTTGGTCTCCAAATGTTCATCTTTTCGTCAATCTGTTAATCCCAAATGTTACTCTTGCAAACATTCCTCTAAAACAAAAAAATAATTAACAAAAAAAAAAAAACCCCATCAAACCCTCAAACCCTTCCCCCACCCCCCCTCCAAGACTCAATCGCATAATGTCTATCGCTGCTGCTGATCCTGTTCCTACATACAACTTTTCCGGTATGGATTACATGAAATTTTTTGCTGCTGGTGCCTTTTGTACCGGTATCACCCATGGTGCGTTGACTCCAGTTGATGTTGTGAAAACTAGAATCCAATTGGATCCAAAAAAATACAGCAATGGTATGTTTGGTTCATTGAAAACCATTGTTTCTGAAGAAGGAGCTGGTGCTTTGTTGACCGGTTTAGGTCCAACTTTGGCTGGTTATTCCATTCAAGGTGCTTGTAAATTTGGTGGTTACGAAATTTTCAAAAAATTGGCTATTGATACTTTTGGTTACGAAAACGCTGTTGCTTACAAAAACTCTGTTTACATTGGTTCTGCTGCTTTGGCAGAATTTGTTGCTGATGTCTTTTTATGTCCATTGGAAGCTACAAGAATCAGATTGGTTTCTCAACCAACTTTTGCTCCAGGTTTGGTTGGTGGTTTCAGTAGAATTTTCAAAGAAGAAGGTTTCGGTTCTTTCTATTCCGGTTTCACCCCAATCTTGTTCAAACAAATCCCATACAACATCTCCAAATTTTTGGTTTTCGAAAGAGCTGCTGAATTTTACTACGGTTTTACAGGTCCAAAAGAAACTTTGTCCTCCACCATGAACACTTTGGTTACTTTGGGTTCAGGTTTGACTGCTGGTTTTGCTGCTGCCATTGTTTCTCAACCAGCAGACACTTTGTTATCCAAAGTCAACAAAACCAAAAAAGCTCCAGGTCAATCCACTCTAGGTTTATTGGGTCAATTGGCTAAAGAATTGGGTTTCTTTGGTTCTTTTGCCGGTTTGCCAGCAAGATTGGTTATGGTTGGTACTTTGACCTCTTTGCAATTCGGTATCTACGGTTCCGTTAAATCTGCTATTGGTTGTGCTCCATCTGTTCAAATTGGTGGTGGTGGTCATTAAACAATTTTGTTTCTGATATTAATTTTTTTTTCCTTTCTTCACCTGTACAAAATCTCTTTTTCCCCGAGAGATGTTACAATGACTAGATTTGAAAAATTATGAAATTTTTTGTATCAAAAAAAAAAAAAAAAAAAGTATAATTAATGAACTCCTGTGAATAATGATGTTCTTTTTTTATCTATCTACAGAAACATGTTTGGATTCAATCAATCAAAGGCTTTCAGCGGTTTCCCAAATGAAAGAAAAAGAAGACAAACACACACATCAAAATAACGATGAAAATCATCGACAATAACAACAACAACAACAACAACAATCACTTATATTCTGAAAAAAAGATTTTTTTATGATGTCAAATCACAAAACAAATAATATATTCCACTAAAAACGCAAATTTTATATCCTATAAATATTTATATATATATCTGATAGTGTGTGTAAAACATTCTATTTATGTATGCTTTAATGTCATGAAAAAAATCTACACAATTTTTACGTCCCCTTCATGTACTCCTCCAACTCTTTATCCAAATCCTCAATAGAACGCTTGGGCGTTTCAACTTTTGAACGTTGTTTTTTGCCTCTTGGATGACGACCTTTGTTTACATTTTGATGATGGTGATGATCATGACCGTGGTCATGATCAAATCCAGACCCATTGCTTGTCCCCTTGCTCCGACGGTAATTTTTAGATTTGTATCTCCCATTATCCAATATATCAATCAATCTTCTTCCACCAGACGGAGATGGACCAGGAGAATAAGAACTTGCTGTACCGTGAAACCGAGGAGCGCGCCTTTCATATTGTCCACTGTAGGGACCGTGATTGGAACGATCATAATCACCATAAGGTTCTTCCGGCTCCCGTAACTGCTGCATCTCCTGCACGCTGTTGAATCCTAGTCTTTTGCCCAAACCAGTTCTCAAAGATCTGCTCCGATAATATGTGATTTTACGGTTGCTATTATCTTTTGGCTGAACATCTGTATTTTCATTAGCACTCGAAACCGCGTGGTCATTGACTGTTTCGTGCGCTCCTTCAGTTGTGGCGGAGGAATCTGCTGCGTTTTCTTCGACATCCATGTCCAAGTCATTGGTCTGTTGAGGATGCTGTTCTTGTGTTTCAATACTAACTGGTACATTGTCTCCAGTTGAAACTGCCGTACTTTGGGTAATTTCTTCTGACATTGTGTTCAGCAGTGGTAAAAAGTTGGCTTCTATCACTGTTGTTTTTTTATTGACAAAAATATGAAATCACAAAAAACAATCTTCTGTTGTTGTTTGCTCACGTTTACGTTTACATACTTTATACTTCTCCTGCTTGCTGACAGCCAAAGGCCAGCAAATCCCTCATTTCTTACGCTTTTACCGTCAGTAGAAATTTTGAACAGATAAATACTGACTGAAAATAAAAGTATAGCACAAATGGACAACAATATATGAGGTTCGCGTTGACGCAGGGTAACGCTTGAGGGTAGCGGATTGTGAAAATCAACTTTATTTGTAGGCGAGTCCATTGTATGTTGACGATCTGAGTGTGGCAAACGTGCCGTCTCGAGGGGTGTCGGCATTTTATCGTTTGGTTGTGTTTTACTCATTGTCCAGTCTTCAGCTGAACGGTCTATGGCTGATTTCCAAGGAACACCAGAGTTCTTAGGCTTGTCTATCATCGGCTCTGAAATTGTCATCTACTGGGGCACCTGCGACGTATTGGGTCTACAATGGTTCGTGATTAAGTTTGAAGATATTTTTTTTTTCCCTTTAATGCTTGCTTCTGAGTTATTCAAAAATCTTTAAAAAAAGGGTGGGGTTTTAAAAATATCTCAGCTCTTGCAATGTCATTTTTTGAATTTGTTTTTTTATTTCCTCGGCAGCAGAACCTGACAAAAAAAAAACCAATATATACATTCCCACATCGCTTCATACGAGATGAACAACTCATATTATTGATGCACTTTAAAGATGAAAATCCAAAACTAAAGACTTACATATACTTTTACATACTCAAGTCTTCGAAAACATCAATAAACCTGCCAATGTGGTCATATCTCGTTTTGACCTGCTTCAACCATTTAATAGATTTTGCAAACTGCTTCAAAGTAGGCTCAACGGTGGCAAGATTCCCATAGGCCATAAGTAACCTGTATGCGGCCTCTTCATTGTTGATAAAGACAGGTGATGCACCAAACTTGTTGTTCAAAGCATCCGCGACAACAGGCACCATTTCCAAGTTACTTTTTCTAACAGTCAAAACCGAGTAGTTGAAAAGTAACGTGGCAATTGCAATCAATAGCTGCGGGCATTGCTTAAATGTCTCAGGTATATCACTTTTGACTGATTTGAAAACAAACTCGTAAATGTCAACCTGCTCCAAAAAGGGAATCCCCCATTCCTCATTTTGAAAGCAGTTGACCAAACAACGTATGGCCATCAAGTTGATGTTCAAATCATCTGAGGCAACTCCGTCGTGAACAAACGGAACAAGCTTGCTAGAGCTTGGCAAAAATGGGGTGATAATTCTCATAATGTCATATGCAGGAAGCTTCATTTTCCAATTGTGTTTGATAAACTCGGCTTCTGTGTACAAGAAGTCAACATTTGAGGCCTGGTTATCCAGTGCGTTTTCAAACTCCATCAATTGCTCTTCCGGTATTTGAATTTCTTCATTAACATTGATTTTTACTATTCCCTTTGATAACAGGGTTTTTTTGAAGTTTGCAAGCGTCAAGTACTGATCTGTAAACGGCAAAACTTTCAAAGTGGAAGCCGGTGCTGCGGGTGTTGTGGTGGGCTGTGCCTGTGCCGTCAAACCGGTGCTGTCCATTGCAACACCTCCAGTGTTCTGAATGATAAACCTCACAATCTCCTCCCTGTATGAAGCCGGCAATTCGTACTTGGACAAAAAGTTTTCTGCAACAGAATAGACATTATCATTAGCATTGTACGGCAATTTAAGTGGCGGCTTCCCGTCTTCGATATCCACATCAAAAACGTAGTCATATTTTTTGCCTTCATATTCCACTTTTTGGTCACTTCCTACCCCTCCCACCACATCACCAACTTTGACCCACGTGTTGTTGGTGAACTGGTGTGCTTCAAGATTTCCTTGCAACGATTTCACAACAACAACCTGTCCGTCTTTTTTCCCAGGTTTGGACAAAATTTCGGGTGGAGAAATGTTTTTTTCGTCAATGGTTTGAGAACTGATCGAAGAGTTGCTAACTTCCTCAGCAAAAGCCTTCAACTGTTCAGCAGCAGCTCTCCTTTCTACAGACTCTGTGAAAACTCTGATCATCCCATCGCTGCTGCCAACAACAATATCTCCATTTGAGAGTTGGTCAAAACTCCAAATGGATGTGGCCGGTAAAACAATGCATTGTTGCTCTGCCAATTTTTTCATATCCCAAACTCTAAATGTTCTGTCTTCTCCACAGCTAATCAACTTTTGGTTTTGTGCAAATTTGACTTTGTAAACAAAACTATCATGGCCGCGCAAAGTAGCCTTTGGTGCCCCGGTTTGCAAGTCGCAAACATAAATGAAACCGTCGTTTGACGATGTTGCAAAAATAGAGTTTTCCAAATCGACATCTATTGCTCTGATTACGTCATTATGCAAATTTTCAAACGTTTTCACACAGGTGCCCTTGGACCAAACTTTCACAGTTCTATCAGCTGAGCAGGTGATAAAAGTGGTTGGATCGATAATTTTAGCGTCCCACACCGAGCTTTGGTGCCCACGAAGCTGAAACAAAAACTCATTATTCTTCCAAACAATAGCGGTAGAGTCCCAACTACAACTAATGATGTAGTTGTCTCCCAAAGATGCATCGTAAAAGGAGGACAAAGAGCACACATTGGCCGTATGTTTACTTAATGAAAAAACTGGCTCGTTTTCATTTTCTTGGATGTTGCTCAAATAAGGAAACCCCTGGATCAACTTGTTGTTCCCACCATCGTAAACAATACCGTCAATGAAGGACAAACAATTGATATAACTCTTGTTGGTGGATTGGTGCACCACAATGTGATCCCAAGTCACACTGCTTCCACTGCTCTTTTCTCTAAACCATGTTTTGACACTTCCGTCTCTGGAACATGACGAAAACGATGTTTCATCAATTGCCACGATGTCCTTTACGTCTTGATCGTGAGCCGCTAAGGAGCTTGATAGTTGGTACATTACTTGAACTGAATCTCGGATCTTGGTTTTGGTGTTTTGCTTGAAAGAAATAATACATTTTATATCACTCTTTGTTTTGCCACCTTAAATGTTACTGACACAATAATTTTTCGTAAACCTCAAAATACGTTCCCCTTAGTATTTTGGTCATAAAAAACCAAGAAAACGAGTCACATGACAAGGTGTTTTTTTTTTTTTTTTTCTGGCTATGAACTTTGCCAAATACGGGGTTTTGTTTTTACTGTGTGAGTTTGAATACCCCTGTCCCCCCTGCTAGCACTCAGATGAAAAGGTGATTCTTACGATTAAACTTGATTGTAAATTGTCGATACTCCAGCAACCTCTGATTTAAGTAACCATTCCAAGAGGCAACCATGTGTTATGATGAGCAAAGAGCTTACTGCAACAGTAACCCATAACATTGCGCAGATCAGCACTCTGGTGGGCCGAGATCAAAATTTAGAAGACTTGCAGAAATTCATACCATGCAACTTCCACAATAGTGGCAAATATCTGTGCTGCGATTGCGCGTCAATTCAAATGTTGAAGAGCAAAATCAACTTGGAAACCTTGCGTAAAGAGGTGGCAGTGTTGCAGGAGACCATAGATACAATATTGGACAATAGCTTGCGTAAAGTGAAAGTTAGCGCTGTTAATGTAATCTCCAAAGATGATTTGCCGGAATATGCTCAAAACAACAAACAGCTTTTTGATGGAATAAGATTGCTTCAAAGCGAAATGTTGATATTTCAAATCCGAAACAAAAAACAGGATATTAGACTTTTGAGTTTGAAAGTGAAAAACATGGAAACACGCATAATCAGTAATTTGAAATTAAAAGATAAGATGTTTAAAAAAAATCTCAATTTGCCATTGAACAACTCATCATTATCATTTTTGTCAGCACACGAACAAAGTCTACAAACAGTGCACAAGAACATTTCTGAAACAGATGATAAAATTCAACTTTTCAAGCAAGTATTGGAAAGACAAAAACATACCAAGTTCAAGGAGTTAACAGAATGGGTCAATATCACGTATAGTAACAAACACAATTGTTATTATTTCAATAATACCGTTCCCATCCCACAGTATATCAAAACTGTTTTTGTCATCAATACCAACACTGCATTATGGCAGGATGGACAAGATACCCAAGAAGACTACGTTAGCTCTACTTTTCTTCTCGAATATTTAGAAAGATTTCTCAAAACCTGCTTACAAACAACCATAGACACACCTGAGTGTAGTGATTTCGAACGTTACAGTTTTCAATACAAAAGCCCATCATCGAAAAAGAGTGACTTGGAAAACAACAAACTTAGGAGCAATTCAGTTACTGCGAAAAGCAACGTTTACGCATACGATGCCTTAATCAGCAGGCTTACCTTTATTGTTTTTGCTTGCTACAAAATTCTCCAGACCAAAAAACAGTTGCTCCCTGCTCAAGGGCCTACTAAAAAACTTAGTCACAAACTAGCAAGAGCACCGAACACAACGAATATGGGGAAAACCTTTTCGAATTGGATGCTTTCTGAAATAAACTATTTAGGGAAATTGGTGCACGCTACGTGCCAGCCATGGAACATATCGAGCCCTGAAACCAATAACTTGCGCAATCATGAAGGTTCTCGCTCCTACAACGTGGAATACATACGTGTGCCCGCGCACTATTTCGACATGCAAGACCAAGAAGTTATAAACCATTTGCAAACGTTACTAGCCGGAATAGTGGACGAAAAGAATGAAAAAGAGAAATGGATGCTTGTTAAGTAAGAGTTATTTAAAATGTGTGTAAACGCAGTTGGAACTCGGAAAGCCTATGCCATGTGCTTCGTTTGTTTTCGGTCTCGGGCTCACACGTTTGTATCGGACAAACGATGTTTGTGATTTTTCCTGCTTTCAAAATAATAAGCCGAATGATTTTTATATTTTTTATATTTTTTTTTATTTTTTTTGGCTGTAAAAACACTAAAAATTTGCAGCCAGAAAAAGGTAATAACAATCATGATATAATTAGATTGAAATCTTTTAGTGAAATACATTAGTGTTGCAATAAGTTGAAATGCAATTTTTTTGTATTGAAGATGTGATTACCTTCTTCCATTTTGATTAAAAAGACAAAGAATAACATACCCAAGCAAAAACAGCGTGCAACAAATATGTCCAAAATCTCAAACAAAGAACTATTCGAAATTAACAAAGCTGCAGCCACACAAGGCTTCAACATCAAGCCAAGATTAGATTACAACACTGTTGGTGGTGTCAACGGTCCATTGGTCATTTTGGAAAAAGTCAAATTCCCAAGATACAACGAAATTGTCAACTTGACTTTGCCAGATGGAACTGTTAGACAAGGGCAAGTGCTAGAAGTCAGAGGAGATAGAGCCATTGTGCAAGTTTTTGAAGGTACTTCTGGTATTGACGTGAAAAAGACTAGAGTTGAATTCACTGGTGAAAACTTGAGAATCCCAGTTTCCGAAGACACTTTGGGGAGAATCTTTGACGGTTCTGGTAGACCTATTGACAATGGTCCACAAGTGTTTGCTGAAGACTACTTGGACATTAACGGGTCTCCAATCAACCCTTATGCAAGAATTTATCCAGAAGAAATGATTTCCACTGGTATTTCTGCTATTGATACCATGAACAGTATTGCTAGAGGTCAAAAAATTCCAATTTTCTCTGCATCTGGTTTACCACATAACGAAATTGCTGCCCAAATTTGTAGACAAGCAGGGTTGGTCAGACCAACAAAAGATGTTCACGATGGGCACGAAGAAAATTTCAGTATTGTTTTTGCTGCCATGGGTGTAAACTTGGAAACTGCCAGATTTTTCAAACAAGATTTTGAAGAAAATGGGTCTTTGGAAAGAACTTCTTTGTTTTTGAATTTGGCTAACGATCCAACCATTGAAAGAATTATTACTCCAAGATTGGCCTTGACCACCGCTGAGTATTTGGCTTACCAAACCGAAAGACACGTTTTGACCATTTTGACTGATATGTCTTCATATGCTGATGCATTGAGAGAAGTTTCTGCAGCAAGAGAAGAAGTTCCAGGTAGAAGAGGTTACCCAGGTTACATGTACACTGATTTGTCTACTATTTACGAAAGAGCCGGTAGAGTGGAAGGTAGAAACGGGTCTATTACTCAAATTCCTATTTTGACCATGCCTAATGACGATATTACGCATCCAATTCCTGATTTGACTGGGTATATTACTGAAGGTCAAATTTCTGTTGACAGACAACTACATAACAAAGGTGTTTACCCACCAATCAACGTTTTGCCATCTTTGAGTAGATTAATGAAATCTGCCATTGGTGAAGGGATGACAAGAAAGGACCACGGTGATGTTTCCAATCAACTATATGCCAAATACGCCATTGGTAGAGATGCTGCTGCCATGAAAGCCGTTGTTGGTGAAGAAGCTTTGAGTATTGAAGACAAATTGTCTTTGGAATTTTTGGACAAATTTGAGAAAACTTTTATTTCTCAAGGTGCTTACGAAAATAGAACTGTTTTTGAAAGTTTGGATCAAGCCTGGTCCTTGTTAAGAATTTATCCAAAAGAAATGTTGAACAGAATTTCTCCAAAAATTTTGGATGCTTTTTACGACAGAGCTAGAGAACTAGACGAAGAAACTAGCGAACCAAACAGAGTTGATACTCAAGAAGAATCTTTGATTTAAAGAGCGAAGATTAAGATGAATTTTGAGATTTTTTTCATATATAAATTACATACATGTACAACCACATTTAATTGCGTTAAAATAAATTAAAGTTTTTGGTGGTGTTAGTAAAGGGAACGTTGGTTTTCATCTGAACATCATCATCATCATCACCACTAATGCAAGCAAAGCTAATATTACTTGAATGAGAGTGAGATTTCTTTACAAGCACATGGAGTGGGCATTCTGGCTGGCTATTATGATGGGTAAATTTTTGCAAAAACGCAATTGTTTTTTTTTTGTTTTTTTTGCTCTATTGCTTAGATGTGCCTAACGGTAAATGGTAATATGGGATAGGGTAAAGGAGCACGAAATTTGCTGTAACAGGTATATTTTGGAGTTTAATATCAAGGTACCAAATCCCCATGACTGATGAAACTTTTTATATAAGCTTGTTTTAATAACCAACGTTATTCAGTTTATGTTTATTTTTGCTAAAGGTAGTGGTGGAAAGTTTTTGTATTTGATTGTACAGGAACGAAGATAAAGGGGGAAAACCAGAAGTGTGAACGGAATAAGATTAAACTTTGCATTAATTCAAGTAATATTTGAATAATCGGAAAGCAGATATTTACGGGGTATAAGTTTTGATCTTGTTGGATGGTTTTTTTTTTTTTTAATATCGATCAGTAGATGGGCGAGTGGCTACTCACCCAAATGCAATGACTTGTTCTTTTTTTGTCACACCTGTAGGTATTACTTTTTTGAGTACTCACAATGTAAATATTATTGACTCCTAGTCCACGCCCAGTCTGTCTACTTGGTCCAATACACTTTCTGTTTTACTGATATTCACATTTTCTTTCCCACCTGTCTTACTGACCCCAAACTCATTCATCAAGTTGGGCAGCTCATCCAAAACCGTTTTGTTTGTATTGAACAAAGCTTGCATGTTGGGCAGCTGCGATGTATTTTCTAATCTATTCTTGTTGAAAATCATTGAATCATTCTCTTCTTGGAAGTCCATATCCATTTCGGATTTGAGCTTCAAGTACATCTTCTCAATGTCATTGAACAAGTCCACACAGTCGTTGAATGTGAGATCTGTGGTGGGTGTTTGTTTATTGTTTATTGTATTTGTATTTACTCCACTGGTACTAGATACACTATTACTCGCTTCACTCATGTTCGCTTCACTCATGTTCGCTTCGGCATTCAAAAACCCAATAATAAACTTGCCATATCCTATAATCACACCATCCATATTACAATATTTTTTTAATACTTCAATCAATTCCAAATGATTATTTATATTTTTATGATTTCCATACAACATTTTCCCAATTCCTTTATCATAATTTTCACCCATTTTAAATTCTTTATATTTTTCTGTTTGAATATACAATATTTTTCTTTTAAATTTCAACAATTCATACAGTATAATCAACAATCTTGATTTCATAATCATGATATAGTAATACTCTATATTTCTTAATAATTCCAAATATGTTAATGACCATAATTTGAATAGTAATAATAATTCATTTTCTAAATATAGAGATTGGATACCATTTGATGTGATATATTCAATTATGAAATGAGCTAAATCAGTAATTTTGGCAATCAATGGATCTATAATATCTTTTAATATTCCATTACATTTATTGAAAATACTAATACATATTTTTTCATGAAATTTCAATTTTTCTTTAATTGTATTATTAGTTGATATAATGTTGGAAATAATGGATATATCTAAATTTCCAACAAGTGCATTAAAAATTGGTAAATCCCATGTATTAATTAAAAAATTGATTTTTTCATTTAATAAAATGTTATAATCATGGAAACATTGATTACAATTTTGTAACAAAAAGTTTTGTTCAAAAGAAGTGTCTAAAATAGATAATTTTTTCAAAACATCTTCCATTCTTGTATTGAATAACAATTCTTCATCTTTAATTATGCAATCAAAAGAAACATCATTTTTAAACTTTCCATATCTGTTGAAGATATCCAGTATCTGCTGCAACAGTGTGTCGTCATTTGTCTTTTCATTCTTTGCATTGTCTATGTGTACTATGTCACTACCATTATCAATCACCCTCATTTTGATTACCTACTGCATCTGCTCATTAGAGAACTTGTCTCAAGAGTGAATCTCAAGAGTGAATCTCAGGAGTGAATCTCAAGAGCGAATCTCAGGAGTAAATCTCAAGACTAAATCTAAAGAGCAAATCTGCAAAACTAAATCTGTCAGATACAAAATTCTCCACTCATCTCATCGCTCAATCTCTATCATTATATCGGTCTCAACTATTTGTATCATTTATATGTATCAACCACTACACATCACTGAATCATCATAAACCATTAGATCTCACAATATTCAAATCAATTTGTCATTCAGTAGGTTTATACTTTTCTAATTTCAATATCACGTTATCTCCACATACTACCTAAAAACACACATATACAAATCTTCCTTTCAACGTACTTTTTTTTTCCTGTGACTACTTATTTTCTCGTGACTATTAAATCAACACACAAAATTTGGTTTCAATAATTAATATTTGATTGGCGGTAGAATTATTTACTTTATGATACAATACATATATCACTAAATCTACCCGGTGATTGGTTCAAATAAGGGTAATAGATATCTATATAATAATTATCATTATTAATATTATTATTCCATATGTAGCAGTAATAGTGGTAGTAATGTTAAAACATATACACCCATACACCAACTTACCCGCTTTAATAACACCAAAATAAACACATTCTCTTCCTTTTTTTTTTTTGTTCTTTATTTCTCCCCTCCCTGTTCTTTTTCTTCATTCCCTTAAAATCTTTCCAATCCCTTTTTTTGCTTTTCATGGATGTCATATTATATAGCATATATATTACACTCCTTCAATCACAACTATGATCGTTAATTGTTTCATTTTTTTTGTTGTATAGTAATATTATCATAGTAG
>ERZ794936.791-NODE-791-length-12255-cov-7.162377_pt1 | contig 12255 bp, 10 predicted proteins | sample MGYA00511083_ERZ794936 | MGnify/ENA primary metagenome ERZ794936 (study PRJEB30137, sample SAMN04331409) | food metagenome | isolation source: Y2 must sample point D1 replicate A | place: Australia: South Australia | collected 2014 ... | reverse complement strand
GCCACAGTGTTAGTGATGTGATTCGCACAAGTCACGTGTATATGATATATCTTGCCTAGTGAAGAATTGGACAGAACAGCAATCCCCAAGCCGAATAACTCGTGAGTTAAAATCGTACGATGTCATTTGGTAAGATACAATAGAGCATCTGGGGTGATTCGCAACTCATCAGTCTCCCTACGCAATACACCAGATACGCAAGGAATACAGCCAAGAATTTTGCAAAGTTGAGATTTTCTACTGGATCGCCCACCAACAGTAGCCTTTGCAAAGTGTGAACGACTTTGCAGCCGAAACGGAGAAGCATTCGGATGCGGGGTACCGCAACGCCGAATGGCTTGATATCGATTGCGGAAGAAAGAAAGTGTGGCTCTCACTTGCGCTTGCAATCCCGTCCCACATGCAGTGTTTTGCCGCAAGTTTCGCAGCTAGTGATAAAGTGTGGCTCGAATGACGTACCCAGGAGAAGTACGTCTCCGCCTAGTTTATAAATTCGTCGCGAGTCCTTGAATTATATGATATGTATTCAGAGCCAACATTATTGCTTAACACCAATTGCCCAGACAACCTCACTACATAAAAACTTTCTCAGCCATGGTCAATGCTAAATCTCCCCATTCAGGTGATTTCGACACCCACTTCAACAAGGAGACCGATCAAATTACCTCAGAAGGCATCCTTACTGTTAACGACAGGTACATAAAAGAGGCGAAATTTCCAGATTTCTTGCCAACTTGGGATCCAAGCCAAAAGTACAAGCCGTTGAAGTTCTTCAAGCATGAGGATCCAGGTGCGAGAGCTGACCCATCATTCCCCAATCTTTTCCCCAAAGATAGTGAACATCAGACCAAGAGAGTCACCCCTAAGTTGGGTTCAGAAGTGAGGGGCATCCAGATTTCTGAATTGAATGATCAAGGAAAAGACGAGTTAGCACTCTTGGTAGCCGAGAGAGGAGTTGTGATTTTTAGAGATCAGAATTTCGCGGAGAAAGGCCCTCAATTTGCAGTTGAATTCGGCAAGCATTTCGGAAGGCTCCATATACACCCTACTTCCGGAGCACCTTTGAATCATCCCGAGTTACACATAACCTACAGAAGAGCAGACCCTACCGAATTCGACAGAGTTTTTTCTCAAAGAACCAGTGCCATCTCATGGCATTCTGATGTTTCATACGAACTTCAGCCTCCTGGTACAACATTTTTTTCTGTTCTTGACGGTCCAGATGCTGGAGGTGACACAATTTTCGCGGATACCGAGGAGGCCTACAATCGCTTATCTCCAGAATTTCAAAAGCGATTACAAGGTTTGCACGTGTTGCACTCATCCGAGCAGCAGGCTCTGAACTCAAGAGATCAAGGTGGGATTGAGAGAAGAACCCCGGTCTCAAATGTGCATCCCTTGATCAGAACACATCCAGTCACCGGTAGAAAAAACATCTTTTTGAACAGACCTTTTGCGAGACGGATTGTCGAATTGAAGGAGGAAGAGTCCGACTATTTGTTGAGTTTCTTGTACAGCCACATCGAGCTCTCCCATGACTTGCAGTTGAGAGCAAGTTGGGAACCTAGATCCGTGGTAATTTGGGACAACAGAAGGGTCGTTCACTCTGCGGTTATTGATTGGGATACTCCTGTTTCGAGGCATGCTTTCAGAATCACACCTCAGGCAGAGAGACCTGTTGAAGATTTGGCCGACCTCAACAAGTACGAAGTGGATGCTGGTGATGTTTTAGAAGCCTTCGAGAAGTTAGGGCAGTGATGTGAGTCGAAAAAAGGGATTCACAAAAAACTTGGGGAATGAATAAGTAAAGAGGGAATAAATTAAAAAAAAAAAAAATGTCGAGTCAAAATTTTCTATTAGGATAAACCATTGTTGCGTAGCTTACAGGAAAATTCATGACACTCAGGTGCTCTGCATTATCAGAATTCATATAATTAGGTCACATAAGTGATAGCGCATAAAGAGCGCTTTCTCGGTGAACCAATTTTCGGCTGCTCCATGTCATAGGACCAAGGAAAGATAAAAAGACAATTTGGGTTTGGCTTCGGTATGGTCTCAACTTTCACGTCTATACCCAGAAGAACTAACGTGGCTCTGAAATTTGACGAGGGCAATGGGCTTGATTTGTAGAACCCCCCTCGAGTATGACAGGGCAATTTGCTGCTCAAATGACGACATTGCAAAACATGTAGAATCTGCGGCCAATATTCAGAATTCCCACTATGTGAAGTCTCTCGACTGCAAAAAGCCCTTTTTTATACGCAGGCTCACCCAGTATCGTCAGTTCATTGGCTCGAGCGCAATCGCCCAGCCTAAATAGATACTGTGGTTCTCCACGTGACTGATTGCAAAATCCTGTGCGCGGATTACTGTGGCTGCAACCAATTTTAGACATAAATAATGGATCTAGCGCTTGGGCAATGCTAATTTATCACGAGAAAACATTCATCCCCCTGCCTAGAATGCCATCCTTAACCGACATTTATGACAAAAACAAGTATACAGTGACTGACATTCACTTCCACGATGAGACTGATGAGGTCGATAGCGAGGGCGTGTTTATCGTGAATCGCGAGGGTGCTAAAGAGTCTCAGTTTCCAGAATATCTTCCGTCTTGGGACCCAAAACAAAAGTTTCCGAGAGTCAAATTTTTTGAGCACCAAGATCCTGGTCTTAGGGCGGATCCATCCTTTCCCAACTTGTTCCCGCGGAAGGGCGAACAGATAATCAGGATAACACCCAAATTGGGGAGTGTCGTCACTGGATTGCAACTTTCCGAGTTGAACGACAAGGGCAAAGACGAATTGGCCTTGCTCATTGCTCAAAGAGGCGTCGTTGTCTTTAGAGATCAAGACTGGGCAAAAAGGGGCCCAGCATTCATCACTGAGTATGGCCGTCACTTTGGTAAACTCCACATTCATCCAACATCTGGTGCACCAAAAGGGTATCCTGAATTACATATCACCTACCGCCGGTCCGACCCAAAGGAGTTCGAGCGAACATTTGCACAAAAAACAAACAACGTGGGGTGGCACTCTGACATCTCTTATGAGCTGCAACCACCTGGAACAACATTTTTTGCTGTCCTTGAAGGACCAGAAGCAGGAGGTGATACCATCTTCGCCGACACAGTCGAAGCCTACAAAAGGTTGTCTCCTGAATTCCAAAAGAGATTGGAAGGCTTGCACGTGTTGCACTCCTCTTACACACAATCTAGGAACTCAGTTGCGCAAGGTGGTATAGAGAGACGGAAGCCTGCAGAGCACATTCATCCGTTGATCCGCATACATCCTGTGACTAAGGAAAAAGCGATATATGTGAACAGGCCCTTCACCAAAAGAATCGTGGAGTTGAAAGATGAGGAATCGGAGCATCTTCTCAATTTCCTCTACAAGCACATCGAGTCCGCACACGATTTGCAATTGAGGGCCAAATGGGAACCCAACACTGTCGTAGTTTGGGACAACCGGAGAACGGTACATTCAGCTATCGTCGACTGGGATGCACCGGTATCAAGACATGCGGTTAGAGTCACACCACAGGCAGAAAGGCCCACTGCCCTGTTGGAACAATTAAACAGACCAAACCCTGAATTTGGAGACTTGGTATGAAGAATTAGCCAGGGTGTTACCAAGTTGATGAATTAGTCTTTGTAAAAAACTGGATTTAATATAAGGTGTTACTTCATGCGTGATCTAATAAGTAGTTAGTCGCGACTTCCACGTCATAGTTCTCTTTTTCCAAAATTTCCACGACCGCTGACTTCTCAAAGCCCATTGCCACTAGCTCCTGGACTGCTAAATCATGATGACTTCCTCCTTGCACAGTTTCGTGCCGTGCTGCGGCAGGGGTAGCATTGCCAAAACCTGCGAACAACTGTTCCCACTCATCATTTTCGTTCGTGGCTTCATTAGCAGGGCTCGAAAAATCTGGCGGTGACGCATGATGGGTGCCAAGATGACCAAAGTTATCGACCCCTGTGAAATGATCATCCATTGTTAACTCGTGTTGAGTATCTGCTTCGTCTTGTTTGTCATCATCTGCAATTTTCAAATTGTCGAAATCTTCATCAAAGAACTCATCGTGGACATTTCCTTCATCAACCTCCTCAGTTGCTGGGTTGAGACCATCGAAGTCTTCCTCGTTTTCGTAGTCCGGTGTAGTCTGAATTTGGCTTGTGAAATTCTCATTCGCGTCATCGAACTTATCTTCGATTGCAGCGTCTCTCTCTGACTCATCTGACGAGCTCTCATCATAGTCGAGCTCTCTGGGAGAAGGAAACTCCTCGATTTGCTGACTTCCTGAGCCACTCGATAAATCAGGGGCTCCGTAACTCTGTGCGAGAGGATGGGCGTATCCATCAACAGCTCTTTGGGGGCTTTTAGCCCTCTCAACTCCTTTTGCTTCATCCGCGTTCACAAGCTCGAACAGTTCGACACCCGATGATAATCTTTCCCCCTCGCTCGAATCTTCATGGCGACTCTCAGACTTCTTATGGTTTCTTGCGGGACTATGTGAAAATGCTGCAGCATCTTCTAAAGTATCCCGATCACTAACCTCGTCGATGTTGTCGTCTCGGACTGACATGGATGGATTATTCTGGACGCTCGAAGTCAAGGAATCTGTGCGTTGAACACCCACCAAAACACCCGGCATCCCAACCATCCCGCCAACAACACCAGCGTTAGATGATTGAAATCTATATTCCGAGTTCGAGGGGGAAGTGATGGGCGTCTCACCCACTTCACCACCATCAGTCTGTCTAGACGAGTCTGCAGCAGCAGATGACATAGATGCTCTCTTTGAAAATTCTTGTTGGCTATTCGCGGAGTTGAAGTCAGTGATGGAGATACTTGAATTTTCATAACTCAAAGGAACTGGGGGAAATCTTTGTTTCAAACCTTCGGGCTCCTCCGCATCGAATGCAGTGGCTTTGTGGTCCACGTCCTTTACATCGTCAACACCTGTCAAATCTGCCGCAGGATGGCGCTTTACCTCATCGACCATGCCTGCCACGCTGAAGGAAGGTTGAGCTTCATTTTGCGAATCCAAGTTGACAGAATTCGATAAGGCTTCCTCACCTTCATCTTTCGAATTATCAAGACCAGTCAAGTCAGTCGCAGGATGACGTTTGACCTCATCAACGAGCCCCGTTACGCTAAATTTAGTTGTACCGGTTTGCGGGTTGATTTCTTCGTTTTCAAACGTTGAGCTTTCAACTAATCCGTCAAGTCGAGGCGAAACAACATCCTTCTCACCACATTGCAGATCAACCCCTGCTACGTCATCCACTCCCTTTCCCACAACCGTGTTGTTTTCTGGCTTATGTTGCGTAGTGTATTCGCTGACTTCATTCGCATGTGTTGCTTCGCGGAAGCCCGTGCCGGGAGCGACACCTGCTAACATCCTATGCTTCAACTTGGTTTCCTCCAAGGTTTTGATGGAAGCTTGATACAGATTTTCAAGCTCAGATACTTGGTGCTCAGAATCACGCACCTGACTCTCAAACTTTTCGATTTCCTTTTGGTAGTTTTCGCGCAAGCTCTCTACTTCAGAAATTTTATGTTTCAAATCGTCCATTTTCACAAGCACAACCTGAGCTTGTGATTTCCTGACACTTGCCTCATTCAATAATCTGACGTTCTCTGCAGCTTTGCTCTGATGCTCATTTTCGACCGCAGCAATCTCAGCATTCAAATTGCCTAGCTTTTCTCTGAGAGATGAATTAACTTTCTGAATCTCCTCAACGGCCAATTGCTTCTCATTGAACTCGTTGGAAACGCTGTTCAACTTTGCCTCGGCGATAGACGCTTCCGACCTCAATGCCTCAAGTTCTTCTTTGGCATTTTGTAGATCCAGTTCCACCTTCTCCACTTGCTTGACTTCACTCGCGTATGAGGTTCTCAACAGTTTTAATTTCGAGTTGATTTCTTCTTTAACGCTCAAAATACGAGCCAATTCTTTTTCGGCACGGATCTTCTTGTCGTGGAGGTTTGAAGTCTGGGTGGAAAGAGACTTTATCTGATTGGAGAAGTTAGCAATATCCGAAGTTGCCTCGGACAATCTGCCAGAAACTTCGGAGTCGGCCAATAAATCATTATTTTCTTGATTTCCTTCAGCGCGAGTAAAATTTGCGACTCTTTGCGCTGGGGCGAGCTCATTACCCGAGGCTGCGTTGGGGGCTGGGGAGGCCGTGTTCTTGGGTCTAGCTTGAGGCGGCGCGGGTACCGACCGCAACGCCTCGTAATCCACAGGCTTGCTTTTGGCTTCTGAGTTTTCAGAACTGCTCATATTAGAAGACAATTGAGGTTCCAGTGGGGGATGAGGAACATTAGAAGCAGATGTCGAGGAACGGCTGCCTTTGGCATGTGCATGGCTTGTCAGGCTAGAAGCGATAGTTTCGCCAATCAAGTCTGTGCCCTCTTTTTCTTGTGTGGTGTTGTTGGCGAGTAAGGACTGCCCAAAAGTGGAGGACGGCTTGAAAGAGGACGTCAAGTGCTGTCTCATCTTAGGCGGCTCACGGGCGTGAGACAAGTCACTGCTACTGGACCGTTGCCCAAGCTCACTTCTTTTGGGGGAGATAGGGGCAAGTGAACCAGTAGCAGGGTTTGGGCCCGCAGAGCCAAATATGTCAGCTAACTCATCCAAAGAAGACTTTTGCTTCACTGGAGGCACGTGATTTGACAGCGAAGGTTGAACAGGTGGAGTTTGACGCCCAGAGCGACCATGCAAGGGTGGACTGGTCACTTGTAAGCCTTGCAGAAGTGAAGAGATCAACTCCTCAGGAACAACATCTGGCAAGCTGAGGCCCGCGCGTCTCCTGTTGATCAAGAATAGGGCGATGCCAAATTCTAATCTACTGAAAATTCCAGTATTCTGGATATCAGCCAAATCCCATATGGTAGCGAGGTCTTGCTGGTCTAAGCGAGAAGTCATCAAAAAGGAGGCTACCTGATCTGCCGCTAAAGAGCCAGACCGAGACTTATCCAAATTGTCGAAAATAGATTCAAACTGCAGCTTCTGAAGCGTGCTAACTTGCCACTCAGACGGGGCTGCCAGAGGGGCACCCGTGACCGTGACATCTCTCATAGGCTGCTGAACTGAAGGTTGCCCGATTGTCGACAGCTGAAGATTAGTTGAGGAGTATGATGCCTGTCGGCCCTGAGACGATGAGACTGGCACATCTACAGACCTCCAGACATATTCGGGCAAGAAGGGCGGCAACTGCTTCAACGTTCCGCTGAGTAGGCCTTGGATCAAATGCATCGCCATAACAAAAGAGGGCAAGTCCAAGAATCCACGGTTGTTAACGTCGACCAAACTCCATATTTGGCCCAAGACTACCGTGGGTAACTTAGCTTTCATCAAGATCAGCTTCGCAGTGTTTCCGTCCAATGCCGCCATCGCTGAACCGGTCGTCTTGACATACATCTGTGAATACTTTTCGAGATCCCCAGAAGAAACGGGCGCAATAGGCGCCTGTGGCGAGCTCTGCTGTGTGGCAGTGTTTTGCGGAATCAAAGACGAAGGCTGCGCCTGCAATAAAGAGCCGCTTGTTGATTGAGATCTCAATGGCTGATTTGAAAAGGGTAAATCGGCGAATTTTGGTAAGGGGCCAGGAGTTTCCGCGAGCTGGGCGTTGGGGAACTGACCAGCTTGCGTGTATCCTATCAAGCGCATGGCGTGACAGAACCCAAACTGGGTCAAGAAGCCCAAATTTTTGCTATCAGCCAATTGCCAAATCTCTCCAAGGATGTTTGCCGGTAAGCCTGATTTTTCGAATGTAGCCCGCGCTTTATCTCCGGTCACAATCCCACTACTTTCAGGGTCCAACGCTTTGAATAGGCGGGAGTAAAGCTCCCTTTCTTCCTGGGTGAGCCCCACTCGGAAGGAGATGGTTTCTGCTGCTTGATATTAGTAAGTGATCTTTCGCAAAGATACCCAGTATATCACGTACGTTTACTGCCGCTCATTGATCAAATATGGACGTGAACAAATGCCAGAGTTGAATGGCGCTTGTGAATTAATAACCAGTGGGCTTTGCTATCGCGGGCTGGTCAGGAGACTGTGGGCGACGAATGTGCAGTGCTGGGCCACTGCCCGCGGTTGCGAGAATTGCGGTCGCCGGAGCTCTCGGAGAGGAGAACGAGCTGGGGCGCGGGGATGTACATATTGCTCTCAGTGAGAAGTATCACGCCGGTCGACAAAATTTAATTGATACACTTCTGCTTCAAAAGTTTGCTTGGAGGTAGATGTAGCTACAGCAATGGTAAATTTAAAGGCGGGCCGTGGCGCAAAAGGACGAGGAGAACGACCCACCATGCGAGAACAATTTCGTAAGCTCAGTACACGTTGTTGATGTATCTGCTGAGCGCGCTGTTGTTGAGAGAGCGGACAACGAATCGGGCAAGACTCATAGTTAATTTCTCATTTCATGGCTGCAAAACCAAATACATGTGAATTATCCATACCGCCGAACAGGATTGCGACCAGGCGCTCTAAATCCTCTCGTGGATCACAAAGTGTGATTGAAGGACACTCAAACGATGTGCCTCAAATTGACCGCCGAGATATGTTCTCAGTTCGCACTTTTGTCTAAGCTGACATCCTGTTTGTTGCACCCGTGCACCAGCACATTCAAGATGCTTCTCATCGCACTGAAAAAACTTCTTAGAATACTTACAAACTAAACCACTCAGAACAACATGAACAGAGGTAGAGGCGGTTTTAGAGGCGGCCGCGGCGGTGGCCGTGGTGGCTTTTCAGCCCCGCAAGGTCCTCCAGAATCTGTCTTGGAAATGGGCGCTTTCTTGCACTCATGCGAGGGTGACATTGTCTGTCGCTCCATCAACGTCAAGATCCCATATTTTAATGCCCCGATCTACTTGGAGAACAAGACTCAAGTGGGCAAAGTCGATGAGATTTTGGGCCCATTAAATGAGGTCTTTTTCACAATCAAGCCCTCTGAAGGTGTGCAAGCCGCATCTTTCAAAGACGGCGACAAATTCTTCATTTCACCAGACAAATTGCTTCCATTGGAGAGATTCTTGCCTAAACCAAAGGAGCTCGGCCCCAAACCTAAAAGAAAATCCGCTGGAGGCGCTTCCCGTGGAGGTGCCAGAGGCGGTTTTGGTGGCCGTGGCGGAAGCCGTGGAGGATTTGGCGCGCGTGGCGGATCCAGAGGCGGTTTCGGTGGGCGTGGAGGCTCGAGGGGTGGCTTTGGAGGTGCCCGCGGTGGCTCTAGAGGTGGATTTGGCGGCTCCCGCGGCGGGTTCGGTGGATCTCGTGGTGGCCGTGGCCGCTTCTAGACGTTCTTTTATTGCATGTACGAATACTTTATCGACAAAAATGAGTGTGGTGCTATTGACTGTGGAGATACTTATCTACAGGTCAGTCGTAGTCGTAGGCCTGCGCGTAGCTCTCTTGCCCTTGCGCCCGCCCGACATTGTAGATTGCCCGTTCATAACCTGTATCGGAGAATTCACGAGACCACAGCTTTCGGCAATAGCAAACCGAATATCTCTGAAGCCATACCGCTTCGGCAATAGCTTGCTCGTATGCGAGTTATTAAAGATGAGCCTCGGTAAAGTGGCGAGCTCGCGAAGTCCGGCTTCGTCAATAACTTTCTTGAAATACTGCACGACCTTGCTGTTTCCCTCCTTTGCCCGCTCGTAGGCCTCGATTCTGCTTTGCGCATGATGTTTGTCTGGCTTTGTGTTTATTTTGGGGAACTGCTTTTGCATGAGTACATCCACTTTGGTGAAAATGATCTCGAACAGCGCTCCGTTGTCGATAAGGTACTCCACTAGTGTAGCGTCTTCCTCACGGATTCCGCGAGTGCTATCAATGATCATGAAAGTGCTCCGTAGCTGCTTGCGTCTTCGAATGTAATCAAGCACTACTTGTCCCTGTGACTCTTCTCCAAACTGGCCGTACCCTGGGCTGTCCACCACACGAAGTTTATTACCCACATTATAGCAATTAAGGCATTTCGTATACCCCGCCCTTTTCGACACATAAGCGTATTCAGTTGATGCGTTTCCTGTGGTGGCCTCTGACTTGTTGAGAAAAAGACTGTTGATAAGTGTAGATTTTCCCGCATTTGTATGACCCAAAAGAAGAACTTCTGGGAGCGGTCTCAAGAGCAGGGGATCAATTCCGAAAGAGGTCCTTGAATTTTCCAAATTCTGATGGTATTCCGTGCGGTTGAAAGGCTCGATCGCTGAAAGCTTTTGCCGTTGCTCCTCAGAAAGTCTCGCAACTTTCACGTCTGGTATTTCAGCGAACTCAGCACATGTCCACTCATGCTTGATCTTCGATTCGTAAAATAGAGCGTCGGCGCGTGTGATTTGCGCGGGCAGGGGGTGGCCATAAGAGTTGTCACGGAAGTATTCGATCAAATCATTTGGTGTATAAACGTACTTCAAAACCTTTTCGGAGGGTATCTTTGTGGACAGAGGGGGTTTGTGAGGTCGTGACTTCGGCAGAGGAGCCGGTGAACTTTTAGGTAACGACTGAACCAAATAATTGATGGAAAGGTAGCGTCGAATAAGCATCGTCTTGAACTTTTGACCGCTGGAGTGTGGCCTGTTGAAGAAACCGAGTGCCACTGAATGCCATCGCGGGGTAGCCGCACGAAAGTGCCTATGGTTCGAGAACACACAAACAGATTTTAGATAGACTTGCGACGGCAAAAATCTACGAGTAAACAATTTGTTAAAAAAATGGAGAAATATGGTATCGAGAATATGGGGGACTACGGACGTCGCTCAAACTCTAATGAGGTGCTTTTCTCGCCCCAGAAAATTGCAGTGCACACACAAGATGTGAGTAAGCGTGATTTTGATACCTCATGGAAACCCAGAGAAAAAGAATAAGATGCAGCATTAGCCTACATCGCTTGGAATTCAGCGCTGAACTGTTAAATTTATCATCTGGTCACGTGCGTCGGATCCAAAACTCCAGCCTCGGCAGATCTCCAGATTCCGAGGCATCTCACATCTCGCGGGAGACACTCGCCTAGGCGTCAACACTTCTGTCTTGTGTCTCAGACATTTTTCACCTACAACATCCTTCTGCCCAAAAAAATACACTCACTGTATCCTACACTACTTTGAAACTCAATATGGTAAGACTTCCCGTGTTGGTCCGTATGTGTTTGTTGCTTTGGATGTGTTCAAACGAAGTCCACAAGTTTCTTCGGTTCCATTGACACTCTTACTAACATTTACAGTTTTTTGCATTTCATTGATGTTCGCGGCCTTCCTTGGATTTTCGCTGATTACCTTGGGACACGACAAAGCCATACATTTCGTCACATTCTTCGTCCTAACAACGGAGTTCTATCTTCTTTGGGAGACACATCGACCGTGGAAACTCACGATTTTGATCATGACACTCGGCGCCAGCGTAACGCTGGAATACGCGCAAAACTTCGTTAATCCAAACCGAAAGTTCGATTACATGGATATAATCTTCAACATACATGGAAGTGCGTTGGCGGTGGCCGTATGTTGTCTTGTTCATTCGTTCATGACGAGAAGGAGACTTCCAGCCAGAGATTTCTCTGCAAGTATAGCCAGCGCGGAGCTGTCGGATACCGAGGGATATGTTAATGTTAAAATGAGCGATATAGAAGGTTAGCAAACTTAGACGCGAGTGTATTTCGTTTCATTGATACAGGTTGTCAGCAACGAGACCACGCCATTCCAAGGCATCTGATGTATTGAATAATATAAACCGGCCTCAAGATAGAATTTCTTGCCCGGGGTGATGTGATAGTGGATATTGGCGCGCTAGGGTGAGGTTCGTATGCGAGAAAAGTGACGGCACGAACATGGGGCACGATGTATCACCCACCTTAGTACGAATGGAAAAAATAAAGCAGGAAGAATAGAACAGGAAGGATCGGCAATGCTGAAAGCTCTAGAGAACACTACACATCACCTCATGGTGCCCCGAAACATACCTGTCCCGCTTGACTGCGACTGCGACGCGCCACAGTCGTATTATGCATGCTGCAAAATCACGAACAGTTATATGACCTGTGTCAGCGTTTATTGACTTTCTGGATAGCCAATCAATGTGTGACACGAAAGAGCAAAATAATGAAAGAATTTGGTAAGATCGCCTGCTGTTCACCGTATAGTGGACTGACTGTGGACCATTTTCAAACTTCAATCGTGCGTGTAAAAACCTCGTTCAGAGGCTCGGTACCAGATAAAACACGAACCACTGAACACAGTCAAAAAAGTC
>ERZ794936.790-NODE-790-length-12258-cov-7.632385_pt1 | contig 12258 bp, 9 predicted proteins | sample MGYA00511083_ERZ794936 | MGnify/ENA primary metagenome ERZ794936 (study PRJEB30137, sample SAMN04331409) | food metagenome | isolation source: Y2 must sample point D1 replicate A | place: Australia: South Australia | collected 2014 ... | reverse complement strand
CGATAATATCACCTAATTGGGTAATGAATGGGTAGTTTCACACTTTGCTTGAATATTAAACCATACAAAACAAGTATATTTTAAGGTTTATAAGCAAAATTTGACCTAATATGTTGTATCTATGCTTCAATAGGTGGGTAACTTGATAATGTCTTGAGAAATGTTTTTTTTTTTTTTTGTGAGCAAAAAAATCAGGAGTATCTCAGTTATCAATGTAGTATGCAGGTCACCATATTGATACATACACCACTGTCTTTATAATGTGACAAGTTTGAATTTTTCTAAACTTACTACTATCAAAAGCACCGTATAGTGAGAGCCACTATTGCCATGAAGAGCCTTTTAAACTGCTTAATTAAACACGGATATAACATTGTTTTGGAAAAAAACACACCGCTACCAAACTTTTTCATCTACAGCAAAACACTGTTTGTTTTCTTTTTTTTTTTAAGTTTCGACATCTTCTAACAGGATAAAAACAACTTTGAAAAACCCAGATAGAAGCAACCCATTCTTATCACTTTCTAAACATCAAAATAAACACAAATGGAATTTAACTCTCCAGAATCAGAAGTTAGTATTGAGGAATTAGCCAATCTTCTTCCTAAAGCCACCATAAACAAACTTATTAGTGAAATTATAAACTTACCTAGATACAGTCATCTGAAAATTAACATACAGAAGACTTTCAAAACCAAGTTGAGTGAATATGGTATAATATTTTTACAGTTAATTATCGGAGAAAGTATTGATTTGATTAATAAGGAAAATAAAAAGACCATTACTCACGATCATATTTTAAAGGTATTGGACACTTTAGAATTTAATGAATACTTACCTCTTTTAGCAAACATCATTAAAGACAAACAACTACTATTACACAAAAAACAAGAAAAGGTAATGAGTTTCAAAAACAAAAATATATCATTAACTCAAGAAGAACTGTTGGCTCAACAAGAACTTTTATTTAAGCAAAGTAGAAATAGACTAAATAATAAAGAATAGAATTATATAATTATCCTTGTAATACCTTTAAAAATCCCTTTAGATTTGTTATTACACTGGCATCACAGCATTCTTCAATAATTTTCATATCTTGCTCATTCAAAGAGTTGAAGAATTCATTAACTTTGGCAAAGATATTGATATTGTCTATGATTGATCTGGTTGTATCTTCTTCATGAACTACCAAACTCTTACCCATTCCTTCAAAGTCATCATAGTCATCGTCATCATATTCTTCATCGTTATAATCGGATGTTAATAAATCATCTCTTTTTTTGGTAGCCTTAGGTAGTTCTAAAATATAAGCAACATTTTGTATGATCATTTCTCTCAAGAAATCGTTCAAATATAGTTGATTGAAGTTAGATTTCAATTCATATACTTTGAAAAATGCTAACAAGGACAACTTCAAAGAAAATAATGAATAGAACTTAGCCTTTGATATGGTTTTGAAAATATTTTCGCTCATTTTGTATTCTACTTGATAACTCATTATCATACTTATGCTTTCGGTTGGGTTAATTAGAATGTTTGCCAAGATACCTTTGGTAATTAATTCCAAGTTTATTTCATAGCCTTCTTCATCGTCTGTTAGTAACTTCAATAAGTTGTCCAAATAATATTTCAAAGTTAAAGTACTGTTACCCAAAGTGTAATAAACCAAGTTATCTAATACTGTACCAATTAAAAAGTCATCATCACTTTCATTGATCAAGTAGTTTTCCATAATCTTCAAATATGAGTTGTTAATAAAGGTGAATCTCTCCATGTTGTTATTAGCAATCTTTAGGAATCCATAAGAGTGTAAGGTCTTAAAAGTACTTTCGTATTCTTGGAAGTAATCCATTGCATACAATTCAAAGCTGCCCATTATCTCAGTCAATATCATCCACATATCTTCACCAAACTCATTCTTCATGTTCATTCTGGTGATAATCATCAATTGATATAGTTCCAAAGTTTCAGTCATAAAATCTATTTTGTTGTTGTTGATAATATACAAAACACATTCAACAAAGATCTCAGATAAATCTGTTTGAGTCATGGAGCTTACCAAAGTTGACATAGTATTTATTAAAGAAATAATGTAGTATTCACTGTTTTCATTATCGGTTTCTGAGTTATCTACAAGATTGTCCATGTATTTAATGAATTTGATTTTCAAATTGATTGCTAGTTCTCTAGCAAATGGCTTAATTTCATTGTTAAAATCTTCTATGATTTTTTCTAAAATAGTGGATAAGATTTCCAAATCCAAGTCATTTTGTAATACCAAAATCTTTTCTACTATCAATGGTATAAATTCCTTAATGTTATCATGAATTTTGGTATTGTAAAGTATAATAGTTCTCAAAACACATAATGATTCAACCTTAATAACCATATCGTTAGAGTTGATAAACAAATCATAACATCTTTGGAACAAAACAGATAATATTTCCATATTTTCATACTCATGGGTAATGTATGATAAACAATTCAAAAATCTTGCAATAAACCAAGGTTTGTTTGCCAATATTTCATCATTGCTTATGATAGATAACATGATTTCCTTGATTAAACCGTTTTCTATATCAGATGAACTCTTAAAAATAGTCAAATTTTCCAAATAAATTAAGGTTAAACTTAAACAAGCACCATAAGATTCAACCATGATACAATCTTTATTAGTATCAACAATAAATTCTTGCACCTTCATTAAAGATAATTGAACTATCTCATTCAATAACTTGGCATCATTCAACTTTAAGTTCATGATCAATTGAGTGAAACCAGAAATGACTTCGTGATCGTAACTTTCGTTGTGGAATACGTTATTTATGTAATTTTGAGGGTCAAATTCATATTCGTCAATGGTTTCATCGTTTAATTTCAACAAAGGAATCAAATATAACTCGAATATTTTCAATAAATTCATTTTGATGAAGTTATCATATATCTTAGCAATCTTTGTTGATCTGTTAAACAACATGAAAATAAAATAATTAGTTTTTTTGTTTAATTGATTTTTGTTTCCCATTAAAACATTGTTAATCAATTCAAAGACGTTGTTAATAATAAGTGGGAAAATGTTGTCAATGTTGTAGTTAATAATATCCTCGTTGACAAATTTTGTTGTTCTACTAAACTTGTTGAATATCTTAGACATTACAGAAACACACCATTTTTCAACAACTTCATTCAAATCCTTTATAATTACATAGTCATTCAATAAAACCACAAATTTCTTCATGTATTCTTCTCCATTGAACAAGATCATACATGGTCTGTTGAAGTTACTCAAATAGTAAAATGTTTTTATTAAATAATGTGTAATATCTATCAATATAGGGGTAGCTTCTTTATTTTGGAATTTGACTAAATTTGTTTTCAAAATCCCATAAATTTGAGGAATCAAAGCATCGCTAAATTCATGATATATCATTTCAAACTCTTTATTGGTGTTTGTTTGGATTATAGAATATCTACAATACTTGGTCAATTCATAAGTTAAATAAATACCACTCAGATTTTCGTTATAGTCAGATGATTGGAATAACAAACCAATTTTCGATATCAAATCTTTTCCAAAGACATAAGGCTCAGTATCGGAGTTGGAATAACTCAAAATGGTGGATACAATCTGCAATAATTGTTTTCTGATGATGGCTACATTTACAGATTTCATTAAACTTAAAATGATTTGTTCGTTGACAAAGCTGGATAATTCTGCATTGCTCATGATATTTCTCTTAAAATTTAATTGTATGGTGTTTTTTAAGTAAATTGAAGAAAGAGTGGTAATAGAAATGTCATTTTCATTGGCACTGTTGATCAATTGAAATAAAATAACGATCATTTTGTTGAAGTTTTGCGCTTTGTAGTTATTCAAGATTTCTTCATTTTCTTTGATATTGTTGTTGATATTAATGTTATAAAAGCAATTGGCTATAGCATTGACCTCGTTGGTGTCTATTTGTACCTCCATTGCTCCTTAAAAGTAGATTTTTTTTGGTTTTGTTGGTTTTGTTGAGTATATACTTAATTTCGTTTTTTTTTTTTTAAATTTAAACTTGAACAAATATCACCCTAAGGAAGAGGAAAAAAATATACAAGAAAAAGAAAAGTGAGATGTTGTAAATGACGCTTAAAATTTTTTAGCTGAGGATTTGGGGGGTTTCCGTATTAGGCAATTGAGAGCTTCTGTTAGTGAAATATGCTTTCATGGTACTAAGCATAAAGGCACCAAGAGTATATCAAAAGAGTTTCAATTGGTGATTAGACTTATTTTGGTTTTTTTTTTTTTGGAAAGGCCCATAAACTTTGGTTTTTTTATGATTATTTTAACTTAGCTTATGGTACGAGGCTGTTTATGAAAGCTTTCAATTCACGTGTTTTTTCGCGCAACTACAGCGTTTTACTAATATAGAAAACCAAGGTAAAAATGTACAGCTTTATGCTCAGTTGGTGGTTTGTAATATCTGTGAATATTATTCTAATTCCTTTAACCAACTCTTACATACATCCTGATGAGCATTATCAATCAATTGAGCCGTTGCTCAAATACGTGTGTAACGGACTTAACAAAACCTTATATAACGGGTCCATTACTTGGGAGTATCTAACCACAAGCAATCTTCCAATAAGAAGCATTACAATATTAAGATTATATTATGAGTTATTGATAAGAAGCATTATGTCATTAGATCCTTTTGAGATAATTTTGGCTGTGAAATATTACAATTTTACTATATTCATGATAACATACTTGCTATACAACAAAGTATTTGTTAAAAATAAGTTCAATAAGAGAATATCTAAAGTTTTGATGTTAGGTTCATATACTTTACTGACTTATCAAATCAGATCATTTTCAAATTCTATAGAAACAGTTTTGTTGATGCTTTTTTTGATATGTTTGAACTCAAATTCTTTTTTTTCATTAGGATTGATTTTTGCTATAGGAATACATAACAGAATTACATTTATTTTATGGCTGATACTACCATGTGCTTATAAAGCATACCAAATTTTGCTCAACAAATCTTTGAAAAGTGTTGTAATTTATGCAGTTAGTTTAACAGTGTCTTTAACACTGGCAATTACAATCATATCTAAAATGGATTCATTGGTATATTTCAATAATGAAAAGTTTATATTTACACCTTTGGAAAACTGGAAATACAATAAAAATCATTCAAATTTGGCAAAACATGGTATCCACTCTAGATTCAATCATTTGCTGATTAATTTACCGGTTTTGATATCTCCATTTGTTTTGCTATTGATTGCTTTGACATTCAAAAGTAACATATTCATTGAGAATAAATTACCTTTATTGACCTGTATTTCAGGATTATTCTTCCTTTCTTTATTTCCACATCAAGAGGCACGGTTTTTAATTCCTTTGATTCCTTTGTTTTATTCTTCAATTGATTTTCAGATATTGAAGGTACAATACACCAAATCAACATTGGCATTCAAAAAGAGAATTTTGCAATTTTTTATTCTTGGTCATATAATATTTAACGTCTTGATGCTGTTAATTATTGGCTCATGGCATCAATCTGGATTGATCACAATAACAAAAAATGTTTCATTTTTAAATACAATAAATAATAACGACATAATATTTTGGCATACATTGATGCCATTGCATTGGCCATTTTACCTTAATTCAGTAGATAAAGCCAATTTGTACATAAACTTTGTTGATGATGAAGCCAATGAATATGGATTCAGACAATTGAAAACATCACATGATTTAAAACAAAGTCACAACATATATGACTTTATGGGTGTAAGTACAGAAAATTTTGAATACCTAATTAATGATCTTAAAATCAAAAAACAAGAATCTTCGATTATGATGGATTTGGTAATTCCAACTAGATTTAGAGAAGATTTAGATTTGTTGGGGTATAAGTATGAAATTACAGATCATATGCCATATCATCTAAATTTGAATGATGGATTTGATAAATCACCATTAGGTTTGGATATCTTAAAGGTTGTATTCTGATTAATTTAACAATATTATCTTTATGACCAAAACGTGCTAATTTGATTCAACATTTATAATCATTAAAATTATTAAATAAAAAAAAAACAAAGTAATAATATTAAAACTTTTATATAACACCGAATCTATTTGTAGAACTCGTACTTACCATTATCATCTGAAGTCTTGACTTGCGCAGCATAAGCTTCTTCTAGATCGGATTGCAATATAACGTATCTGTTTTTTCTAATAGCTCTTAAACCAGCTTCTTGCATAATAGCAGTGATGATGGCACCACTTAATGGATCGTTTCTTGAAATTAAAGTATCTAGATCACATTCTGGAGATAGATTCATCTTTTCAGCAACAGTATTAAATATTAGTCTTCTTTCTCTTCTGTCTTTTAATGAAGGGAACTCAATCTTTCTGTCCAATCTACCAGGTCTCAATAAAGCTGGATCTAGAGTATCTTGTCTATTAGTAGCCATGATGACTTTGACATCCGTTTGTTGATCGAAACCATCCATTTGTGTTAACAATTCAATTAAAATTCTTTGTACTTCTCTATCAGAACCGGTTTGTGCATCAAATCTCTTGGTAGCAATAGAATCAACTTCATCAATGAAAATTATACTTGGTGCATTTTCCCTGGCTAGTCTAAAGACATCTCTCACCATTCTTGGACCTTCACCTAGGTATTTATGTACAAATTCAGAACCGTTGACTTTAATGAAACTTGCATTGGTGGCATTAGCTACTGCTTTAACTAACATGGTCTTACCTGTACCCGGTGGTCCATATAACAAAACACCTCTTGGTGGATCAATACCTATTTGTTCGTATAAATCTTTTTGCAATAATGGTAATTCTATAGCTTCTCTAATTTCTTGTTTTTGAACATCCAAACCACCGACATCGGCAAAGGTGACATCTGGTTTGTCTTCAGCTGACATTATACTGATAGATGAGTCTGAATCAGGAGGTAAGATCTTTACAATCGCATTGGAATGTCTATGTAGAGCAACTGTAGTCGAAGGCTTTAGTAATTCTTTATCTAATGTTGACAAAATCTTTACAACATAATTCATACCGGTTGTAGAGGTGACTATGGCTGTGTCGTTATCAATAATTTCTAAGAATTGACCAATGACTAGAGGTACTGATTGAATTCTAAGAATTTCTTCTTTTGACTTTATCAATTCATTTTCCAAATGTATCATTTCTTTTTTTATGTAAGTTTCTTGTATTTCCAGCAGTTCCATTTCTCTCTGTAACTTCTTCAGTTTTAAGAAATCTTCATTATCTTGACCTCTTACGGTGTTTGTATCGTTGTTTTGTTGTAATCTAGCATGTAATCTTTCAAATAAAGATTGACTGCCTGTTCTATTGATATCAGCTTCAATAGCTGTTGTGTTATTCAATGATGGTGCTACTGTAGTCATTATGTTGGTGGTAGCTTTGTAGGAGTTTTTTTTTTTTTTTTGGTGGGTCCTTATACTAGTATATTAATGCTCGATTAAGAGTATACAAGTATCTGTAGTAAAGCGAGTGTATTAATCCCCTGTGTGTGTGTGTTTTTTGCCACCGTAATGCGACACCCAAAAAAAGGAAGAAAAATTGAGAACGAAAAATACGGTAGCCATAATTCAGTGACGCTACAAAAAGACTCACGTGACCAATTGGAAAAACTTATTAATTAGTTACAATGTTTTATTTTATAGCAGTATATAAGCATTAACCCAAAGCCTTTGGTTTCCAAAACGATACAGAATTGATCAAAACCCTAAATCGATCGTTTATTATACGGAAGAATGATTTCAAGTAAGAGAAAATGTTCCTTTGCTGCGTTTTGTCTAGCTCTTCATGGGTCTTTTTATCCTTACCCATCTCTGCTATGAGAACGTCTAATTTTTCAGATAGTTGATTTTCTAACAACTTCATTTGTTCAAATTGCTGCTTTTTGATATCCTCTATGAACACTACAGTTTCTTTTTCAAACGCAGCTACCAATTTTCTTCTTTTTCTAGGTTCAAACAACAAATGTAAAGCAAAGAAGGACAATAAATTTATAACCAATAGTAGGAGTGTTCCGTATGTTGATATTTTTCTTATTTTATCTGACCAGATTTGTTCTTCGTGGTACCTTTTCAATATTAAATTATGCACATCTTGCTCCATAACTTTTACCTTCTTTTCTAGTGATTCAACCTTTTGTTTTTGATTATCTAGATCTTGGATATTTTGCTGATTTTCGTTGTATGTTTCGGTGAATGACTTTAAATCTTTTGGCGACCATGTAGATTTCCTTGAAAGCAAGTCGTTTATCAAATTTTGGGTATCGTTTTGTTTAACACTTATCAATTTAAGTTTCTTCGACTCTCTCTCTAAACTTATTCTATCCTGGTACAATTCTATTTCAATTGACTTGATACCTGATTTTAAACTTTGTATTGTATCATATCCCGTGACTTTATTCATTGACTTGTTGGCATTTGTAAGCAATAAAGGTATATTTTCCAACTTTTTTTTAAACATGCTTATTTGTGCAAAATAGTTGTTTTTAGATTCTTGTACACTTTCTGAAAATTTTGTTAAATAAGAGCTTGGATAAAGCTTTGGGGTTTTATCTTTTTCATCATCTCTATTATTTAAATTATTGTTTGTTGAAAAAATGCATCTTCTTGTAAAAATTAGGTTTATCTGTTGGTACCTGACTTTATTGACAGCTAGCATTTTACAAATTGTACAATTTTTTCAGCAATTTCAAGTGTTTTCAGCTTGGGGGATTTCATTCAAGTTTGTTTATGATTATCCTCACATATGAACAAAAAAGTATCAAATTATAGAGCTGAAACATGAATATCATAAGTGCGAAAAAATTCACCTCAATTTTTTTTTTTTTTTTTGAAATAATTCTAATATTTTCATCATCATTAAACAAACAAAACCCAATTCAACATAGGGCCATAGACTCAGATCTATCGAATAATGGCTATTAAGATCGATATCAAAAAAAAAGGAAAAAAAAATGGAGTTCCTGCAAAAAAAGATACCAAGAATAGTAATAATCTATTCAACAATCAAAATAGAAACAAACAATCAGATAAGCAAACTCCTCAAAAGATATCTGTTTCTTCATATACCAACGATGACAACGACAACGAATCCAGCAAAGCTGTGTCGGATATACAATTGAATGCAAAAGAAAGCATTTTGAATATGATCAAAGAAGTAAAACCAACAGATGTAGACGAGAAACTCCCCAAAAGTAATGATAAAAATGATGATGCTGACGAGAGCATGAAAAAGAGTGTTGGATTGTTAAAAATGATGGGCTACACGGATGAAGACATATACGAATCATTTGCATAGCTTGTTTAAATCAAGCAAATGCTATGAGCCAAAATGTCTTGTTTATTATATTTACCCTGCCATAATACATTTACTGCTTTTGGAAACCAACCTATATTTTAGTGCTGGGAAAAAATTTTTTTATAAATTTTTTTTTTTGGTAATGTTATTTTAATGACGTTAGAGTGGTATTTCAAATAGTGCTAAAGTCGTGTTTTCGATAACTTTAAATCTAAATATCCTTTATTGTATCGAAAAAACAATCAACCAAAAAGTGTCAAAAACAACTTTAATATAATTGCTTTTTTTTTTGTCTCTTTAGAACAATTATTGTCGGTTCTTTAAACTTACTTGAATATTAGTATCTTACTTCAATTTAAAGTTATCTTTCCACATCAAGTATCCAAAAGTTTTTAAGTTTCTTCTATTTTTTTTTTTTTCTAAAGCAAAAGTATAACAAAGACAACATAATAATTATAATATAAAAAAATGACTAATTCTGTTAATGTTGTTGAGGAATCACAACACAAATCTAGAGTATATGCTGATGCTTTAGGTGATTTGGAAAAAACACCACGCTACCCACAAGGTGATTTGTATAGCAACTACGAAATATTTGAATGGATTTATTGTAGAGATAATCAATGTTCATTTCAATCTATGGACGTTATTGAACCTATTAAATCAACTAAATATGTGAATAATACAGATACTTTTGTTAAATTAAAAGATTTGCAAAAAGAACACAGCGATTCTTCAGTTTCCAATATGAAATTAGAAGTTTTAAATAAAATAGGTAAAGGAAGATATTCTGATGTTTATAAAGCTATTGATGTTTCAACAGATAAATATTATGTTATCAAGTTTTTGAAGCCTATAAAAAGAAAAAGAATCTTTAGAGAAATATTGATTCTGAATAATCTGAACTTGAAAAACGAATACGTCAAAGTCACTAAGTTTATAGATGTGAATTTCAATTACTACAATCATGATAATACTTTGGTACGAAAGTACTACATGAAAAAGCATAATGGTATTAATAATGTAATTCTGCTTGATCACCACGAAATATCCAATTCTGACCAGTATAAGTTAATATTTGAAAGCGCTGTTGACAGTGACTTTAAAAACTTGAACTTTACAAAGATAAAATTGAAAAAATACACATGGGAACTATTGAAGGGTCTGGATTACATTCATTCAATGGGAATTATGCACAGAGATATCAAGCCATACAATGTTTGCTATGACTTTGATAAGGATGTTATCAAAATAATTGATTTTGGGTTAGCTGAGTTTTATTATCCATTGGCAGAACATAATGTAAGAGTGGCATCCAGAGTATACAAATCACCGGAGCTATTGGTAAACTATAAAAAATACGATTATTCTCTGGATCTTTGGTCTTTAGGTTGTATTCTAGCAGCTCTAGTATTTCAAAAAGATCCATTTTTCCATGGTAAAGATAACAACGATCAACTTTTAAAGATAATCAAAATCCTTGGTACTGATGACTTATTCAGTTATATGGAGAAGTATGGGGTCAGACTTCAAGGAGAAATTAAGCAAATGGTACAAGACTTCCCTTATTATCCTAAGAAATCATGGAGAAAATTGGCAGTTGAAAAATGTAACAAAGAATTATTCGATTCTGATTTTGTAGATTTCATTGATGGTTTACTATGCTATGATCATCAATATAGATTGACAGCCAGAGAAGCAATGATGATGCCTTGGTTGGATGCTGTAAGAGAATAAAACTATGTAACAACTTAATATTTATATAAATAGATAAAGAATTTTTTTTTTTTTTTTGTTCATTGAGTTTTATTGCTTATTAATAAAGCCTCCAGCTCCTGTAGTTTTTTTTTCAATTCTCTGTTTTCAGAGACGATTCTATCGTAATCTCTTTCCATTAAATCTCTTTCCAGTTTTTTTCTTTGTCTACACTTCATAGCTGCTATTCTGTTTCTTTCTAATAGCCTGGCTTTTTTATATTCTGGAGTACCTGGAATCAAAGTATTACTTGGTGGTAAAATTCTCTTTGCTCCACCTTTTTTATTGTTAGAATTGCTTTTACTGAAGTTTTTTTCATCACTTGAATCAAGGTTGTCTTGAGAAACCGACTGTTTTTGTTGAGAATTAAAGTCCGAGTTATCTGATTGTAAAATGTTATTGTTGTTTAAGTTGTCATCCGTTGGCTCAATTTTCACCATTCTTCCCATCTCTGGTATATTTGTTACTTGGTTCATCAATAGCTTTGGATAAACAGGCGGCTGCGAATAATATAGCTGATCAACTAGTAAAATGTCATTGTTCAATTGGTCAATTTGACCATTGGATATAGAAACTCTTCTTCTTCTTCTGTCCTTATCTGAAATAAAATTATTTGGAGCAAAACCATCATCGACTGTTTGACCTTTATGTGAGTGCTGCCCAATCATCATGTGTGGAGCAAAGTTACCGTGAACATCCGAATCGTCATATGGGTTTATAAAGTTTTCAAAAATAGGGGGGTTTGTTAATGGCCATTGACTTACATCAATGTTGTAATTCTTATACAACGGTTTTAAGTTATTTGTTATATCTGAATCTTCTCCAATCAAATTCGTGTTGTTAAATTTGTGTGGAACGTTTATATTTTGAAAAAAATTCGCATAACTGTTACCTCTATCGTTTGTGTTATTGCTTAGTTGTCTGAATTGTAAGTTATTCAGATGGTGTCCTTGGTTCAAAGGTTTAATAGCATTGGTAATATTAGTATTCGAAGCAGTTCTTTTGTTTAAAAATTGCTGTGAATAGTTGTTGAACTGGTGTGTATTATCCATTGTACAGAATATTTTATATTGGCTATTTTGTCTATTTATTTTCTTCTAAAAAAAAATAAAAATAAAATGAATTTAAGTATAGATGAGCAAGTT
>ERZ794936.788-NODE-788-length-12290-cov-33.501103_pt1 | contig 12290 bp, 2 predicted proteins | sample MGYA00511083_ERZ794936 | MGnify/ENA primary metagenome ERZ794936 (study PRJEB30137, sample SAMN04331409) | food metagenome | isolation source: Y2 must sample point D1 replicate A | place: Australia: South Australia | collected 2014 ... | reverse complement strand
ATTTGTTTCGTTGAATTTTTTAGCGTTTTATAAAAATATTTGAGAGCCTTTTCCTAGTTGTTTTTTTTTTTTTTTTTTTTTTTTTTTTTTTGAATTTTTTAGCGTTTTATAAAAATATTTGAGAGCCTTTTCCTTGTTTTTTTTTTTTTTTTTTTTTTTTTTTTGGGTTAATCCTAAATGTTGTAAATCCTTTAACAGTTAGTTTTATTGATATTGAGTAAATTAGTTTAGAAATTTATTAGTTCTTTATTGAATAAGGTCATTAATTCATGAGTTCATCAAGTTATTAATGTCAGATTAAGGGTTTGGTTTTCTTGAATTTTAAACTTTTTATCTTCAACATTAATGTTCTATTCCAAAATTGATACTCGACTGTTATGATTTCTTACTGTAACTAAACTCGACTAAACTTAAATCTTCCAATAATTTTTTTATTCAGTTATATACTTAGATTTTTTTACACCCATCTATTTTCATTTACGTATCTACATATATATATATATATATATATGTATATACAAATATGCTTTGAGCATGTTTCGGAATTACTCTACCTTTTCCTTACAAACACGAACCAAAATATCAGATAAGTAAATACAAACAACAAGCTCGACATAACAACTCCAATAACAAACACGTACCAAGAAAGAAAGTAAGAACAACAAGACAACCGATAACAGTGTGATTTTAACATATTGGCAATTCTGAAAAACATACAAAAAATAAATTACAAAAACAACAATGTCCAATAACTCTGGTGAAGATATCCCATCAATCAATCACGAACTGGATTATTCAAGACACATTTTGAGATGTTTGATCAAATTCTTGCCCAATAATCCCAATTTTTGCAACTCCTACAAAAACATTGAAGAAGAAGAGTATTTTAAAAAATGCAAAATATCGCTACTGTATTATAGTATCAATAATAACATCAATGTATTGATTGAAGACATCATTGTTTTTTTGGAAGAACGATTATTAAAATTTGAAGAATTCTCAACCAATTATGTCTCATTAACAAACGAAAGAATAATGAATTATCAAGATTACGATTCAAATGAACTGGATAATGATAATGCAAGTGCAAACACATCAAACACAGCTAATACTCATACAACAACTTTCACCATCAATGTTCCAAGCACAGACACTTCTCCTCATGGAAATGAAAGAACTCTTCCACGATACAGAACGTGCAAAAAAAATACAAAATATCCTATCAAATCTATTGGGATTTCAAATTATATTTTGGTTTTTTTAAGATTGTTGAGTGATATATGTGAAGTCAATTATGCATATTATGAAACACCTTTTTATAAAAAATTGAGTTTAAGTGAAAAGAAACAACATTTTGATAAATACTTTTGTTACTCTTTACAAAAAGATGAGAAATTTTTCAAAGTTTTAATTTTCGGAATTATACAAAATCAGCATTTTCCACCATTGAATGAAAATGATATTAACAAAACTTCAAGACATGCTCCCAAAAAATTGGATCCAAGATTGTTTAAAAAAATTTTGAAATTTTTGATTCCATTGAAATCAACCTACAAATTGGAAACTTGTATCAAAAAAATCATCAACAATGACAAAACTTTACTTCCAATCATAAAAAACGAATTATTGGATGGGTCTTTGACTAAAATGCAACAACAAGCAAAACTCAATGCAAAAATACCATCGTCATCGCTTTTTTCACCTGCAAACCAAAACCAAAACCCATCGTCAACGTCCTCATCAGGGAATGACAAACAACAACCGTTCAATGATAGCGAAGAAGAACATTGGGATAAGATTATCGGGATCAAAGAGTTGAGAGATCAAATCGACACTAATATCGAATATTTGCTCCACTACATTGCAGCCTCCAACTCAAAAGATTACTATCACTTTTTGGAACAAATTTTGGTTTCTCCTGCACAGTTGGAAGCACACTTTCCTTCATCAGCAAGAGTTGTAGGAAACAACTACACAACGGTCTACAGAACTGGGAAAGCTTCCAAGTTTCATGAAGAAAATGAGACTAAAAAAAATCAAAACCATAACCACCATCAACAAACTCAAAATGACCACGACGGAGCAACTGAGGATATTAGGTCAATCAAAAGCTCAGATAGTTTCCACACCACCACCACTAACAACAACAACAACGAGTATTCGGCGCACTCAACAAGTAACAAAACGAGTTCCACCTCAGAAAAAAAACCTTTTGCGCTTCCTTCTTCACTAAACATATACAACTCAGAACTTCTTTACGCTACAGAGTACCTTTCCTTTGTTGTTTTCAAATCCACATCAGATATGACCAACTATATCAAGTTACTGATCAAATTATTAGGAATGGCTAAGAAACCGATCTTTAAAAAATGTTGCCTTTTCGCATTCACTCACTGTTTGGAATTGTGGACAATTAGTAAACCGGTGGATTACAACAAATTTACACACGAAAACACCACAAGTGACAATGTGCTGCTAAATAAAGAAATTACACAATTGTTCAACTTGGTTTACTCAACGTTTAATGCATCTCAACTGATGAGCAACGCATACGGAAACAATTATATCAACTCGCCCTCAACAACCTACCCAGGTCCAACTCCACCATCAACAACAACAAGTTCGGCTGTACCATCGCCCTCCACTCCTCATCCACAACAGCAACAACTGTACCACACACAAACGGCAGACCCACAGCATCAACCAGGTTTTTCTTCCCCAGTAGAATCACATCTGCCTGGCCATTCAGCGTCCTTTTCAGCAACAACATCTCCGTTTGCAACTGAGGCCCAGAGAGCCGGAGCACCTTCCTTTTCAGGTAGAGTTTTGTCTTCCATGGGCAGAACAATGTCTCCAGCCAACACTATTGCCACACAGAGCACATACTCTTCCTCTGGGAACTCGCTGTACGCGTCCCAAGCAATACAGAATTTGCACGCCGCAAGCGCTGTTCCAGCCGCCCAAAATACAGTACCGCCCGCAAGTTCTTTATACACCTCATTGCATTTTCAAGCGACCACCCCAACTTCAACACCATCATCAACATCTTTGGATTCTGCAGGAGCAGCACAAACCGCTGCAGGAACTACTGCCGAGCATACTGCGGGACACAAAGACTCTCATCTGAATAGTCCGACCTTTAACCACAACATGAGTGCAGATGTTGAGCACCATCATAACTATGAAACTCAGCTAGACTCAAGAGACAGTTCAAATGACACAAACTACTTTACAAAATCGTTTACGTCTCCTTCAACTTCATCCAAAGATAGCTTTGAAGCAGCCAACATTGAAGAATACTCCAATAACTTGATGAAATACATCTCCAAATTTTTGACCATTGATGAACCAACGGTCACGTCAAAACTGGCAGGAACATACACCTTGGGATACTGTTTCCTGGACAGCAATCTTGTGGACCCGGGTGATGTGGGTATTTTAAGAGCATTGGTTACATTATCGATCCTTCATGTTGACGTTTTTAGATCGTTTTTGAACAAAACATCTTTTAAAAATTTTTATGACGCCAACGACATTTCAAATGAACCGCTGGACCTTTCCCCGGTAACAACCCCTTTGTCTGAGGCATCATTGTCAAGCATTTTGATCAACTCTCCACCACCACTGACTACATCGAAATCAACACCATCTCCTCCTATTTTTAGTCCAGCAGGTACCACTGAGTACAAAATGCCTAGTTTGGACACAAGAGTCACTATGTCATCCACCAACATCAGCAAAGGCTCGAAAAGAAGTCGTGCGAATTCAAGATTGGCTCCTTTAATTGGATTGGGCTCCCCTTCGTCGTCTCCACCTTCGACAGACGCACATCCTGTTTCTTCAACATCAGCAGCACCATCTGTTGCGTCTTCTTCCTCAGGCAGTTTTTTGCAACTGCAGACACCAATTCCAACCAAACATTTTTCTGTTGGAAGTCAAAAGCTTCAGCAAAACTTGAAAAAAATGACCTCAAGTCTACTGCCTTCGTCCTATTCGACTAACAAAGAAGTGCGGTTCTGGTCCAATTTGATGAAGTACTTGACAATATCTAACACATCCTCTCACCAGATCACCGATAAGTCAATGATTTTGATTTTGAACTCGGTCATGTTTTTGTACAGCACAGCTTCGATCATTTCCATTGTCAGTCCTTCATCTCCAATTGTGATCTTTGCCAAAAGGTTGTACTTCAATTTGATCAAGATTTTTGATTATTCACCACAATCACCACTTCCTGAAAATTTGACCTTGTTATATTCGGTCTTGAAAAGAAATCCAACCATCCAAACAAAGTTCAATATTGAATTCATGACCCCATCCATATATTTGCAAGGAGATAAATTTATTGATTTGATTAAAACAAGATTCATCACTATTTCTGAAAAAGGTGTGTACAAAAAATTGTGCGCGTACAATCTATACTGCATGACTGAAGGAATGAAGTTTTTCTTTCAAGTTCCCTTTGAATTCAAGAGTCGGGCGGTCTATTTCACAAAGATGCTGAGAGTTATAAGGGAGTTGGGTTTCCAACTATCCACCAACTTGTTGCAAACAATCGATTTCATTGACGAAAATGCTTCCCAAGCTGTGGACATGTTTTTGCAAGGCCAACCTACTTCTACAGACGAAAGAATTGATTTTTATGTCGGCAAGAAATTGGTTGACACTGAAAGGTTTTTCAAAATAGATCCAACCAAGACGGAAACATTTTCAGTTTTGGACGAAAAATCTTTTGCGGCAATTCTTTCATTGACGAAAAAAGACTTGAAGGGCTGGATGACCAATAGCAAAAATAAGGAGCATTTGGTCCATTACAACGCAAAACCACTATCAAAGTACGACACCAGTGTCACCTCAGATATCACAATAGCCATTTTGTGCAATATTGTGAACTACTTCAAAACTGCAACATCCTTGTTTGAAGAAGGTGTCTTGACAACCAAAAACCAGGCTCAACCACAGTATCTGCAAAAGACTTTGTTTACGGGGTTGTTGTGTGGAAACAAAAAACTAGTCAAAGAAACTATAGCCTGTATTGAAACTTCTTTTTCTTTAGCCCACATTGACTCCAGTGACGAACGTTTTGCAACTTTTTACTCAATGACAGGACACTCTTGTTTAGGGTTGAGTATTGGTGCGTTTAATTTGTACGCACCTGACTCAACTAGGTTGCTACTTTTAAAAACATTGGTTCAGTTCTTAGAGCAAAGAGCAGTTTTGAATGAGCAGTTATATCAAAAGACAAAATTCCAAAATCTAGACGAAGACGACAGAAAAATTTTCGAGCAACTACACGAATCTTTGGGAAGAACGAGCTACCTATCTTTGTGTTTACACGATGTCAAAGCACACGCTATCATTAGAGAGTTGTTTAGCATGTACCAAAAGGAAATATATTATTATGGAAAATACATTGGGAAAAACCTTGCAGATATGCACATCACCAATACTGAATTTACCGCAGCGATGGCCAATTGCACAACTGTTTACGGTCCGATCGCTTTTCAAAGACACATTAGAGCAGATATTTTGAAGCTGATCCACTTTCCAAACAAAAAATTGTTTGATGCGTGCACGTTAATTTTCGAAGAATGGTTTCAAATGGGCGTTATCGGCTCTGAGAATTTGTCCTCTCATGAACAAAATAAATTCAGAAATTACAGCGGACTTTTGGCTGCAACTTCAGGCATTTTCAACTTTAGAAACTCGGAGCTTCTGGGAAAGTTTCCTTACTTGACATATGCCAAAAATTTGATCACAAAAGAAATTGACTATACCATTAGAAGACATTGTGAACTGCTAGACTCCCCAGACTTGTTAACAAGAGAAAACGCAAAAGATGTTTTGAGCTTGGAGCTAAACTCCGTACACTTTGACAATTTGTTTGACAATTTGTTGAAAAAGTTGGAGTGTGTATTTGTCCAAAAAGACGGCCAAAATGTGGAAAACTTTACACTATTGGAACAAATAATTTTGGTAATGAGATCGCTGATGGAAAGGGACGATATCAAAGTGATTATTGTGACCACAGCTAAAGTGCTAAAGATTGTTTCAAAAATCCTTGAACTGGTTGAAAAATTGCCAAAGGAATCCGTTAATCAATACAAAGCCATGATTTACACCTCAAAATTGTTTTTATCTTTCAAGCATTCCGAAAAGTTTATGTTTCTTAAAGGAGATCATATGTTGAAAAACTCGTGGATTAGAATCGTATTGAACTGGTTTGGAAACTCTGTTTTCAAGGAAATGGACTACATTAACTTGACAAAGCCTCATCGTGAGATGGATTTGGCCAGACGTGACATTGATTATTTGTACTTGGACACTTCCATTGATTGCGCCAAAGCATTAGCGTACTTGACTACAAGAGTGGTTTTGGAAGTTCCACAAGCTGCTAATGAGGAAGACTACAAACGTTCCAAATCTGTTTTGTTTGGTAATTACTTTAGTATTTTGTTGAAAGCGCTAGAAAAAACCGCTGATTATGAAAGCATTCCTTTTGTTCTTAGACACAAAGTGCTGATTTTCAACGAAAACGTCATCATTTGTTTGAAGAATTTGTTGAATGCCAACTCTGATGTTGGATTGAACTTTGCTCTTCCAATGGGGTACTCCAAGAATAGAATGATAAGATTAACTTTTTTGAAAGTATTTGTGGACATTTCTAAAAATGTTAGAATGAATAGTGCTGAACTAAACGCGAGCCAGGAGGAAAAGATCAATGAGGTTTTGCAGAGAATGGTTACACATCCTGAGTTGTTATGCTTAATTGCGTCGTGCTGTCCTGTAAACGAAGTCGAATCTTTGTCCACGTTTTTAGTGTCTATTTTCCACTCCAAAAGTTTGAGTCATATCTTAATTTCTTATTTGATCATTGACGAAATTGAAAATTCAACACGTTCAATGGACATTTTAAGAAGAAACAGTATTGCCACAAGAACATTAGCCATGTTTTCTAGAATATGCGGACATGAATACTTGAAGAAAACCATAAAACCCGTATTGGATAGTATCATAGCCAGTGACGAGGATTTTGAAATAGAAAAGTCACTCCCATCACAGGAATCTGCTGAAATAAATGTTGAGAGATTTGGCAAATATATGGTAAAGTTGACAGACTCGATTTGCTCTTCTGTTAACGACATACCTCCGGAATTTATTTACATTTCTCAAAGGATACGTGAAGCTGCCAAAAAAAAATTTCCTGGAAGCGAGCTAGTGGCTGTTGGCTCCTTTATATTTTTGAGATTTTTTTGCCCAGCTTTGGTTAGCCCAGATACGGAAAACTTGATTCCTAGCTTGCTTACCGGTAACAGACGGTCTTTTATCCTTTTGGCCAAAGTGATTCAAAACATAGCCAACCAATCGGTCAAAAGTTTGAAATGGCCTCTAATCCAAGATAAAATGGACTTGCTAGAGACGTGCTCGAACAGAATCATGGAATATTTAGCAAACATCAGCGATCCAAATATAAAAACTGATATTCCAATTCATTATGACGCTCCAATTGGAAAACAAAACAACTTGGGCACTTTCCACAAAATATTGTACAATCACAAACAAGAAATGAGAAACATTATGGTCAAATCGGTTTCCAGTGATCAGTCTTTGGAAGATTTGCTTGATACGGCCAGAATAGTTGACGAGGCTTTACTCTCTTTGGGTCAGCCAAGAGTTGAATTTAAAGACGAAATACCCTCATTCATAAAAGAAAATGTTGATAAATACAGTGTTTTGTACGAGTTTTTGAGCAGATACTATTTGAAACAACAAAACCAGCCAGAAGAAGCTCAGTTTGCACACGAAGCTATCGATAGAGAGGGAAATCCAATGCTTGTTTACTCGATGAAGACAATTGGTGAATCTACGCTGGACAACGAACAAGTTATTTACAAATTGATACTTCTGGCGTCTCGTTTTTGGTCTAAACAGCATATAGTACTTTTTGATTGTACCGGGTTCCCTTCTGTCAATTTAGAAAAAATGAAAAATATTTTTTCGCTGTATCTGAACTTACTCCCTAAGAACGTTTTTTTGAATCACACAAAGCTGATTTTGTACAATGTGAATGACGCATTCATGACGTTTTTCATGTCAATGGAACGACACATTTTCAAACATATATGTCCAGTTTCCCCTGCTCACGAGTTTTTGAACAGCGATTGCTCCCCAGACATTGTCAACTCTTTGAGTTTGACGAAATACTCAACTGATGTTTACAACGACGTCAGAGTTACCCTTCACAATACATCGCTATATGAACAACAAAAGGGTCGCTTTGTGCCGGTGACTTTGAAAATTGGGAACAAAACGTTTCAAATAGTGAAGGAGTCGCCAAAAAGAATGAAGCTTGCTGGATTGGAAAAAGTTTACGAAGTTTATTACAATGACGTTTATGAAATAAGAGATATATTATCTGCTGGCACCAGCTCTGTCACCGGTATACCATTTGAATTCACGCTTCAGTTGAAAACCGATAATACTCTTATTATGAGCACGCAAAAGTATTTGGAAGTGTTAAAGATTTTCTATTACGCTCAAACAAAATTGGATGAAGAATCAATGAATTTGGGCTACCAAGTTAGCAAGGAGTCTGTTATATCGAAATCAGCAGACTCGGATCTAGATATTTTAGCAAGAGCCCTTTTTGTAACATTTGCTGGTTTGTCCAGTTGCGACGATGAAATTAAATCTACATCATACGCTTTGCTATCTGTCATTCAGCAGTCTTTTGAATTAGACTTGGGACAAAGACTTCACAATTTGCCAGAAGTGTTTTTACCTGATGACAACGACATTTTTACGCAGGTTCTGTTTGAAAATTTGGCCCGCACAAAGCCCGAGTTGACTTACTACATTTGGAATCACTTTTTGGAAGGTATAAATAATGTTTTAGATGATAGCCAGATAGTGCACTGCATCAACTGTTTGTCTCCATGGACCTCCAACATTTATTCTCACATCTACAGAGCTGATAAAGTTTTGGGATCGGAAAAATGCGCTCTGATCATTCGGTCATTGATAAAAGTTTCAATCCGCAAAACTAGGTTTGCAAATGCCTTCAAGTATTTTGTTTGGTCAGATTTAATATTAGATAGCAGTTTGTTGGGGATGATCACCGACGAGATTGTAAACCATGCTATTGACAGAGAATCTGAAGGCTCTGACTGGACATCCTGTATTTCGATTTTGACAAGAATCAGCTCTGTGGAAATCACAGGGCAGATAATCCAACGTCTTTTGAAGCTAATCAAAAAATTTATTCCTACTTTAGGAAGTGAACAAAACATTAACAACTGGTCAGAAATTTTCATTTTGATATCAGTTTTGCAAGATTTGTCTTTCAACACATCCATGAACTTTGAGATTTGCCTTCCGGAAATTCTATATATTGTTTCCATGTTGATTGATTTAGGCCCTTCAAAATTAAGAGTGTCTTTGCACAGATTATTAGTCAATGTGTGCAGCACTTTTATCATCAACAGTTCTGAGGGAAGCGAAAACATCAAACGCTTGACTGAGGTGATAGAGCCTTTATCTTCCCAAAAGACAAAGGTTTTGTTTGGGTTTCAGCAAGAAGCAGAATTTGCTCACAACTACACCAACGGAACGACTTTGCTATCAAAGTTGACTTCTTTGAATCAGCTGGTCAACTACATGACATGTATCATACGCTACGGTTCTGAAACGGCAAGTTACTCAACTCAGTGGCAAGCAAAATACAATGACTTATTGATAGAAACGATTTTTGGTGACTCATACTTTTTATCCTCAAGAGCAATGACCATTTTCAGTATTATCTCCAGAGACGGGATTTCCGACGAGCTTATTTACAAACTTTTGACTGGAACGATGCAAGTTCTTGGTGAACCAAACGTTACTGAAGAAGGAATGATTTACTTGATCTCACATATGGTTTCATATGCTAATTTCATTCAGGGCATCAAAACCAACACTTCTTTGATGGCACAGCTTTACTGGTTTTCGTTTTCGTATTTATACTCTCCAAGTGTCATTTTGTTTCACGCTGGATTGCTGACAAACCTTGTTGCTTTTGAGAAAGTATTTGATGTTCTTACAGACAAGCAGACGGTCGCAAATTATCTTTGGGAAAATAACAGGCACGGGTTGAATGAAACGTTGATTAGTATAGAACATTTGCAGGATATAGAATGTACCCAACAAAACCTAATTCATTTGACAATCCACTTCTTAGCCAAGGGGGCTTTAGTTTTGCACACAAAAGCAACTGCGATGTCTGGTTTCAAAACATTTTTCAAAATAGTCCAAAATAATGAACGATTGAGCCAAGAGAAAAAGCATATGGGGTTTTTATTATTCTTATACTTTTCGTTGCCTTCAGCTGAGTTTTACGATTTTTGTGAAAGTGTAAACTTACCTTCCGAGAAGACAAAGTTGGATGATCTTTGCGAAGCACCTAAGGTTCTAGTTGATTGGTTGCTTGATCGTGATGATGATTACAAGAAGGTTGTCTTGTATCAGGCTTCCCATTATGCGTCTTCAGAGCATTTTGAAGACTCTGACAAGCTAAAAGTTTTCAGTATAGCTCTATATGTTGCCAAGCACAAGCCAAAGCTGTTTTTCAAGTACATGAGCAAAACTATCTTTGATGCAAGAAGGATTGAAAAGCAAGGTATTTTACTGGAATTGCTAAGAAAAGCTTTCGACATTTCAAATTTTGCCATCATGCATGAACGCTATCCAAACGTTGCTCGCTACGAAAGAGAAGTTTCAGAAAAAATGAAGCACTTGAAAATGTCCGGTATTAAAACCATGACTTTTGGAAGTACAAGTCCGCATGTTTTAGCAGGGGTTGTAGAAGAAAGCGATCAAGTTTTTGAGAGAAAGAAACTAAGTGTTACCTTGGTTGACGAAATTATAAATACCTAAATTTTCAATCTGATTTTTGAAGAATAGTGATATTGACCTACTCAAAAAAAAAATAAAAAAAACATAAAAATAAAAATAAAAATAAAAAAAACACATTATGTAATCTTTTTTTAAATGGCTGATTGTTTTATTCTTTATGTCAAGGCTTCGTTTGCGATAGAATTGTAAGTGGCACAAATTCAAAAAAAAAAAAAAAAAAAAAAAAAAAAAAAAAAAAAAAAAAAAAAAAGCTTTTCTTATTTATTATAAAACTTTGTATTAGCTAAACGCTCAAACTCTTTTTTATCAAACTTGTACAACAGCATCGTTACTTTGGCATCTTCAACCGAAGAATGTTCCGCATCTTGTACTTCAACGTTCAGAACCTCTTTGGCCAGTTTTTTCAAAGACGGCGTTTTTCCGTTTGAATATTTCTGTCTGTATGGGACGTGCCTCGAAGTGTCTCTAATCATTGATTTTGGATGTGACAATAGCAATGCGTCCAAATCATGATATACAGAGTGGCCCACCAAAATTCTGCCCTTTATGATATCGGCCACTTTTTGTTGGACATCTTCAAATTTCTCAGCATTCAGTAAATCACCTGGCCGGATGCCACTAACCCATGTTCTGTAATCAACCACCCTCTCTTTTGTTTTGACAAATTCATCATACACTGTGTGTCCGTAAAAATTAACAATTGAGACTCTGGCCAAAACACTTTCCGTACCTTCAGGACCCACACCTACAAACTCACAATCAATTGCAAGGTATTTCCCAATTTCTCCAACGTTTTTGGAAAGACTTCTTGTTTTGTTGTCCTCATCTATGATCTTCTGAAGATTCACAGACACTATTGATCCAACCTCTTTTTCTTGATTTCTTTTCGCAGATTGTGCTTGTATCTGTTTTGTGATATTGTCAACAACAGACTTGATCCGTCCGGTTTTTTTCACAGAAGATGGCTTAGTGATTGCAGTCGTTTTGTTTGGCGTAAACTTTTTGCCAACGCTATTCTTTTTACTATTAAAATTTTTGTTAGCCCCCTGTTGTTTGTCAACTGTTTTTGAGTTTACTTCATTGCTGGTTTTCAGCGATTTCCAATTGGAGGACAAACCCATCTTGCGTTGATAATAAACAGATTTCTTGCTTGCTGTTGAGGTTTTTGTCTTTATCTGTTCAAGAAGTAGGGTTCTTTTATGAACACCAAAATGTGATGAGCATCGCGAAGAGCTTTAGTTTGCACAAATATTTATCAAAAAAAAATAAAAATAAGAGTAATCTAAAAAAGAAACTTTTGCTTACTCTGGCGCGCGTGTTCAACCACAAGCGGGAAACGGAAAAAGATAAAAAAACAAAGAAAACATCACCAAAAAAAAAAAAAAAAAAAAAAAAAAAAA
>ERZ794936.787-NODE-787-length-12293-cov-33.823174_pt1 | contig 12293 bp, 3 predicted proteins | sample MGYA00511083_ERZ794936 | MGnify/ENA primary metagenome ERZ794936 (study PRJEB30137, sample SAMN04331409) | food metagenome | isolation source: Y2 must sample point D1 replicate A | place: Australia: South Australia | collected 2014 ... | reverse complement strand
TAATACAAGTCAACACTGCAGCAACTGTAACCACAGACTTAGAGCACACTCTATCTCGGTGGATACACCGTGCAAGAAGCATCACCACAGAAGGAACTCAGTGTGTGTGAAGTTTCAAAAAATGGATACACAAGATGGAAGAGAAGATAAAGATTTGGATGAAAAAAATATTGGAAAGAGGTATGAAGAGGTTATAGATGAGACACAGAGGTTGAAATTTAATAATAACAACAACAACAACAACAATGGGAATGGGGACGTGCAGTTCAAAAATCCTTTTCAATAGAAGTGCAATCTAAGCTCAACAACACGAGCAAATGAGGGATCTAAGATATAGATATATTAGCTTTGCTCGTATTAGGTACAATTTTATAGGTTTAAAATAACGTAATACTTAACACCCGTACAGACTTATGCTCCAGCAACAAAAGCCATGTAGTGCAACTCCTCGTCTGCAAAGTGCGGTTGTTCCTGCGCAATCGTGTTCTCAACCGCCTCATCCAACAACAAGCTCACCGATGAGCCCCGATAAGGGTGTACTCTCACAGGAACCGGTTTGCTTTTGCTGTTTGTGATGTCGTGGCTGTACATAGATGAAATGCGGGATTCGTCTAGCGAGTCGATAAGTTCAAGGCTGGGTTGGCACATAACACTAGCACTTTCTTCCTCAATGTGGTTATGTTTTGTGCGTTTGGAATACAAAGAGCTTGCCTGCTCACATGTCTCAATGTTGTCACCTGTAGGCTGTACTTGCTTGATTTCGCCATCCAAAAACAAAATCAGTTGAGCACACTCTCCAATCCTTGTTTTAAATTGTAACAAAACCGTACTGGCAATATTTTCATGGAAAATATCGTATTCAAGCGTGTTGTTCAACCACCGATTCATATCAATTTTGCTTACAAAGGCTGCGCCACTCTCCGTTTTTTTGCCATTGGCCTTGGGGTACTCCAAAGAGTGAAGAAAAAACTCAGCAATGTCCTGCTCAAAGCCAACATCAATCCAACTGGCAACAGCATACTGACTGTCTTGAGGAAAATAAAACTCCCTCATTGTAGATCTGTCGTTTTTCTGCTGAGCAAGAAGATCTTTGCAAAAAGGTAGTTTTTTGTTAAAATAAGGATCAAAAATTTCCAAACATTGTATTGTGTTTTCAATAACCAGATTTTCAAAAACTTTTGCTGGATTCATTGAAAACGCATTCAAAAAATCATTCTCTTTGTTGCTGAAAGTGTGAATTGCATCATATCTTCTTTGCTGAGCTGCTTGACTGCAATGTAAAATTATTTGTTCTGTGACACATGCGCTTGCACTTCTCTCCTCAATAGGGTCAATGCAAGGAGACACACTAATACACAAAGACGTTTCCATTTGCTCACCACTCGATCTGCCTAAACCACTTTTATTCATGCCCCCACTTGGGTAGTTATCAAAAATGTCAAATTCTTGTGCAAGATAAAAATCCTTGAGCTTGTTCTCTGCATACAGACTGCGCAGATAAGACAAAAAAATGTGATACAAAGCCTCCCCATGCTTTGTTCTCACTCCAAACCACTCTTCAACATTCTTGAATGGTCTTCTTTCCGTGTCCCTCTCTTGCATCTTAAAGCAAACAGCTGCACAACAAGTCACCCAATCAACAACTTTACCTTTACACTTGAAAGCATTGGTTGTGACAAAATGTCTCAGCATTTCCAAAAACTCAAAAAAAACACATGTGTAGTCATGGTCAGGTAAACACTCTGGGAATTTTTTGTAAAAAAAATCCACGGGGTACTGTGCATTGCATTCAAGCTTTGCAAACTCGACAAAAGAGCACCATGGAATAATGCCCTGTGGAAACTCTGTCCAAATCATAATTAGTGCTTGCAAAACGTCAACAACGTTGTCTCCAAAAAGCTCGTCAAGCTTTTTATCCATAATGTCCCCCTGCAAAGAACACCCTCTCCAAGGAAACAATTGTGCAATCTTATTTCTCAGCAAGGCTCTTTTTGATTCAGAATGTGTTTGCACAAAGTTGTCCCAAAAATGCATTACTTTGCTAAACTCTTTATTGTCTAGTGTTAGCAAAGTTTTAAACTTCAAAACCAGGTGATGAATGACATACCTGCAGGACTGGGGATTGATTGAACCTTTTGCAACTTCAAAAATATTATATCCTGCGTCAACCAAAACTTCATTGCTCACAGGCCCATCAAATTGCTCTGCATTGTATATATAGTACTGATTTGAATACTTCCTGTTGATCATTGCTTGATCCATCAACTCCTGATGTGTCATATAAAGATCCAATGACAGCTCTTCTCTGCTAAAGTCGGGCATAAGTGCAGCAGAAACGATATCATCTTTTTCTGCATTTTGGAAGTCAGATATTGCAACCCCATTTTCAAAGTCAGTTGGTGCAGAAATCACCAGCTTGCTTTTCTTTATAAAAGTCTTTTTACGTTTGATTTCAGGCCTTTTGAGATTGAAATCCGAATTTGTTTCTGTATGTGTTGTTTGTGGTGCATTTTTGCTGGAAAAACAATTAAAATTGGTGTGTGTTAGTTTGCTTTTGAAATCTTTGGCAAAGGATTTCATGGTGCGTGTCGTGGTCTGGTTTTTATGCTTTGAAACTGCAAAAAAAAAAGTGACCTTGCCAGGCATTTCACTATGCAAGATTCTGTGCCATTTATATATCAGTTATGTTCCAAAAATTATTTCTTGTAATTCTCAGTCATGAGAAGTTATTTCACCTTTCTTTAGTGTGTCTGGGCTAAATGTTTTGCTATTTTAGCAGTAGCTCTAACAATTAATTTTCAAGTACAAAACTTGTTTGATTAAAAGAACCTAGCTTGTCTGGAAATTGTTTCATTGTATGCTCAAAAAAGAGCCCGAGAAAATAAAGATAAAATGGATGTGTCCGAGATGTCCTGAAAACCAATGTTGCGAAACGTTACGTAAAAGCCGAGTTTGTGGAGAAAAAGAAAAGATTCAAAATCGATGATGTAGTTGAGTTTTGTAAGAAAAACAACTTGGACTCTTTGCTCAAATACGATGGTTCCGCCTCCCCCTCCGACATTGCATTTAAAGCTTCTAAGCAAACCCTAGAGAAGCACGCAGATATGGTCACATACGCAGGCAAGTTGTGCTTAGCCCCAATGGTCAGAGCAGGTGAGCTTCCAACAAGATTGCTCGCACTAAGGCACGGGGCAGACCTTGTTTGGTCTCCTGAAATCATTGACAAAAAACTGGTTCAGTGTAGAAGAGTGGAAAATGATCGGCTTCAAACAGTAGACTTTGTAGCCCCATGCAACAACAGCAAAGAATTTAAAGAGCAAGTGGTGTTTAGAGTGTTTCCAAAGGAAGAAAAAGGCAAGCTGATTTTCCAAATGGGTACTTCAAATCCGGGCCTTGCTGTGGAGGCAGCATTGAAGGTGATTAACGACGTTTCCGGGATTGATGTGAACGCAGGGTGTCCCAAGCATTTTTCTATCCACTCCGGAATGGGTGCAGCTTTACTACAAACACCTGAACTGCTTTGTAACATTTTGACAGAATTGGTGCAAAAAGTCGGACAACCACATGAGAAACCAATCAGTGTTAAAATCAGAGTTTTGGATGACGAGCCGGCAACTCTAACACTTGTTGAAAAACTAGTAAAAACGGGTATTTCTAATTTGACTGTACATTGCAGAACCACGCCAATGAGAAACAGGGAATCTCCAATCAGAGACTATTTGCCATCAATTTTTGAAATATGCTCCAAAAACAATGTTAGTTTGGTTATGAACGGGGGAATGAAAAACAAAAAAGAGTTTTTGAGCATTAGAAAAGAACTAGGATTGAGCGATTCTATTGGCGGTATGTTTGCAGAAGCAGCAGAAGCAAACCCTACGGTTTTCAAAGACGAGCCTCTTCAATGGTTTGAAGTGACCAAATCTTACTTGGATATCGCAAGAAACTTTGATCACCCGTACAGTAATGTCAAATACATGATGACCAGAATAATACCAGGGAAGGAGAAACTCCACAAAGTTTTTTCCCAAACAAAATCCATGCAAGAAATTGACCATATTATTTCCAACTGGGTGGATCCAGAAGTGGGCAAATGTGAACTGCATTCTATTCAAAAATACATGGGCGAACTGAGAGCACAAGAAAAGCTAGCCAAACAGGAGGCTGGCAAAAGAAAGCAGCGCGAGCAACAGCAGAAAGACAAATTGGCAAACACAAATAAGAGAAAGCAGCAACAGCAACAACAACAACAGGAGAATGCTGGCGCCGATAACTCACCAGAAGCCAAAAAGTTAAAAGTCTAAAACGGAAAGACAACTTAGCTTAATGGAGAAGAAGAAAAAAAAAAAAAAAAAAAAAAAAAAGGTCTTTTAAAGATTTTTTGGGAAAACTCCCAAATTTTAAAGCTTTAGTAATAACATATATAAATATACAAGTGAAAATTATATGAAAAAAACAGAATCAAGTAGTCTTACTTTCAATTCATCTTTTCCACATCCAAGTAAACAAAAAGATGTAGCAAACAAACAACCTTGGATAGTGTGTAAAGTACGAAATTCAAAGCAAAAACAAATGAAAAAATAAAAACGACTCATCGATTTTACAAACTTTTTTGTCTATTTCAAACTTTTCAACAATTTTTCTTTGTCATCAGCAGACAAAAGTTTCAAGACTTCAGATAGACCAGAAATGGCGTTGTCGTGGTCAGTTCTCAAAGATTTAGCCAAGTTTTGAGCAAACGATTCTAGTTTCAAAGATTTCAATTTCTCTTCCAAGATTTGAAAGCTTTCTTCAATCCAAGTAGCAACTTGTCTGTCGTTGTCTTCTTCAACAGAAGCTGGATACCATGATCTGATTCTGGCAATTCTTTCTAGTCTGGAAGCGTTTGGCAATTGAGCGGTTAATCTTTTGCTCAAGTATTCTTCGTTCAATCTTCTTCTCAATCTCCAGAAAAAGAATCTTCTAGCGTTAACCCATTCCAATTCTTTCTTGATAACACCTTTAACAGCCATTCTAGCACTTCTGTCATGCAAATCAACAAATTGAACAGAGATCTTGTGGTAAATTGGATATAGTAGTTCTTCTCTAGCAGTCAGTTTCTTAGAAATCTCTTCTTTAGCTTCTGCAGACAAATCCTTTGCAGCCAATTGTTCTTTCAATTCTCTGTAAGTGTCATCTAATCTAGCCATGGTGCTTAGCAATTTTTCTCTTCTATATTTAATACCAACCATACCCTCTGGTTCCAAAACACCACCACGAGCTTCAACATCACCATAAGATTCCATATAATCAGCATTGATGGTCGAGTCAATAACAGCCCAAGCACCACCTCTCAATTCACAGGTTGGTGGAATGTAAACAAAAATTGGCTGCTTGTAGTCAACCAAAGCATCAACAATGAAGGCACCGTATTTCAAAATCTCGTTGTACATATCTTTTTGCCCACCTGAGAAACCTCTCCAGTTGGCCATGATCATCAACGGCAACTGTTCACCATGGTTGAAGTCATTAATGGCTTGAGCGGTTTTGAAAGCAGAGTTTGGATGCCAGACTTGAGCAGCTTCTTGAATCATAGTTTCAGTGGAGTTAGGGTTGGCAGGATCAGCTGGGATCAAGTTTTCAACTGTTCTGGTTTCAACAGAAATAACACCCATTGGAATACCACCCAATCTAGCTCTACCAACAACAACACCTTTAGCCCAACCAGATAAAGTTTCTTGGAAGGAACCTTTGTCGAAAAGACCATATTCAAAATCACCATCTTCAGCAGTTCTACCTTCAATCATCCATCTGACATCGTATGGTTGCTGAACAGTTGGTTTGAAGTCAACATCTCTATCCCATTTATCTTCAGATTCCAAAATAGGAACTGGCATATCTCTTTTAGCTGGGACGTAGGACAACCAGTCCATGATCTTTTCAACACCAGCCAAATCGTCTTGAGCAGTCAAGTGAGAAACACCGTTGTTGTACATGATTTGAGTACCACCCAATTGCAAGTTAGAAGAGTAAACCTCCCTACCCAAAACTTTGTTGATAGACAAAGCACCAGTCAAAATAATAGGTTGACCTTCAACTTGAATAGCTCTTTTACCCAATCTGACCAAGTAAGCACCAATACCGACAGATCTACAAGAAACCAAGGTAAGGGTAAAAATATCCTTGTAAGCTCTTGCAGTGACCCCGGCAATCAAACCCGAACCTTTCAAACATTCAACACCCAAACCGTCTTCAGCACCAATGACAGCTTTGATAACATTTCTTTTTTCACCGTCCTCGACAATTGGTTCACTGACAACACTGTTCTCCTTCCCGTCTTTTTTCAGTTGAGCCAACCCTTCATCGGACATGTACAAGTATTGGAAACCTTTGTTTGGATCGTTTTCGTCATTCCAAGCAACTTGGAACAATGGGACCAATTCTTCAGCAATACCAATTCTGGCACCAGAGTTGGCAGATAAATAGATTCTTGGAATACCGTATTTTCTAGCATATTCGGTGACCTTGTTGAAAAATTCATCTTCTTTTGGACCAAAGGAACCAATCTTGAAAGTGATATCGTTGGCAACAACAACAAATTGTCTACCTCTTGGGTATTCTGGAGTTCTTGTTGTGATTTTGAAGGCAACCATACCAATGGTGTTAGCACCAGCTTCTCTTTCAACTTCCATCAAATCACCGTTTTCTCCTTCAATCAATTCATTAGAAACAAAAAAGCTGTCTGTGACTTTTGTTGTTGGAGAGAACTTTTTCCATGCTGAGGTTACAGCTTGTTTGAACAATTCAGGGAAATCGTACACATAAGTGGTACCCATCAAATGAGCTTTGTATCTCTTTGGCTGCAACCATTCCTTGACAGGATATGGAGTTGAAATAGGTCTCAAGTGCATAGAGCCTGGTTTGTCCAAAGATTTGAAAACCCAAACGCCTTCGCTGTTTTTGACTTCAGTGTACATTTCAGTTTTGACAACATACCCAGAAACATTGTTAATCAAAGCTCTCAATGGAGTGGCTGCTCCAGTTTTTGGATCAGAAACAATAATTCTAATCTCAGCAGCACCAACTCTCAATCTCAACAATCTTTTACCAAATCTTTCCAAAAACCCACCAAAGGCAGCTTGGACGTCTTGTGGAGTGATATCAAAAATGGACGAAAAGTTGATAAAAATGTGGTTCAAATCGGAGTTGGAAGTATCCAAAATTTCCAAATTATCTAAAATGTCAGACATTAAACTGTTGGCTTCGGTCTTTAAATATTCAGTGATGCTAATGTCATCTCTGATTCTACCAGTTCTGATAATACCTCTAGTGAAAAATCTTTTATCAACAGGAGAGTTCTTGGCAACAGCCTCGTAAACGTGGATGTTTCTGTTATCAGTGAATCTTTGTTTGATGTTGAAGTTGGACATTCTTCCCATTTCTAGTTGGAAAGCCAAAGCAGGTTCAACGTGTCTGATAGTTTCATCTTCTTCGTAATTTGGCCCTCTGAAAGTGTAGTATTTTGGATAACTACCATCTTTGAAAGAAAAGGAGAAAGTGATTCTTCTAATGGCAGAGTCAATCAAGTTTTGTTTGTTCATAACCAAAATTTCGTTGATTCTGTCCAAGATTTCTTTGTCAGATTCAAAACCAGCAGTCGAAGAAATGAAAACATTGGCAACGTTGCTCAAAGTTGAGTGGTTGTTAGATCTGTTTGGTGCTGGGCTAGCATGGTTGTTGCTTGGAATAATGCTCAAACCACTGGCCAAAGCTTCGTCAACGTCATCCAAGTGTTCAGCGGAAACCAAAATACCAGTTCTCAAAGTTTGGCCATCGGTTGGACCAACGTAGTTCAAGTCAGAAACCGACATTGTTCTGTTCATAAACATTTTGGATTTGGCTTGTGGGTTGGCAATAGTGGCTTCAGATGGCAATTGGAATTTCCATTCAACAACAGGAGATCCATCAACTTTGTGGTGTTTGACGTCACCGATGTTGTAAGCAGTGTATGCTCTTCTAATGTAGACATCGGCAGCAGCAGAAACAACGTCAGCGTCTTTGTCATTCAAAAATTGTGTCAAAACATCAAAAACAATGTAGTTGGAGTCGATCAATTGTTTCAAAGAAGCCAAGTCCGGTTCAGATCTCTTGGTTGTGCCTGCACCGTAAGAAGTTTCAACGACAGAAGATTTCAAAATGTGTTCGATTTGAGAGGTTCTTTCAGCGATAGATGGCAAAGCAGCTTGAATCAAAATTTCTCTTGCTTGTAAAGCAACTTTGGCAGTGGATTTAGATTCCAAAGTAACAATTTTTTCCAACGAAGGAGTGAAAATGGCAGCGACATTAGCATTCAATTGACACAATGGTTGGTAGTGCTTCAAAATGGCCAAGATCAAGTTGTTTTTGGCAACAACTCTGGAATGAGATAAAACGGTGGTGACAACTTTTTGCAAGTCTTCGGAGTTTTCGTCTCTCAGTTTCAAAACAACATCTTCTTCTCTAACGTTAGACCCACTGAACAAGTTTTCAACTTCAAAATATTCGTTCAAAAATTTGGAAAAGACAGAATATTCGTGCTGTTCCAAACCGTTGGAGTATTTTTGGGCGATATCCAACAATGGAGCAACAACACCTGCAAACAAACCGTTTACTGCAGCTTGTTCCTTGACAGCGTGTTCCAAAAGTTTATTCAACTGTCTAGCAGGAAATTCAGCATCTCTTTTGAAAGCCCTTTCCGTCAATTGATTCAATTGCTCGTCCAATGAAGCTGGCAATCTAGAGTGTAAAGCCGAAATTTCGGTATTCCATTCAGAGTATGGCAATTTTGGGTCTCTCATAACTTCGATTAAGCTTTGCAACGAAGATTTCATAATGACTTGGTTGTCGTAACCTTTCAAAATGTTTTCCAAAGTGGTCATCAAACGGTGGAATCTGTAAGAAGGTTTGGAACCTTCAACGATTGGAGCCCCATATTCTGGCAACAACCCTTGGTATGGCAAAGCGTGTTGAACTTTAGAAGGGTCATCCAAAGTCAAAATGGCCATGATGTCACCAGCAGAAAGGGAGGTACCTGGTTGTTTCAACAATTGAACCAACCCACTTTCTTGAGCAACCAAAGGCATTTGCATTTTCATGACTTCGACTTCTGCGTATGTTTGACCAGCGGTAATGTGATCACCGTTTTCAACCAAAAACTTCACCAATTTACCTGGAGAAGGTGTCTTCAATTGGGTTGGATCGTTTTCAGCTTCCAATAGCGTAGTCATCGAGTCAATAGAGATTCTTGTGGCACCGGCTTCTTCTTTCCAGTAGATGGTGTGAGATTTACCACCAAGGGCAATCAACAACCCCCCATCAGACAACTTTTTGACACCGACTTCACATTTCGAACCGTTGATAAACAAAGTGTATCTGTCATCTGCCGATTGGGCAACAGTGAATTTGTATCTCAAACCTTCATGAATAAATTCAATTGGGTACATGGTTTGCAAAAAGTTTTTGTGTGGGACTTGACCTCTTTTCAAGTTATCAACGTATTCGTTTCTAGCTTCTTCACTAGCAATAAAAGCTCTAGTAGCTGCACCACAAATAACAGCCAAAGTTGCATCTGGTTTTTCAGCAGTCATTTTTTGGGAAATCAAGTCATCTAACCAACCAGTAGTTATGGTGTTGTCTTCGAAATCCTCAGTTTCCAACAATTTGATCAAATATTCGATAGTAGTTCTAAAGTCACTTCTGATGGACAATTCTTTTAATGCAACAACCATGTGTTTTCTTGAAGCTTCTCTGTTTTCACCAAAAGCAAAAATATGACCAAATTGAGAGTCAGAGAAAGAATGGATACCACCTTTGTTACCAACGGAGAAATAACCCCAAACGTTGGACGAAGATCTGAAATTTAGTTCGCTGATGGACCCACTAGAAGGTTTGAAACCTTCACTTGGATCTTCAGAAGTGATTCTAACTGCAGTACAATGACCTTTTGGTTGAGGTTTTCTTTGAGTGGTGGTTGCAGCTTTGGATGAAAAATCAAAGTCAATTTGAGAAGCAGATTTTGGATCGGCCCCGTAGAACATTCTGATATCTCTAATTCTGTGCATTGGAATACCCATAGCAACTTGCAATTGGGAAGCTGGCAAGTTTACCCCTGTAACCATTTCAGTAGTTGGATGTTCGACTTGCAATCTTGGGTTCAATTCCAAAAAGTAAAACTTGTCTTCATCATGAGAGTACAAGTACTCAATAGTACCAGCAGAAACGTAACCAACCAGTTTCCCCAATCTAACTGCGGCTTTTTCCATTTCGGCAAAAGTGTCTGGTTTTGCAATAGTGACAGGGGCTTCTTCAATAACTTTTTGATGTCTTCTTTGAACAGAACAATCTCTACCAAACAAGGAAATGTTGGTACCGTATTGATCTGCAAACAATTGGACTTCCAAATGTCTTGCTTTCCCAGCCAATTTCATGATGAAAATTGGAGACCCAGGAATTTCATTAGCTGCTTGTTTGTACAAGGCAATAAAGTCTTTTTCGTTTTCAACTTTTCTAATACCTTTACCACCACCACCTTCACTGGCTTTGACCATGACTGGAAACCCAATTTTTTTAGCAACTTCTAAACCTTGTTCTGGAGAACTACAACACCCTTTTGCGTATACTTCGTCGTCAACGGAAACCAAACCGGTGGATTCATCCAAATTAACTTTTTCAACACCGGTACCAGACCATGGAATACATGGAACTTTAGCGTGTTGGGCAACAATGGTTGAAGAAATTTTGTCCCCTAAGGATCTCATGGCACTACCTGGAGGCCCAATAAAAAGAATTTTTCTTGGAGATGCAGCCAATCTTTCTGGCAATTGAGGGTTTTCAGAAGCGTGACCCCAACCTGCCCAAACAGCATCAACATCTGCTCTTTCGGCCATTTCCACAATCAAATCAACATTAGCATGATTGTTGTTGTTAGTACCACCTGGAACTTCGACGTATTGATCAGCCATTCTGATGTAATCGGCATTGATATCCAAATCTTCAGGAGTAGCCATTGCAACGAATTGAATGATTCTTTCGTTCCCAAAAGTTTCATAAGCCCATTTTCTAACAGATCTGATTTCTTTGACAGCAGCAATACCATTGTTGGCAATCAAAACTTTTGAAATGACAGTGTGCCCTCCATGAGATTTGACAAATTCTTTTAATAGAGAGTCTTTGGCTTTATCAACAGTATTTAAACCAATGAAATGGCTTGCTAGTTTTTTGTGCTGTGCTGTGTAATCTGTAACTTCAAATTGTGTCATTTTTTTTGGTATATTCTTGTTATTAATGATTTTAGATGTTGAATAGTTGGTTATTGTATTATTTCTTTGTACTAATTTATCAGTATAACGAATGTGATTTATTAGAGTTTGTGATGTAGTTGAGATATTAAAATGTGTATTGTTTTTTCTCCAAATTGGTAAACCAAAAATTGATGTTTGCAAATTTTTTAAAAGCACTTTTTCTTTTTAATGTACTTAATATCTTGTTTTATTCAGGTGATTTCTAAAAGTGTCCAAAGTAATGTCTTTGTTATTGCTTTAAGAAATGCGAATGAATTGATTTGTTGTTGTGTTTCTTTGCTTGTTTGTATAAAGAAGAAAAAAAAAAAATAAATGATTCAAATGAGTTTTTTTTGGTAGTTTAGACTATACGCGTTTGTTTGTTTGCTTGTTTGTTTGTTTTTGTTTGCGTTTTTGTCCGTGCTCCTTTTTCAATTTGAATAATTACTTGAAACTGGTTTCTTATGAATTTTTTTCTTTATTATCAAAAAAAGTAAGAAGTTATATATATATGTATTGCAATGGAGTGTAAACGATGCTTTACAACATTCAAAAACAAATTGACTCTTGAAATATTTACACTTCGTTCTGTGCAAGTTAACATATCAAAAGAGATCAATTGAGGTTCAGATTACAAATTTCAAGTGAAACGTCTTTCAAAGACTGTCAAGATAGATAGATATATATATAAATTCATATATTCTTATATTCATATATCCATGATGAAACCACTCACAAAATGATTACCAATTTTGATTGAAAAGAAATAATAGTTGAAGAGATGATGAAGTAATCTAGCCTGATATAAACACACAGCAGAAACAACCTTTAAAGAATAAAAAGAAGGAGGAACGAAAAAAAAAAAACAAAAAAAAAACAACAAAGATACAAAGATACAATACAATACAATACAATTAGGAACAAAATATCAGAGCTTTTATACACACTACCTCTTTTCTTTAATTATTCAAGCAGCTTGTTTGCGTCGGTTAGTAAAAG
>ERZ794936.786-NODE-786-length-12300-cov-34.028501_pt1 | contig 12300 bp, 5 predicted proteins | sample MGYA00511083_ERZ794936 | MGnify/ENA primary metagenome ERZ794936 (study PRJEB30137, sample SAMN04331409) | food metagenome | isolation source: Y2 must sample point D1 replicate A | place: Australia: South Australia | collected 2014 ... | reverse complement strand
TCTACACCTATTGCTTCTACACCTATTGCTTCTACACCTATTGCTTCTACACCTAGTGCTTCTATATCTAACACCCTTGCACGTGACAGTTACCATACTGAAAGATATTAGGTGTGCAATTAATTTGCACTCGTCCTAGTTTTACACGTGCATTCATATCACATGACCATTGTTATTTTAAATTAATCGAATAAAATCATTACGCTTACAAATAATGCCTCACTTTTTGTCAGAGGCAAAAAAAAGAAAACTAAAAAAAAAAAAATACTCGCACACAGCAAAGGCGAAAAAAAACCGAAATGGAAACTTTAATCAGCAAATTAAATGCATATTATATCAAATTTTGCAAGCATTGTTTATTTTGATAGGATCTTGATAACAACATAGATATATTTCAATTTCAGCTTTATTTCATTACCCCTCAGTACTAAGTTAACACAAGACCAAAACAACAAACCGTGTAACAACAGTTCAGGACGAAGTAAAACGATGGAAGGGTTGGGTAAGAAATTTAGCAATTTGGGAGTTCACGATATTCGGAATGCTGCGAGATTTGCACAAAATATGCTTGTGCAATACGAGCCATACCAGATTGATGTGAGAAGAGCAACAAACACCGATTCGTGGGGGCCCACTCCAAAGCATTTACAAAAAATCATGAGAAACAGATTTCAAGTCCCAATGTATTTGATCACGGAATATGTTTTGAAAAGACTTGTTGACCACATGGCAGCAAGACCAAAAAATTTCTATGAAAAGGCCAGAAAACAGTATGTCAACTATGGGAGCGAATGGAGAGTTGTTCTCAAGTGTTTGATTGTTATTGAGTTTTTACTATTGAATGTGGAAACTAGACAAGAACTGGATCAAGTGTTGAAATGTTTACAAACTCACCAACACATTTTCAAAAATCAGTTACCAAAATTCAAAATTGAGTTCTCTGCAGACGGGAAAATGGAAATTCATGAACGTGGGATATACAAGAAGAACGAAAACATTTTGCAATTTTTGGAAGATCCACAATTTTTGAAAAATGAAAGATTGAAAACGAAAAAAAATAATACAAAAATCATGCAATCAATGGCCTCCACAAGCGGATTGCCTGGAACACCATCATCGGCAAGCTCGCAACCATATGGGGCAAGAGACGTTTACGGTTCGTACGACGATACCGATTTATATGATTACACGACTGAAAACAGTGGTGGCAGCAGCAGTGGCAACGGTCGTGATCTGGACGAAGATGAAGACGAAACTAATGCCTATGGAACCTACCCAGATACAGAAGACTACTATATTAACAACAGCACTTCTACTTATGCCTCCCAGTCACAACAAAAGAAACCAACAAGACAAAGATCAATAGTTGATGAACAAAGAAGACAAAGAAGAGAAAACTTGAAACAACAGATCAAGGAATCCGAGGAAAAGAGAAAACAGCAACTGAACAAACCACAAGAACCAGTGGTTGTGGATTTGCTAGATTTTGACTCCGAACCTGTCACTGCCTCCCCAGCTACTGCTACAAACACTAAAGCTACAAATAGTAGTAGTAATAGTAGTAGTAGTAATAATTATCATAATACTGCCAACACAGGTTTCAAAAATGTATGGGCTGACGACGCCAACAACGGACTTGTTGATGAAGATGACGATGAATTTGGTGATTTCCAAGGGGACAGCAGTCCAAGTGCTGCTAACCCTCCTTTGAGCAACAACATTTTTGGAACCACTGCTAGTACTTCCAATACTAACAACAATAACGACATGTTTGCTGACTTGTTGTCTTTTTCCAAAACCAAGTTTTAAATTCACACACACGCGCCTTTTAAATTATTTTTTTTTTAATAAATACTAATTCAAGTCTTGCCTGTTCACTTTGAAAACATGATGATGTATACTATATAGCATAACATTTTTTTTACCTAGCCTTTTCAAACCAAATTATATATGGAAGCTTTAAACTTCAAGTGTCTTTCAATTTCCTTGCTCATTGCACAGGTTCAGTTATTTTTATATTAATTAGATAATGTACATGACAAAAATTAAATAGATTGCAAACACAGACTATTCTTCAGTCGGAAGAGCATCTTCTGTGTTTTCATCGTCGTCTGCCCCAGCCAAACCTTGTTCGAAAATTTGTCTCCCACTCAACTTGTTTTTATGCAGATCTTCTTTTCTCTTTCCGTCTCTAACGTCAATGCCCATCTCTTTTCTGAATTTCAGTCTCCAAGCTTTGAAAGTCTCTGGTGTAACTTCGGTACCTTGAAATTTTTTCTGTTCTTCTGCTTCCTTTGCCTTCATTTTTATCTCATCTTCCAATTCTTTAGTAGCCAAAGTTTCCGTCAAATATTGTTCACATTCTTCTTTCAAAATAGTCACAATGTTGAAAATCATTGGAATTCCAATAAGCATATCTTCTTCCAATTGTTGAGGCAGTTTTTCGTTAATAAGAGTATTTAAAAATTCGCTGTTTTGCAATTCAACCTGACTTGGCAAATCTGCCAGTTTGGATGCAATAGGATTCCCGTGGTCGTCATATTGGATTTCGTCGTCGTCGTCGTCGTCATCATCATTGTCATCGTCGCCATCTTCATCTTCATCTTCATCGTCGTCTTCTTCGTCATCGTACTCATCGTCGTCGTCGTTGCCATGGGCCCGGTTTCTGCGCGACTTCTTGGCTAACTTAACGGCTTCAACCTTGACTTCAGGTAAAATATCGGGATACTGCTCAGGATATTTGAAAGATATGTTTAGAAAATGGTTTTGACTAATGGAATCAGTGGTGAAACTTGAGGAGTCCTTTGGGATGAATTCAAGTGGTAGTTTTTTGATTAAAAACTCAATCTTAGGATATTCAGACTTGGTAATCTCTAGTTCATCAGGATAGATGCTTTCCAAAACTTCCAACTCTTGTGTTTGCTCTTCTTTGTAGTCCATCTTGGAATCGTTTTTTAAAAAGTTCAACAAGGTACTATTGTTTTTGGGCAACAAAAAAAAAAAAATCACACAGATATATAATAAGCCACAAAGTTAGCCAGTTTGTTGTGAGTTGATTGCTTAATGTCTTGTGGGTTTTTTATTTGCAGCCTCAACTTTACAAAATAACATGCCTTAAAATTATTGCAAAATCAATCTCTTCATTCTTCGTTCTCTGGGTCTTGTGGAAAACTTCTGATGCTAGTACTGACTCTTCCATCAGTAGTAAATTTCGTCCGAGCATGTAATCATATTTACCCAGAGAAACGCGAGAGTCCGAATATTAAAAAAAAGCCCCGAGAGTTACCCTCTTTTTAATATAATGTTTCACGTGACTTTTATAAATTGTATACTCCGAACCCTACAGTTCGGATTATTGAGGTCGGTATAAAAGACACCTCTGAAAAAATATCTCGGACATGAGTCAATCATTAACAAACAAAGTTTAATTTGCTCCTTTCATTATTTGGAAATGCTACTGTATATGTTTCTATGGCTGTGTTTTTTTTTTTTTGTTTTTTTTTTTGTTTTTGGGGTGTCAATTTTGTAGAATTAATTGTTAAAACAAATTCTGGTTTTGTGCACAAATACTCAACTGAGCATTAAACGTATTCAGGTGCAACTTTTGAAGCCATTTTTTTTTTTCACGGTTTTTCAGTACACATTTTTCATGCAAAAGGTATACAAAGAGTGACAAACAAAGAGTTGAGCAAATAGAAATATGTTCCTTCTGCCTAAATACCAATGACCGTCAAACTCACACACTCGCTCCGAATCTAGACATATCTGCTCAATTGCACCCCCCCCTCCTTTTCTCTTGCCCTAGTTCTCCAATCTCGTCCATCTGTTACGCTTTCAATCTTCCAGAACTTTGTGTAGGATAAAAAAAAAGAAAACTGAAGGTGAAAAAAAAAACTTGTAAAAACATTTCAAAAAAGTCAACTACAATATGAAGCCACTTATGGTAAAGGACTTGTATGCAAAGGCCGCCCTCAATTACCCTTGCTCCACTGCACAGTCAGTGATAACCAAGCCTTGTTTATCTAAAAACAGGTGTGTGTGTGTACAAGTATGATAAAATAAGCTCACAAATTGAAACAAATTGCTCTACGTTGTTTCAATCAATTAGGTCTTTAAAGCCAAGTATGTTAAAACATTCTTGCTTTTGTTATTTTCATATGATACTTTCTTGAGGTGTAGGGTGTATGATAGAGGTTTAACAAATTTGAGCCTAAAAGAAAAAGCTGTTTCAAAATTGGTCCGATGACGCTTTTTATGCATACATTAGGATTTCTTTTCACGTTTGTTTGCATTCAATTAAGTCTCTTTAAGATCACTAATCTCCACCCTTTTTTTTTTTTTGTTCATAAAATGCAATCTTTCACATAGTTGAGTTCATATCACTAAGCTGAGTGCACGTTGCTTTTAATGAAGCCATTCGTTTAAACATTTAATCAACACATCACTTTTATCAGGTGCATAATGTGGATTATTATTTTTTTTAATTTGTTTTTTTTTTTTTTTTTTTTTTCCTTCATTTTCAAATCTCTCTTATCATGTGTGGTGGTGATTAATTCTATCCGATTATTCAGAGATGCACCCTATTCCTGAATGCAACCGCTTTCGATATATTGATTCTGTTTATATAAATACGCTTAGTTATTTGAGACATCTATTCGTTTTGCATAAATGATTGTAAGATACTTCATCATACCCTTTTTTAACATGTGTACCGGAATAAAAAATAAAAAATAGAGGAAAGCAAAAGACTCACGAAAATAGAAAAAACAAATAAATGTCTAGTGGTACAGGGCAATACGGTGAATGCAACGGTATTCCACAGCAATCATTTGTCAATAACTATTCTTCTTCAGACTCTAACCTTTCAACCACAACCACTTCATCAATTTTTTCAAGAAACATGGAAGATTACAATTTGAAATTAAAAGAAGTTGAAAACTATTATTTATCCAATCTTTTGGAAGATGAGTACATTGACTCGTTTACCAAACTGAGTTTGAATCCATCTGAAACCCAAACAAGCAACAGTATTTATTCGCAAGAATTGCACCAGCAGCAACAAGCTCAACAACAACAAAGACAAGGACATGCACACTACAACCATGGGCAAACAGCTGATCCGGCTTTGCGCTCTGCATACACATCACTTCCATCGGAAGCACCACTATTCCAAAGCAACTATTATGATTCGATGAACTCATACAACAAAGGCAGCGTTTACTCTTCTATTCCTTTTGTCAACGTTGAGTATCAAAGGGAGTCCAACAAAAAACCGTTGAATTTCAACACATTTGAAGTAGCACCATTGCAAAAAAACCCAGCTGCGATGGATGAACATTACGTGTACCAAAATAGTGACAATGGATCCATCACACCGCCACAATATCCAGTGAGTGTTTCATCAGCATCAAATATCAATGTTGAACAAAACAACAACAAATTGTTGTCTCCAGTCAGCATCGATAATGAAGTTGCTCGTGCACAAAAGAAATTGCAAGAGGCTCAAGATTTTTTGAAATTTTTGGAACAACAGAAAAAGGTGCAACAAATTTCCCAAAACACAAAAAGCACTACAAACCATCATCAAAATCAAGTTTCAGCGGCTCCACGTTCACCAAAACACGCTAGAGCAAACCCACAAAGAAAAATAGAAATCAACAAGATCAACAAGTCTCTTTACAAGACTGAGTTGTGTGAAAGTTTCGTTACCACTGGGAAATGCAGATATGGGAACAAATGTCAGTTTGCCCATGGGCTGTCTGAGTTGAAATTAAAAGATGTGACTAACAATTACAGAACCAAACACTGCTCCTCCTGGATCAAGTACGGGTATTGCAAATATGGAAACAGATGTCTATTTAAACACGGAAATGACGAAGATATCAAAGTTTACCTGGCGGCAGGCACACTGTCAAATGGTGGGCCTCAAACGGATACTTTGAAAACACAAGAACACACACATGCTACGAAGAATTTCGCTTCTGCTTCACCTTCTGTCTCGCTCTCATCTTCTAGTGCAAGATCAAGCAACCGTGTGCACCATAACAACTTTGCCAATGTGAAAACTATCAAAAAGTTGAATGAAAGCTGGTAGTTTGACGGAAACAACAGCATTTGGTGCTTTTAAAATACAAATATAGGACAACCGTCTTGCTAAAAAAAAAAAAAAGCATTGAAAACAGACATATATACATTAGGATTATATGCATTATTTATTACCACTATTATCATACAAGCGTATATTTATTTAAAAAAGTTGAAAATAGTTTTTTAGAGACGAAAAAGTAGTTGCTTAGACCTTAAGTGTCTATTGATATTGACAAATGGAACGCCTTGATTAGAGCATTGCAAGCCATTCACTTAACTGTTTAAAGTTCTTTCTCCAATTCACAATTTGTGTCACGATTAATCCAGTTGGATCAGAGCTCACGTGGTTATTATGTTTACTTTTTTAGTTAAAATATTGTTGCTTGCCACGGTAAATGCTTTTGAATCAAACGTGCTCCTACTTTACCAAAAAGTAAACAATGAAATCACACAGATGCGAGATTGAACAAACAATTATAAAATAATAATAATAACATAAAGATAAAAGTGTACTACATAGAAAAAAAAATTCAAACAGTCCAAGAACAACAACGCTCTATGCCATATGGCAAGAGCTCATTTTTTCATCATCCGCCTTTTTAGCTTTGTAGTTCAAAATTTTCTTAATAATCTTGGTCCATTTGTAAAATTCTGCCACGTTTTGATCGTCCAATGCTTCTTTCAAACCTGGGAATGCAAACCCTTCGTAGCCAGTGTCTTTTCCAGCAGCATAAACAATGTGTTTGTACCATTTTCTTCCAGTCAAACCTTTTTTGTAGATAAACAGTCTTTCAAAAAATTGAATCTTCATGTTTTGACCCAAAATTCTCCATTTCAAACCAAATCTTTTCCAAAATGGTACCGAGTCGGGATTGTCAGCACTAAATTGCAAAGAATCAGTTCTTGTGTCCATGGTAATGGTATAGTTGTGGAAACCATCAAAAACTTCCTTTGTTTCAGAAATCAACACGGCCAATGTTTTTTCCGCTTTTGGAGGAACGTAGGTCAACCAAGAAATTGGGATCTTGGAAGTCAAATCCTCGAAATATCCGATCATCTCTGTTGCATACTCTTCAAAATACATATTCAAAACTTGTCTTTCACTCAACTTCACCAACGAAGCACCCAAAAACTGAGCCAATCTGTTGTGGTACACAAATCCAGGATCTTGCATAGTGGACATCCAGTGGTAAGAGTCATAGTTGGAGTGGTAATGGTAAACTGGATCCTCTGGACCCGAGGTGAAACCCATGTCGACAGATGGAATTCCCAAATGTTCCAAAAACACTGTGTAATCGGATCCAGAGCCTAAAATACCAATTTTTTCGTTTCTGCTGAAAAAATCATCAAACAAACTGGTTTCACTGTCAGCTTCTTCATAGGTGACTGATTTCATACTTTCTCTTAGCAATTTGTTCAAAGAAGGAGATGATTGAACATTCAATTTGGTACCACCAACAGCAACATCAACATTTAGGTAGGCAATGCAGTGGCCTTTCAAATTTTTGCTGTGCAGTTCCCCAAATTCAGTGGAACCCAACAGCCCATATTCTTCACCGTCCCAAGAAGCAAAAACAATGTCTCTAGAAGGTCTCCAGCCCGTGGTCAAAGTGATTTCATGCAAGGCTCTGGCAACTTCTAGCAAGACTGCAGACCCTGAGTTTGGATCAGAGGCTGATCCGGCCCATCCATCTCTGTGGTTCCCAATCAAAATGTATCCTGGTTGAGAACCGGTCCCGGTCAAGTTACCATAAACATTGTAGATAGGTCTGATGTCGTAAGACTGATTGTTGTACAAGTTTAACTGGTACGAAGGGTTAGGACCAGTGGAGTAGTCAAAGCTAGACAATCCTCCAGAAGTGCACCATGTGGAGTCAGGAATGTCGGAGCATGCGATACCGTGTCCATTCAATTTTTCCAAGATTGGCAAAACAGATCTGAAAGACATTGGCAAACTTGGAATTTTTGGAATGGACTTATAAGGATCTGTTCTTTTGGCACCTGGAACAGATGGTTTCCCCGGGGTTGTTGGGTCTCCTGGAACTTGACTCAAAAACTGAACAGAGCCTCTTTGAATGGAAGATGGGTTTCTGGCAGGGCCCTTTGGATATGGCTTGTAGCCGTCTGCTTCTTTGAAGTAGTCATCACCTGGGTCACTGTAAATGATGACACCACTGCAGCCGGCTTCTTGTGCAAATTTAACTTTCAGACCTCTGAAAATACTGCCATACTTAACAATACAGATCTTGTCCGTGAAATCAACTCCTAGTTCGCCTAAAGTTTTGAAATCGCTCTTGGTACCATAGTTGACGTAAACATATTCAGCAGTAACGTTTCCGGAGGCAGAGTAACCGTGAAATGCAGGAGTCAAATCATCGCCAATGGTTGTTGGATCTTCTTTCAATGGGTCCTCGATCAAAGAGGCTTCGTAAACAACTCTTGGTTCAGAAGAGTTCAAATAGCGGACACCAGCTTTAGTGGCATCGCTGGAAGTTGGTATTTCCAACAAAGACAAGGAGTTTTCAACAGGCAAGTTCATGTAAACTTCGTAGGTTTCATTCCAGGAAGCCAAGCCGTACTCTGCAAATTTATTCTGCGTGAACTCAACCAAATCCAATCCTTGACCAGCCAAGTGAGGATGAGCTGTGTAAATTTTGCTCCAGTCTCCAGCGTAATTTGATGATTTCAAAATGTTCAACAACAAAGCGGAAACGTCAATGCTTGTGTCGTGTGGCAGTTCGGTTTTGTTGATAAAAGAAGTGAATGACAGCAAAAGAGGTAGCTTGAACAGAACGACATACATGGTAATGGCAGCAATAAGAGCCCATTTCAAGAACCTGTTTTTTGATGTGGTTTTTGCTGTATGTTTGCTTTTCAAATTGGAAAAGTTAATTGGTTTGTAACCATCATCTTCGTTTTTTTCACCAAGCATTCTTCTTTTGGTGAGATGATTAATAGCGGGTTTTGTTAGCGATAGACTGGGTTTGAGTTTGTGGTTTTTTTTTAATCTTTAGCTTGCAACAAGTGAAAAATTGGGAGCTTAGGAAGCACTACTTTTGGAAACATTTATTCGTAAGTGCTTTTTTATATATACATATACCCACACAATCAAATAGTTAACCAACGATGAGACGTACCGATAGGTTAAAGGATTCCAGTTCTTGTTGCATATCGTTCAAAAACGACTTATCAAGATTTGCAATTTTTTTTGTTTTTTAACTTTTTTTTGATACTTCGGCAGGTCCGAGTCGCTTATCGCAGGTCTTACAATTTTCCAACTTCTGGTTTTTTTTGGTTTTTTTGGTTTTTTTTTTTTTTACTGCAACCAGAAAAGCTTGTGACTTTTCGCAAAATTTCTTGCTTCTGCAAGAGTTTCACAGACCAAATTACAGAAAAGGTTCCTTTCGAGCTGGAAACGACAATCATCGGGGATCTCCTTTATGGAGAATGCGTAACTCCCGAGATATACAATCATAAAAGAGGTGTTTCTCTTATCAAAGGTATCAGCCAAAGATGAGCCTATATACTTATTACAAAACACTATGTTCTTATCAAGAAAACTAGATGTATGACATGACAATGTTTGCTAATCGTGATCAATATAAGTATTTTCAATATCTCCAATAATGAAAAACAACAGGAATGCGATAAAAACTGCTCGGTATTCCAATACTTATTTTCTTTAAAATGACCAGTAATTAATTAGACACAAAGGCATGTATCTTTATTCCAAACTAGCACATAAAAATGTAAACTTTTTGAAAAATGGAGACATAATGGAAAAGAGCGAGACTAACCCCTTCCAAAAGTTTTAGACAAAAAACTAGCCGAGCGTGATTGTTGCTTATTAGCACTCACAGCTCTTTTGTTTGAAGATGTAGAGCGGGTGTTGTTGTTATTGTTATTGTTATTGCTATTGTTTCCATCTGCCAGGCTCTTGACAAAAAAATACGAGTTTTGCTCATTTGAATCTGAAGGTGGTCTGTTGTACGAAGATGAATGACGGTCATTTTGCTCTCGAGCTCCGCTTATAGAATGGGCTGATTGAGTTTGACGAGTAGGGTGTGCCGAAGTGTTTTTCACCACTTGTGTGGAAACCTGTTTAAATTCGCTGCTAGCATGAGCACTGCTGACGTTATTATTTTCGATCAAATATTTCAAAGAATTGTACCAGATGTTATGTCTTGATCTGGTAGGACAGGTGATTTTGATTTCTTTGGTTTTATGGTGGTCAGTTCTGATAATGATCGATTTGTGGTACAGTCCAGGGGGATATGGGTTCGAATCTTCCACTGTCAAAACATCGACAATAGCACATCCTTTAGTCTTGTCATCGTATCCTGAAGATGAAACATTGCTGCTCATTGCAGGGTTGCTATGAGACCAATACAAAGTCATCGTGTATGGATGAATCCAAAAGTATCTTTCGTGTCTGACTTTTGTTAAAATTCCAAATTTAGGATAGTACTTGTACAAATATTCTCCAATAACAGTCTGTGTCAAAGCTGCAATCACATTGTAGTCCGTTAGTGAAGCGTTGGATTTCAACGATATATCGTCTCTTGTGACATTCGACACGTCATGGACCTGGTGTGTACGAGATACAGATTCACCCCCACTGCGCTTGTCGTGGGATGCAGAATCATTGATCATATTAGTTTGTGCATTAGTGTAACTTTCTAGCAAGGCGGTATAGTGCTCTTTTGGAAGAACAACCACCCTGTCACTGTCAATCAGCTGTCCTTCGTTCAAAAAATCTTGAGATGGCGTGATAGTTGTTGTTGCTGCAGAAGATGGTGCAATGTAACAGCTTTCTGGCAAACACAAAAATCCATTCTTTTTAGCCTCTTCTTTGAAATTGTACGTGGCTGAGTTGTTGGCTCTGTTAGACTTGCTTCTAAATGAGCCCGGTGCTGGTAAAGCAGGAACAAAGACAGCACCGTTACTTTCACTTGCGGGAGAAGGTTGGACGGTTGAAGAACCGAGTTGTGGTGGATGCAAAGAGCTTACACTGTTTTGACGCTGATGAGCGGTAGGGTTTGACAAAGACACTTGCCTAATTGGTTGGCGTACTTTGATCAAACTATTAGCCCTGTTTCCTGGATTGTGGCTTACGCTCGGTGACGAAGGAACACTGCCACTGAAACTTCTTCCTTGCGGTTGATGGTTCTTGTAGTCGTTCAAATCAGATTTTTTCAGTTCTCTGTACTCATTTTTATCAATTAAAACCAAATTATGTTGTTCCAATGCAATCCGGGCCAACTGCTCTTTGCTTAGATGCGGGTTTTCCAACTCTTCTTTGATTTCCGCAAACTGGTCATGTTCAATAGATACGTACCCGTACTCACGCGCTTTCATCACAATCTCTTCAGGAGACAGCTCTTGAGACGCCAATTGATTGGTGATTTCATTGAATTGGGATTCTTCAATCGCAATCAAACCAAATTCTTTTGCCCTTTCGGTTATAATGTTTTTGTTCAAAAATGCTTGTTTTGGCTGATCAATGCTAGCTGGTTCGTAGGAATCATCAGTTTGGGTTGTTGGTTTCCCATTGTTCTGGTAGTTGCGCTCTGATTGAACAAGTTCATTTTGGTTTATTGAAGAGATGTTCTTGTCTATATTAGTCTTTCCCTCAGCATTCCCGTTTTCGCTGCCTTCTTCACTTTCGATAGTTCTTTTCGTGCTTTCAAAGTCATCATCAAAACTAAAATCCTGATGATTCGCTCTGCTGGATGCCATCAACTTTCTGTATTTAACTTTAGACAACAAGACGAGGTCGTGCTTCTTAGCGGTTTCACTAATCACGGATAAATCCCATTCATTTTGAGCAACATCCTTGTGTTCGGCCGCTGGAGGTTCATTTGCCTCAGTTTTCCTGATACCTTGTTCAGGTTTGACAGAGAGCTCTGTAGCCGTGTGAAAAGAATCATCTTCAGTATGGGAAATTTCTGGTTGCAAAAATTCTGAGTCCGTGTGCAGGGCGTGCTCTTTGAGTCTGCTAACCGCCAAACTATCATTTAACGGTGACGGATTGCCATTGGTAGGACTGGCCACTCTTTGATTGTCACGAGATATATTATGTGTGTTTGCAGATGCATCAGGTGAAACATCGGATGACTGCAATTTCTGTTTGCCAGCAGCTACCTCAGTTGGAACATCTGATGACTGCAATGTCTGTTTGCCAGCAGCTACCTCAGTTGGAACACCTGATGA
>ERZ794936.785-NODE-785-length-12305-cov-2.303184_pt1 | contig 12305 bp, 10 predicted proteins | sample MGYA00511083_ERZ794936 | MGnify/ENA primary metagenome ERZ794936 (study PRJEB30137, sample SAMN04331409) | food metagenome | isolation source: Y2 must sample point D1 replicate A | place: Australia: South Australia | collected 2014 ... | reverse complement strand
TCAAAGGTTAAATTTCAGTCATCGCTAACGGAGATCAACAACTATAAAGGTTGTCAAATTCACTAAGCTCGACCTCTAATCACGAACCGCTCAAGCCCATTGTCACCATGTCGTTCGCTATTGAAGTTGAGAAGCTTACTTACAAGTTTGCTGAATGCGCCAGGCCCTCTCTTGTTGATGTGGATTTGCAAATTCCCTGGAACACAAGAACCCTGGTTATGGGATCCAATGGTGCTGGTAAATCGACACTATTGAAAGTTCTTAGTGGTAAACATCTGTGTCTGGATGGTAAGATTCTAGTCAATGGTCAGAACCCGTTCAGCCCTGTTTGTACTGTCGGAGAAGGCCAGGAGTACCAAGTTACCACGTACTTGGGTACTGAATGGTGCCATATGAGCATTATAAACAGAGATATCGGTGTTTTAGAGCTCCTAACAAGTATTGGACTACAACATTTTCAAGAAAGAGGAGATCAATTGTGTGAGATTCTCGGTGTTGATCTACAATGGCGGATGTTCAAACTCAGTGATGGCCAGAAAAGACGCGTTCAACTGGTAATGGGACTTTTAAAACCTTGGAAAGTGTTACTACTAGACGAAGTGACAGTCGATCTCGACGTGATTGCCCGGGGCAAATTACTCCAATTCTTAAAATGGGAAACAGAAACAAGACAGTGTTCCGTTGTCTACGCGACTCATATCTTTGATGGCTTAGCCCAATGGCCTGATCAGGTACTGCATTTGAAAGAAGGTCGCATAATCGACCGTTTGGACTGCCATCGGGATGTCAAGTTTACCACCGCGAACGATGCGGGAAACGGAACGGTCGCATTCAATCGCCAGACTCCAGTGGTATCGATCTCGAAAGTCAGCAGTCTACATCCGCTCGCGGTCGCTTGGCTTACAGACGATCCAAACGAACTCAAGCAGGCCACTCCGTTGCCCGATGTTTGAACAAGCATAAGCTATACGAATTTCTCTACGAACTACGAACTATGCTGCGCTACGCTCATGCTGCTGAACAATTGTTCATCCATTCATCTACTCTTACTGGTATTCTTCATTGATCAATGTTTAGCTTTCGTTTAGCCCATCGTTTAGGCATCGTTTAGCCAAACGAGACTCGAGAAAACCGAAAAATTTCCCAAATAATGTCGATTTTAACAAGGTGCGTTAAAAACGCCTATAGAGATGATAAAAAGACCTGATCAGTAAGAAAACTATTTAAGAGCAGTGCATTCATCGTTGGTGTTATTGTGTCTAATCTTCCCCAGAGTCTTGAAAATTATCAGGAACATTTAGCGATGGATTTAGTGTTGGAAGTTTGCGACAGTTATCTGTTCGACAACCTTTATGCCAAGGTTTTGCCCACTTCATTGGCATCTCATTTTCCATCAAAGGTGCAGTCAATTTTGAAACTAAATAAAGGTGTTTGCAACAGTACCTTCCTGCAGGAAAGTATCGATACCTTGAATGCACTGCCAAGAGTTAACAAAGATGTATATGGGCTCACTCCATATCTAATGGATTTCACTCCGACGACGTTTGCTTCATTGCTTCCTCGTAACAATTTTCTAAGAGAACTGTTGTCTTTATGGGCTGTGGTGACCGTTTTTGGTTGGTTGTTGTATTTGGGTGCAGCTTCTTTGAGTTACATCTTTGTCTTCGATAAGAGTATTTTCAACCATCCACGTTATTTGAAGAATCAGATGTCTTTGGAGATTAAATTAGCTATGAGTGCCATTCCCTTCATGTCACTGTTGACTTGTCCATGGTTTATGTTGGAGTTGAACGGTCACTCAAAGTTGTACATGGAAGTGGATTGGGCAAACCACGGTTTGCGTAAGATTTTGCTAGAGTTTGTGTGCTTTATTCTATTCACTGATTGTGGTGTTTATTTGGCTCACAGATGGTTACACTGGCCTCGTGTGTACAAGGCTCTCCACAAACCTCATCATAAATGGTTGGTCTGTACACCTTTCGCTTCGCATGCTTTCCACCCAGTCGATGGTTACATCCAATCCTTGCCATACCACGTCTACCCAGTGCTAATGCCATTGAACAAGGTATCTTACCTATTGTTGTTTACCGCCATTAACTGTTGGACCATTATGATCCATGACGGTCAACACAGATTCAACAACGCCGTCGTGAACGGTACTGCATGCCACACCGTGCACCATCTATATTTCAACTACAACTACGGCCAATTCACTACTCTATGGGACAGATTGGGTGGTTCTTACCGTAGACCTGAAGACGAATTGTTCGATCCATCGCTCAGAAACAAGGACACAATGGAGAAACAGATCAAGGAGATCGAGGAGTACATCCAACTGATGGATGGTGATGATGGCAGTTATAGAGTTTACGGTACCGAGGAGAGACTCAAGAAGGTTAACTAGATCGTATTTCGCCAACGATTCGCAAACTGAACTTTATTACTTTGTTTTTTTATTTTAAAAGACTTGCAATCTTCTGATGTAGTATTGGAAGGCAAGCAATTTTACATAGATTTGGGCGTATTCATGACAATTTTTACTACAAGCTGTTTTAAAGATTTCCTGCCAATTCTGCAAATTCTTTCATTTGTAACTCGGAGCGACTTGAAGCGCGTTAGCATTAAAGGCCGCTGATCTTATTTTACTTGAATCATCGATATAAGCTGACCGATCATGTCGGAGCCTTTCCCACAAAACCCTGAGAACCGTCAGCTGTTGCAAGCTACCAGATTTGCCCGGATCTACAAGGATGGGTGCTACGTTATAAAGACTATCACTCTGGATTTTACAGTGCCCCCACATAATCATCGAGCAGAGTTATCCATACTGTCAAAACTTTCTAAGCTCAATAATCCTTTCATCATCAAGTTAATTAACAGTAGATCGCTCGATGGAGATCTGGAATTGCTTTTCCCTCGATACAGGAACGACTTACATGAGTTTATGCGCAAATGCTACAAAATGTCGACCAAAGCTGTTATGAAGATAAATCCATACTACACACTTTCTGCAAAGGTACCAATTCTACCTCAGGGTTCTTTTCAAAATACTTTCGATGTTAATAAATACGCTTATGGATTCACTTTACAATTAGCGCGAGGTCTTCAATTCCTACATCAAAATCGTATCATTCATCGTGATATAAAACCGCAAAATATCCTCGTGAACCACGCTGATGAGATGAAACTTGTAATTACAGATTTTGGCATATCTTATGACTATAGCGACACAGTTCAGTCACGGGAAGAACCTCCGACCGAGAAGATTACAGACGTATCGACATCTATCTACAAGGCGCCCGAGTTACTGTTTGGTGTTAAAAATTACTCTTTTGCAGTTGATATATGGGCCTTGATGGTTATCGTTTCTCAGTGGTTCCAGGAGAGTGCACATAACCCTTCTCGACATATCCCAGCTACATTTGATGACGGCTCTGGAAGATTTGATGACAATGATACAGGAAGCGATATTAAATTGATCCTCTCAATTTTCAGCCAATTAGGTATTCCTGCAATTAAAGACTGGCCCGAAGTAGCCCATTTTGGATCTTCTGATGCGTTTAGCGGTATGTTTGGCTCTGAAGGCGATGGCAATTATTTTGGCGATGATGAACCTGAATCAAGATCTAAAAGACTTGATACTCTGCTCCCCAGGCTTCGAGAAATTCAAAATAACGATCAGAAAGCTGCATTGAAGGATTGTATAGGGGGGATGCTCCCTTTTGAATCTAGCGTGCGTTGGACTAGTGGCCACCTGGTTCAAAGGCTCACTTTATAGCCCACTCTTATAGCATTTTCTTTCCAACTCCAAATACTGATTTAGCTCTTTAGTGCGCTTTAATTCGCTTTTCTGGACTATGTACTGTCTTTGCCAATCGATAGCTTCACTTGAGCTTGGTTGTAATTTTGTTAATCTTTGTGGAGATCCATTTAACATTCGTTTCTTACCTGGTATCGCCTGCATATTGGAGTTGGGGGTCAGGGTTAATGCTCGTTTCTTTGATTCATTCATAGTCAATGAAGTCTGATTAGGTATACTCAGTTGAAGAATTGTCTTGACACTGTGTTTGTAGCTTGTTGACAAAGGGACGAGATGGAATATTTTCAAGATACAATTTGTCAACAAAGACTACTTCAATATGTATAAGAAGTACAATTGATGGTTTAAGGCCAACGAGGTTCACCAAATGTCCCTGTACAAAGCTTTCCGGTCTCTCGTAAGGAGGGTACGGTCGGTGTTGATCCTGGCGGTCACAATCTTACTGCTCTTCTACTATACATTCGAGAATGAAATTGACATGCTCAATTCATTTGCAGAAAATGAATACATTCCATCAATAAAGGATGTGGCAAGAAACGAGGGCGGACTAGATCTAGCAGATATACGACGGGAAGGTGTGCTAAAAGATGAGCCTACAGGCTTGGATCCGACAGATTTGAAAGCTTTAAGAGAAAAGAACAAGTACTTCCCATTACTGATCTCTGATGCGTCAAAGGATCCATCTGCTTTACTGGAGACTTCAAGTGATTTGGATCCGACGAAATTTGCTAGTCATAAGGAGAGATACCCTGTATTAAATGAAGTATCACTACCGGTAATTCTAACGCCAGGAGAAGGAAGTGACTTAGCGGTTCAGAGCAGTGTATTCGAGGACGAGGGTGTAGCTGATGAAAAGATGTTGCGGAATATCAAGGAACTTTTCGTAAATACATGGAAGCAGGAAGATTTAGTCGGAAAAATCTCTGAGTTCCATTGGCCGATGAACTTGATTGATGCACTCGACACTCTATATATCTTGAAAGAAGAGGAGGAATTTGAAAGTGCATTGAATGCTATATCTGAGGTTACCTTTTCGCTGCCGCCAGCTTCCATTGAGGCTGTCGATATATCAGATGTGGGATCGCGGGCACTAGGAGGCCTGATGTCTGGCTATGAACTCTCTGGGAATGCTACTTTGCTGCAAAAGGCGAAGGAAGTAGCAGACTTTTCATTGAGAGCCTACGATACACCAAACAGACTTCCATTGCTGAACTTCTTTTGGAAATCAAAACTTGACAACAGATTTCCCTATCAAAAGGCAAATGCAGGAGCATTGACAAGCATGACATTGGAGTTGATTAAACTATCACAAATTACACAGGAAAATAAGTATTTTGATGCCGCTCAAAGAATATATCGTACGATTTCTCTTTCCACTAATGAATTCGATTTAGAGTACTTATTCCCAAATCAGGTTGACGCCTCGGGATGCACTCCAATCTCCACTGACCAAATTCAACTGGGGAGGCATTTAAGCCAATTCAAGGGTATGAAGAGTATAGATGAAAACCTTCAGTTTATTCATTGCCATCAGACAGGGAAATTGATCAGTTTTAACCCTAAAAAGGTCAAGCAAGAACAGCATTTTGACATGGATGCTCAGGCACAATTGTTGTACTCCAACTTGGTCAAGTCTTACCATCTTTTGAATGGAAATGATCTGTTGAAATTCTCTGATAACTACTTTGAACCGAATGATGATGATATCAGAGATGATTCCAAGGTCAAAAACTCACCCAGTGGAATAAATAAGAATAAAGAGAAGGCCCAGAGCTCTAGGCATATATTCACTAAGGCCATGGATTCTGTAAGGGACCTGATGGCGTTTAATCCTGCGACACCTCTGGCAGAAAACATTACACTCCTGTCGTCTCTAAAAACAAGAACCCACTTGTCGCCGGCCACCAATGAAGTTAACGTCGAAATAACCAGAATGTACGACATGAAATTTGAAAGGTGCTCCTTGGCCTCCACCTTGGCATTGGGTTCAAAACTTTTTAACATGCCCACCTTTGGCGATTTCGCTAATGATCTGGCTACCGGTTGCTTCCATTTAATAGAGGAGTTCGGGGGGTTCCAACCAGTCGAACTTTATCTGGATCCCTGTGAAAATGAGCAATGTAATTTGGACGTTGAGCTCAAAGTTGAAAGGACCAAAAACGGTCATTACTATAGACTCGATAGTGACAAAGCAGAAACAGTTCAGCAGGATGAAATCAAAGTTTCCCAGCAAGGAGATGTAACGGTTCCACCACGGAGGGTCTTGGCGTTTGCGTACAAGCAAGGGCCTTCGTTCTTCAGATCAGGCGACCTGGAAGTCGATACAAGGAAGCTTCAATGGAAAGATGATCCACGTCGTCCGCTCTGGGTCAACAAGATGGGACAGCTGAGAGTCCTCTCTCCAGACGCTGTTGAAGCTATATTTTACCTTTACAGAACTACGGGAGATGCTAAATGGAGACAAATGGCACGAACAATGTTCCAAATGACGTTAGAGACTTTACAAAACTCAAATGGTGGAGCCAAAGGAGTCTGGAAAATCAATGAATTGTATGATGATGGTACGGGTCTGGCCTCTAGTAGTTGGCTCTCTAAGACCTTGAAGTACTACTTCTTGCTTTTCTCCGACAAGAACTACTATTCTCTTGATGACTATGTCTTTACCTCTGGGGGTCATTTATTAAGGAAGGCAGAGGTGAAATCTTGAATGATTGATTAATGTTGAAATTATGATTTAAAATATGTAAATGAGTTTTTAATGAGTGAACTTATCAGTAATGTATTGTACCGATAAGTGCGAATTGTCGTTAAGAAATAAACATGGGACCCATTTCGTGCTAAAGAGGAATAGATTGGCCAAAAACAAAGGATAATTTGTTGAAAATACTATCATGAAAAACCTGTTTCAAGTGTACCATTTTACACTGGCAATGGGTATTCACCAGCCCAGTTGTAAATTTCTTTCTTTAGGTTGGTCAAAGCGTCGCTACCTTGGTCGACCTTGGCCTTGAAATCCTTCAATCTGTTAGCCTCTTTTGGCAAAGATTGTTGAGTTTCCTTGGCGATCTTGACGGCTTGATTGATGTATTGAACAATTCTGGTGAAGTCTTCTTCGCCCATACCTCTAGTACTCATAGCAGGGGCACCAATACGCACACCACCTGGAACCAAGGCGGATTTGTCACCTGGAATAGAGTTCTTGTTTAGAGCAATGTTGATTTTCTCACAGACGTATTCAACACGAGCACCATCGACACCCTGTTCTCTCAAAGAAACCAAGACCATGTGAGAGTCGGTACCATCAGAGACCAATCTGTAACCCAACTTCTTGAATTCAGCTTCCAAAGCCTTGGCGTTCTTCAAGACTTGGTTTTGGTAGTCCTTAAACTCTTGAGTGTTAGCTTGCTTCAAAGCAGTAGCCAAAGCGGAAATGGTGTGGTTGTGTGGACCACCTTGGTGACCTGGGAAAACAGAGAAGTTAATTGGGTTTCCAAATCGTAAGGGATTTCCTTACCAGTCTTTGGGTTGACACTTCTGATACCTCTTCTGAAGAAGATCATAGCACCACGAGGACCTCTCAAAGACTTGTGAGTGGTGGTGGTGACAATGTCAGCGTATTCGAATGGAGATGGGATAACACCAGCGGCAACCAAACCGGAAATGTGAGCCATGTCAACCATTAAGTAAGCACCACACTTGTCGGCGATTTCTCTCATTCTCTTGTAGTCAATCAAACGACAGTAAGCGGAAGTACCAGCAACCAAAATCTTTGGTCTGTATAGGATAGCATTCTTCTCCAAAGTGTCGTAGTCAATAATACCAGTGGCTGGGTCAACTCTGTATGGGAAAGATTCGAAGTAAGTGGAGACAGCAGAGATCTTTCTGTTCTCAGTAGCGTAACCGTGAGACAAGTGACCACCATCTGGCAAGTATAAACCCATTAGTCTCTCATGAGGTTTCATCAAAGCTTGGTAAACTTGCAAATTGGCTGGAGAACCGGACAAAGTTTGCACATTGACACCCCATCTGTCTGGAGTCAAATTGAAAGCTTCCAAAGCTCTCTTTTGACACAACAATTCCATACGGTCGATGTGTTCATTACCACCGTAGTAACGAGCACCTGGATAACCTTCAGAGTACTTGTTACACATTGGAGTTCCCAAGGCATCGAAGACAGCGGTAGAGGTGAAGTTTTCAGAAGCGATCAACACAATGGAGTGCTTTTGTCTGTCAATTTCATCCTTGATGATTTGCTCGACTTCTGGATCACTTTCACTCAAGTGAGAAGAAACCAACTTCTTGTGGCTATCGGATAAAGCGTAAGGCATTGCTGATTATAATTTACTTGTCCTGCTGAATATAGATTTCAAAGGATCCCAGAAGAAAGTGTTTAATCAGAATAGGGAAATTCTTCGAAATTGTAAACCTATATATACAAAGGTCCTAACAATTAGATTAGAAGTTGGCTAATAAAAGTTAAATTGGAATATCAACCACAACAAAACACCGACCAAAGAGAATAATCAGCTACACCTGCAGTCGATACGAGTCACTTGAAAATTTTTCATTCAATTTGATGCAATTTTTCAATTTTTCACATCATTTGTGCATGTAATCATTAACCATGACTCTGACAAACAAGAGCTGAAAAGCAGCCATCTTCATCAAGAATGCTGACTCTGGCCCTTCACGTGCAATGATAGACATATACAATCAAGCTATAGAATGTGTACTTCGTTCTTTTGTTCTTAGTGAATGTTCGACTCTGCTATGAGCTTATAGCAGGCTGGGATATGGTCGAGCTGTTCGCTGCATACCGAAACTCCCATATGTCCAATACGAACGCACTGGGAAGCGATTTGCTTATGGATCCCACCTGTAATGACAGTTCCGTGCTGCTTGAGGTAGCTGATTAGTTTTGGAGGGTCTTTGACGTAGAAAACTGTTAGACCGTGAGCAGCTGCTTCGGATGGATACTTGGTGACTAGCTTGAAGCCCAAATCGTCGGTGAGCTTTTTCTTGAGCCATTCGCTGGTCTTGCGGTGCTTTTCCCAGCGGAGTTCGAGGCCGTCAGCTAGTAGTTCCTTGAGAGCTACATCAAGACTTTTGACCATCTGAACCGATAGTGTTGCAAAATACTTTGGTTTTTGGTCCTCGTAAGCTTGCATCACTGGGATCCACTTCTTAAGTGAAGCATAGTAGGAGCGGGGTTTCCTGCTGGGGTCCAAGGCATGCTCGAGAGCTCTCTGACTGATCATCGAAATACTGAGGCCTGGAGCAGCTCCAATGGCCTTTTGTGATGCCGATAGACAGAAATCGATGCCCCATTTGTCAAACTCAAACTCTTCGCAACCAATTGAACACACTCCATCGACAATGATGAACGTCGAAGGAGAAAGCTCGTGAACCAGCTCGGCTATTCTTTGAACGTTCGACAACACACCTGTTGAAGTATCAACCTGTGTGATTGTAATTGCTTTGTACTGCTTCTTCTTTAGTTGTTGCTCAACTTCTTGAAAAGGAACCTGATCTCCAAGTGGAGCCTCCAACTTATCTACCTTGGCTCCATAAAGTTCAAGACAGTCTTGGAACGAGTCACTAAAGTAACCAGTCCCTATCACTAGCACTTCATCCTCCGGATCAACCAAATTGGCAGCAGCGACATCCCAACCCAATGTGCCGGAACCTACAAGCACAATTGGCTGACCCTGGGTCTCATGAGCCCTAAACAGTTTCCTACAGTTTTTCAACACACCTTGGAATAGGTTTACAAATTCGGGAACTGTGGGGCTACAAGATGGCGAGCCCAGTGCTTGTTGCACTTTCTCACTAATTACTATTGGACCTGGTATAAGCAGCGTATCGTTCGACATGGTTCTGGTAACCTGAAACTGGGGCAATAAACTATTGACACATCCACAACCGTCCAGGTTATATAGCAACCTGGGGTACGGCACTACTTGATGACCCAGTGGGGTCTTCATTACGCTCTCCGGAGCTACGGGCTACCATCACATGATGTTACAGGACTATATAGATACTTAGCAATTGGTAGGTCTAAAGGGAACCAAATGTCGCAGCTTTGGCGCGCCAATTTGGACCGTTGTGACCTGTTGATTATACCAGGAATGACGTAGACTCGAAGGAATTTAAACTTGACTGCGCTTCGGACAGAACAAGTGCATAAGTTGTAGTTGAGGTGTGGAAGGACGTGGGAGACACACGGATATTTTGTTCTTCATCTCACAACTATGCCTGTTGTAGCTGTAATCACGGCTGGATTACGCCAATCGTCGAATTCAAACGAGCTGTTATCATTTCCGGTAAACCATTCTGGAGGAGTTGTTAAAGTTAGAGGTTCTACTTGTGGTTCGACTTCCTGAGACCTGCTCAAAAGCAGATCCCAGCTGCGATTTTGATCCTCTTCGTCTTTAACCAGGCTGACAGGCGTTAGAGCCGCCACAGGCGACGACTGGCCCGTCTGAAAGCCATTTCCCATAAGATTCCTATACTCTAGTAGCGATTCTCGGCCGTTGTCTCCGACAACAGCATCAAGATCGTCAATACTGGCCAGCAGTCGCTCCATCACTTCACATTTGTGCTCTAGTTCTTCCAAATGAGCCCTTTTCTTCTCTCTACTGTGATGTGCGGCCTTGCGGTTCCTTAGGATTCTCTCAATACGCCTTTGTTCTTTCTCCTCCTGAGTTCTAGCCCGTTTTCTTGGAGGTAAACTGGTCTTGAAATCTGTAGGTATCTGTAAACTGTCGCTGGCCATCCTGAATGTGTGTGTGTCTCCCACTATTGGTGTCCTTGTCCTTCTGGGAGGGAAGATGAAAAGACACGGTTGCAACTTTGATTTTTTTAAGCCTTTTATATAGTAAAAAAATTGGAAAGCCACGATGAAAGGAACGATTCAACAAGGCAAAGAGGCTGAACGAGATCTCGAGAGGACTCAATAAGGATTGAAGTGGGATCAACAAACAAGTTTGACACGTAGCGCCTCAATTAAAGCTCTCGCGAGTTAAGATGAGCAATATATGAATCTTCCAGACCTGTGCAAATCTGGCCAGGTTTTACTAATTGGGATAAGGCCCCAGTGGGTATGGCAACGCCGGTTGATAACTAGTTCCGATCTGCTATTCAAGCAATTGTAGAGATACAGATAAAAGAGCTCAAAATTACGATGCAGCAAAGGTGAGGGATGGCTCAAGGGATATCAGCTGTAAGCAATACATTGGACCAGCAAAGGTAATCTCTCCCTCTTGTTCTACTGATGCATCAAGAGGTGAACTTCTGTATCTTTATTACTCCAGAGCTCACAATGGTATTGAGGAAAAGGTGAGGGCCAATCTCTGAATTTGGAGCAACATGTGGACTGCACATGGGTTGATGCTAGTCTTAAGGTCTGACGATTTACACAAAAATGCTACACTAGAGGTTCTCACCTTCTTACACTCGATATCGTGAGACTAAAAACCAATCTCTCTTACTAGAAGCACTTCGAGGCCAAGTTCAATTCGACAACTTAGACCTTGTAGCATGATAGTAGAAGCGATCAGTTTGACATGTCATCTATAGTACTTATATATATAACTTGATGACATATTAGACCTTGCGAGATTTCTTTGCCGCTGGTTCGCCAACCTTCTCCTGATTGCTCTGCTCCTGCTGCTGCTCGTTGGCTTTTTCTTGCTCTTTTGACTTCACGTATTCCGCTGTCTCCTGCTTACTCTTAAAATAATGATCGCGGTACCATTGCAACTGCTCGATACTTTCGAGAATATCGCTCTTGGCAGTATGGTTCTTATCCTTCCTTGGTGCCAGCTTCGAAAGTGAAGGATTGTGTCGACGACAAACTTCCATGATCGAACTGACGTCTACGATCCGATAGAATAAGTGATCCACAATGCTCGGGAAATCTTTCAACATGAATAAGCGGTCCATATGCACCGAATTGCCCGCAAGCAGCCCCACACGAGAGTCTGGGACATACCTCTTAATAAACTGCAGTAACTCTTGCTCAACTTGCTCTTTAGTCTTGGTGCTCTCAAGTACTTTCTTTGTAAGTCCACTGGCACCGTGATGCTCAATGCACCACTCGTTCATACCATCCAGCACACTACGATCACAATGAATCACGCTCTCATAACAATTATCTTGTACAACATTTAGCTCCCCATCAGTGATGATACAGCAGATCTCAATAATCCTGTCTCGCTGGTGATCCAGTCCGGTCATCTCGCAATCGATCCACACCAGCGGATTCGATACACTTTTCTGCTTCTCCATTCTCAAGTACCAGTTACGTCTACCACTCAACTGTCTCACCTGTAAACACCTTGCAATACGGCTCAACATATCCAGATATCAAGACTACTTTCTGCTTACAATTAGCAGCCAATTAGTTGAAATTTTTCGTGCTCTGCGCTCACTCAGCCAAATTGCAAGCAACGAGACCTATAAACCACCATTTAATTTCCATATT
>ERZ794936.783-NODE-783-length-12330-cov-6.135316_pt1 | contig 12330 bp, 6 predicted proteins | sample MGYA00511083_ERZ794936 | MGnify/ENA primary metagenome ERZ794936 (study PRJEB30137, sample SAMN04331409) | food metagenome | isolation source: Y2 must sample point D1 replicate A | place: Australia: South Australia | collected 2014 ... | reverse complement strand
CAGATTTATACAAAACCTTTTGTAAGTCAAACCCCAATTTGTAGTCTGTCTCGAAGTCTCTGTTATCCGAGACCAGGAACTCGTCGCTCAACACATCGGCTTTGATGTCACTTATAAGGTCTTGAAAATATCCATAGTATTCATTGTTAAGCATCCTGAACATCTTCGTGATATGCAAAGTCACGAGATGTTTAGAGAGCGATGAGTTGAGTCTTTTCCCAAATCTATACAAATCTTCGAGTTTCGTGTAAAGGCCTCGCTGAAAAGCCAAGCCAAAGTACGCGTTGATCTCGTTCTCTCCGGTTAAGTGAAATCTGTAGATATCGAAAAGCTGCTTCTGATTTCTAACCGAAGGCTCAAGGTTGAGCTTGTATGCCAAAACGTCATGTTGGATCATCTTGATCTTCAAATCCTCATATGTGTCCAATGCCAACGATGAGCCGCTAATTGTGGAGTAAAGATTGAGAAGCCAAAGTTTGATGTTGAAGTTTTCAGGATCTCTCTTGGCAAACTCCTCGAGCCGCACGATGTGCTCTAGAATCTTTGTTGTTGACAAGTCCCGGCTGAAATCTTGTATCATGGATGCGAGGTATAAGTCACTAAGCTCGGGGTTGTCATATCTGGCATACACTTTCCAGTCGAGGGGATGATTGCCAGATCTCAGCAAGATTTTCTCGATATTAATGCATATAGCAGCCTCGTGTCCAGAAAGGCTTTCTTTCGAAAGAAGTGAGTTTTTTTGTGTGACTATCTCATCAAAGAATTTCTCGCTGACGTCGAAGGCTCGAAGGTCGAGAGAGCAACATGCCATAGCCATGTATTTCTCATAGTATTTGGCGATAGCTTGTTCAAGGCCACAATCGTAGACGCGACAAATCTCCATGTTGGCAACATATGAGTTTCGAGAGTCAAATTTGATGAGCGAAGAGAGAGCTTCTTGTGGCTTCTTTAGCGCAAATCCGGCCTTGATGAGATACCTCCACGTATCGTAATCATTGAAAGACTGATCAAAGAGCAAGTTGTGCGAGTATGCGTATAAAGTCTCCCACTCCTCAGACTTATCAAGTGCGTCAAGGTACAAAAGAACCAACTCGAGCTCTTTGTTTTGGGCAGACTCGAGGACTTTTATGGCAGAGGAAAACTTGTTCTTTTTCATCATAATGGAAGCAAACAAAAATGCCTCCTGGTTTGTTTGCAAAGGTTCGAGACTCTCCATGGTCTTCGAAGCTGATTCCAACACTTGCTGGGCCTCTTTCTCCGACTTCGTCTCGCCACTCCAAATAAGGTCTGCAAATGCGGATGCGAGCTGATAATCGCGATTCAGCGGAAAAGCCTTTCTTTGGGCAAGGGCCGATTTGTGCATCATTTGACCATCAAAATCTTGCACAGATTTATCGAACCAGGCCGTGAGGAGTTCGGCAGATGGATACTTTTTTGCTGCATTGGCATAAATAGATTGGGCATCCTGTCTGCGACCAAGCTTGCAGTATACTTCGAAAAGAAGTTTTAGAGTTGGCGAGTCACCGGGCACTTTCGCCCTAATTGCATCGCATTCTTTCAACGACTCTTTCGCAGACCCGGTGCTCAAAAGATAGAATGCATTCACAGCACGGTAGTAGTTTTTCTGAGGAAATCTAGCGATCCTCGAATTGATTTCGTGCTTTGCAGCCGCGTATCTTTTAGCTCGAATGGCGTTCAAAATTTCCTCGTCAGTCATATTTGCGAGTTTCACCGTTTAGCTCGGCTCGGCATCGGCTGGACGATGAATCTGGCCACAAGTCTAACCTCGTCTGTGCGTGCATATAACCTGCAGCTGCGAGTATCTTTTTTCTTAGTCATGTGACCCCTCACGGTCACGAGACCAAGATCGCAACAGAAGCCAGCGGCGAGCAAACGCGATGGGATTGATCTTTCGAGTTTCACTCGCATAAGTCCGCCAGGATTTCCAAGCTTCAACTTGAACCCGATCCAGGTCTGGTTTTATCAAATCGACGTGTTTTACCGGAAAAAAGTCGATTAATTTCTACTATACATGTATATCGCTATGAAACGGCCGCGCCTGGCGGGGCGAAACCTGCCAAGGACTTTCCTGCAGAATGCGCCACCACAATTTACTGCTGCGATCCGCCACCTCCGGGTTCGATGCTGTGTCGGGACGACAGCAGCACACGTGGACCGTTTATTACACCCAATTTGGTATCCGGTCATTCGACCTTTAAGCATTAGTCACAGCTTTCTCTATTCCACGTGCTTCGCCTTCAAGATTTCTGTCAAAGATGCCATTCTCCTTCCTCTATATATTCATACGACATTGAACTGCAATAGCTGAAGTGTGCTTCGTGTAACTCAAGGGTTTCAATTTATTAGCATAATGTGAGAAAGGTTTCTGCGTGAGGTTTTACTGCCAAGCACAAAATCTTCTTTTGTGTGGAGTAGGTCTGAGATCTCCTGGCTTCCTGCTCTACTTCCCGTGATACACTTTTCGAGATATTCCCCTTATTCCCAAAGTGGATCTCCTATTCGGCGATATTCTTCCGGCTTATCGGCAACTGCGAAATTAACAACGTTTTTGCCAAGCTCGACATGTTGCATAGCCGTGATAAGAATTTGAAGGGCTTGCTTCTCTGCACTTCTGTGGAGTTCTATGCACAACAGAGAAAAGGCAGCACCTGTAAGTGCAGGACACGGCAGACAAAACAGAGTGGGAACAATTGCTTTTTCATTGTTTCGAATCCCAGTCATTACTGTAATAAATACGGCAAGTCGAACAATGGGTGTGCTGAGCCTCGACTAGTACCATCACGGATACCAAATAAGTATATCTAGAAAATATTGGTCAGCTGTAAATCTATTTTTACGAGAAAGCTCACTCTGGAGATAAGGTTTTGCGCTTGATGCAAGTCTGTGCGGTGCATTCTTGGCCACTCTTGGCATATTGCTCCATAAAATATCCCCATTCATAATCAAGATGTAGCGATGACTATATAAGTACGCACTGTGTCCCCACCAATCTTGCGCGTGACAATAATTTTTACAACAATATTATTAGCTTCGAAGACTGTGATGTCTACTAGAAATAATCTCGACGACAACAAAGATCGCACAGGACATAATCCTAATGACTACGGAGATGCATCTTCTTCTTCTACCGAGCTCACAAAAACCACTGAATTCGTGCCATACAGGCTCTCCGCAACACGAGTGATCAGCAATTTTCACACTGATGCCACGCAAGGCTTGTCGTCCCTGCAAGTGGAGGACTTGAAGAGACAGTATGGTGAAAACACACTTGGTGAGGGGGACAAGATCAGCTACACCAAGATCTTGGCTCACCAAACTTTTAATGCAATGATTATGGTGTTGATCATTTCGATGGTAATTGCATTAGCTATCAAGGACTGGATTTCTGGTGGTGTCATTGCCGCAGTTGTGGGAATTAACATCACCATCGGCTTCGTTCAGGAAATGAAGGCGGAAAAAACGATGGGATCTCTTAGATCTTTATCTTCCTCTACAGCGCGTGTTACCAGAAATGGCGACGACATTACTATTCCCACCGAGGAGGTTGTGCCAGGTGACATCGTTCATATTAAGGTGGGCGACACGATTCCCGCGGACTTGCGTTTGATTGATAGCGTAAATTTGGAAACCGACGAAGCCCTTTTGACTGGTGAATCCTTGCCTGTTGCAAAAAACCAGGATGAAGTTTACGCTGATGCTTCCACCAGTGTTCCTGTGGGTGACAGATTGAACATGGCGTTTTCCTCCTCGGTTGTGTCCAAGGGCAGAGGCAGCGGTGTAGCTGTGGCCACGGGCTTGGATACCGAAATCGGTAAGATTGCGCAATCGTTGAAGTCTGATACTGGGCTTATTAGAAAAGTCGACAAGTCAAATGGCAGGAAACCTTCGTCCAAAGAGTACACGAGGGCATTTTTCGGAACGTTCAAGGATATCTTGGGCAACTTCTTGGGTGTCACAGAAGGCACTCCATTGCAGAGAGTTTTGTCATGGTTGGCGATTGTTTTGTTTTGGATCGCTGTGGTGTTTGCCATTGTGGTCATGGCCACGCAAACTTTCCACGTCAACAAGGAGGTAGCCATCTACGCTATTTGTGTGGCCTTATCCATGATCCCTTCGGCCTTGATTGTGGTGTTGACCATCACTATGGCTGTGGGTGCCCAGGTTATGGTGTCCAAGAATGTGATTGTTCGTAAGTTGGACTCATTAGAGGCCTTGGGAGGCATCGACGATATTTGCTCTGACAAGACGGGAACTTTGACGCAAGGAAAGATGATTACAAAGAAGGTGTGGATTCCATCTGTCGGAACCTTTTCCATGGACAATGTCAATGAGCCATTCAACCCTGAACTTGGAGACTTATCTCACACCAAATTCTCTCCTTATTTCATCAAGGAGACAGATGAAGAGATTGACTTCAGGCCGATTGATAAGGCTGCCTCTGACAAGTTTGCCAACAATTTCAAGAACTGGCTCAAGGTCGCGACCTTGGCTAATATCGCAACTGTGAATCAGTCGAAGGACGAGGAATCTGGCGAATTGGTGTGGAAGGCACATGGCGATGCGACTGAGGTTGCAATTCAAGTGTTCTGCTGCAGAGTCGGATATGCCAGAGACGAGATTCTGAGCGGCTTCGAGCACATTGAGGAGTATCCATTCGACTCGTCCATCAAGAGAATGTCGTCCATTTACAAAATGGGTGACGAAACGAAGATCTTTACTAAGGGTGCAGTTGAGCGTATTTTGAGAAGATGCTCTCACTGGACAGGCAACCCTGAGGAGAATACCGACACTTCTGAACTAATTGAAATGACAGACGAACACATCAACGAGATTGAGGCGAACATGGACGCTTTATCCTCGCAAGGATTGCGTGTGTTGGCGTTCGCTTCAAGGGACTTCGACCCTCAGAAGGACGATTTGAAGGACAGAGAGGCCATCGAGTCCAATCTCACATTCCATGGCTTAGTTGGTATCTACGACCCTCCAAGACTCGAGACCGCGCATTCGGTCAAATTGTGTCACAAGGCCGGTATCAACGTCCACATGGTCACCGGTGACCACCCTAGCACGGCCAAGGCCATTGCGCAGGAGGTTGGTATCATCCCTCACAATTTGTATCACTACAGTGACGAGGTTGTGAAGGCTATGTGCATGACAGCAACTGAGTTTGATGGCTTGACCGATGAACAGATTGACGCTTTGCCTGTGTTGCCATTGGTGATTGCTCGCTGTGCACCTCAGACTAAAGTGCGTATGATTGACGCTTTGCATCGCCGCGACAAGTTCTGTGCCATGACTGGTGACGGTGTTAACGACTCCCCTTCGTTGAAGAAGGCGGACGTTGGTATCGCTATGGGTCTCAATGGGTCTGATGTGGCAAAAGACGCCTCAGACATTGTGTTGACAGATGACAACTTCTCGTCTATTTTGCATGCTATCGAGGAAGGACGGCGGATGGCGGCTAACATCCAGAAGTTCATCTTGCAACTTTTGGCAGAAAATGTTGCGCAGGCTATCTACTTGATGGTTGGCTTGGCTTTCATTGACGATTCTGGGTTCTCTGTGTTTCCCTTGTCCCCTGTGGAAGTCTTGTGGATCTTGGTGGTCACCTCTTGTTTCCCAGCCATGGGTTTGGGACAGGAACAGGCCATTGACGGCGTCTTGAACCAGCCCCCTAATCGCAAGATTTTCACTAAGGAGCTTCTTTGCGACATGGTGGGCTACGGTGTTTGGATGGCTGCGTGCTGTATGCTAGGCTTTGTGTTGGTTGTCTTCGGCGTTGGCGATGGAAACTTGGGCGTTGGCTGTAATGAGGTCAGCGCCGACGCAGATGTGTGTAACTTGGTCTTCAGAGGAAGATCTACATCATTCGCTATCATGACTTGGTGTGCGCTCATTTTGGCGTGGGAGTGTGTTCACCCAAACAACTCGTTGTTCCTTATGAGACAAGAGACGGACAACCCGTGGTGGAAGCAAACGGCAATCGACCTCTGGGCCAACCAATTCTTATTCTGGTCTGTGATTGGAGGTTTTGTTTCCGTTTTCCCTGTTGTCTATATCCCAGTCATCAACAACAAGGTATTCTTGCATGCGCCAATCGGCCAAGAGTGGGGCTTTGCGTTCGCTTTCAGTCTTCTTTATCTTTTGGGATGTGAAGCTTGGAAGTGGGGGAAGAGAGTTTACAAACGTAAGTGGAGCTCGAAGATTAAGAACCCCGAATACGAGTTGGAGAGGAAGGACAATTTCCAACGGTATGCTTCCTTCTCTAGAAGCAACACAATTGATCCAGACATGCTTGCATAATTTCTATTCCATATCTTTTCATATAGACAATTCATAATTCTATAAAACTCAGCCTCAACGTAGCAACTGGTTTCTTACACGAAAGTCACCCCCAAGGTGTTCGGTAACCCCGCAGTTTACGATCATACCCCTTCCCAGAGCTTTCTCGACATCGATCACGGTAACAGAAGTGTTGTATGGCACCCTGAGATCACTTGCTGAGAGCCCTTCGGCCAAATCGTACTTTCTGTCTCTATGTAAATGATTGGTGAATGCTGTAATGACACCTCCGTGAGTGCAGAGCAAGACGTTCTTGTGGCTATTGATTGTGGCTCTTTTCAACGCAGAGTCATACACTTCTGAGACTCTTTCAATCAACGCAGACTCTTTTTCACCAAGATTACGAAAGCTTTCACCATAGGTCAGGAGCGCCTCCGCTAAGGCCATACCTTGCACCTTCCCCATGTCACGCTCGCGCAATTTGGGAGTTTCAGAGTATGAGGTAGTTTTTTGAAACTTCAAGATTGGCTTGGCAGTGTTTACACACCGGCATAAGTCAGAGGAAACGATATCATCAATGGGTATAGGTTCAAGATGTGACGCAACTTTTTCCGCTTGTTGTGCTCCCTCTTCATTGATGTCTATGTCTATGTGACCCTGGAGAATTTTCTTCGCATTCCAGTCTGTCCTGCCGTGTCTCACGATAAACACCCTCGTGATTTGGGGATCCTCGTTGGCCACAATTTCTCTAGTCATTGATGAGTCTAAACGAAAGTATCATGCTCAAGTCCGCTTGTATTCGCAAGTCACGTGATCTAATAATAACGATGACGACGTGAGTCATAATCACACATGATCTTTTCAAAAGCGAAGGAAAGAAATCACTGGTGAGTCGAGTAATCTTCCGAAACCCTGAAATCTACTTTAAAAGGTTTATGCGTTGTACATGAATTGAAATCGGTAGTGAATAATGGGGGCTGCAACTTGATATCAGTATCATGGTGAATGGGAATTCAATGAAAACAAAATCACAAATCTAAAGCGTGATGAGTGCTCACCTAGCCACAGTTGGTAATATTTTGTAGATTTCAGCCCTTGAGTACTTTGTGTGGTATTTAGAGATTTTTTAATATTAAATTTGAATTTTTATGCATGTTTTTCAATTTCAAATTCGCACCCAGGTGGCAAAACTTAATTGTGACGCATAAAATGAAGTCCTCAGTCTATGTGAGAGGAAAATTCGGTAATGACAATCAATTCGATACACATGGCCGTGAGACAAGCCGTAAAAGGCGGGGTAGAGCATACGTTGATTTTTTGCTGACTAAACACATACCTGCCGATTGGCCACTCTTTATTGTGAATCGGAAAAATACTTACCTGATATGGGCATTGGCTTGTGCGACTTTCCGCTGTCCCGACATTCGAGTTCCAATTGTTTACCGAATTGACCAATGAAACCTATGCTAAGAAAAATTTTGCGGTCGAAGGTTTGAGAGAGTTTTGTGACAAACATTGTAGTTTGATGATTCTAGTGGGGAATGAAACAATTGCCCTTTTTACAATCCTTTTGTAGCCCCACATCTTCGTGTGGCATTGTATGTTGAACAAACTTTTTATGCCACTCCCTACTAAAATCAACCAATAGTAAATTTCTCTTCCAACCACTCACAGAGCTAATGTGGTGACCACTAGATGTGTATGAGATTATTCGAATACTTTTTGCCATAAACTACTGAAAGCTGAGCGACTGGTCAAAAAACAATACTTGATTTTGTATATGAACAACTTTCTGACCTCGCTCTGAGCCGTCGACGCATTCATTGTGACCTGCACCTTTAAGTGATCAAAAGATCATGCGCTTACGGTCTCACGTACAGCAAAAAACCACTTTTCTTACCCACCTTTGTGTACAACAATTGTGCCCGGTGATTTTCAAACTGCGTGTTCCAGTATACTTTTTTGACACCTAATTTGTCCGCTTCCTGGTAAACAAACTCGATCAATTTCCGGCCCACACCACCAAGTCTGCTTTTGCTCGACACAAATAAGTCGTTAAGGTACAACGCGTCTTCCACAGTCCAAGTATTCCTGTGTGTCAAGTAGGTGGCAAAGCCGATGAGCGAGCCTGTTTCGTCAGTGGCGACCGCCGCATAAACGGGCTCGTTGACATCCAAAAATCTATTGAATGTGGTATTTGTGATTTCAGACGTCATTTTGTCCAAGGACTTGTAAAACTCCAAATAAGAATCTTCCCCGGACCAGAGCTGCACCCATTGTTCCTTATCTTCGGCTGAGATTGGTCTGATAGTTGTCATTGTCTGTCCTTTTTTGCCTCTTGAACTGAAAAATAAAATGCTGAGCAAGACATTAAAAGGATATAAGACAGTCTTTTAAGCTTTTAATTTTATATCCTTTTTTCGTCGATTAGTCATGGTAACCCGCTGTGATAAGAAATCCCGCTAAGATCTCGACCGCATGCGAATTCTGCATTTGGCATGTCATCCCCTGCTGCGCGCTTCGTGCTCCGCTTCAGTATCCTGAGACCATTTTGCGCCCAACGTTTCGTTGTAAAATAAAAGCTTATAGACCAAGTATAGAGAGGGGAACACAACGTACAATGAAATATGAGAAAAAAAAGAGCGCGGTAGATAACATAACTCCGCCAATGCTCGAAGAAGGAAGAAGTGGGGCACATTAGAGCCTGCGTGCCCGTTTGGGGCTTACGCACCGCGCAAGCACAATCTCGTGTATCGAAAACGGGTCGCGGGGAACCAAAAGGGTTTACGAGCGAGCTCGTGGCTTCATTGTGGCATGAATGCCCACAACCGGGACTGTCACACCTGCAAAAAAAGTTTACTGTTCCTGTGTCCTAACATGCCAAACCACTGTTAAGCTATTGCATTGTCACCCATGCCTGAGGGCTCAATTATTGGATGACCATCGCGTTATTTGGGGAAGCCAAGGCATTTCCTGTATAGCAGTTCCGCACAAGGAACCAGATGTACGCAAGCCCCATTTTTATGCTTGTAGCCTTCAATAGAACTGGAGATCCGCGAATTCTTTGATGCAGTAGCTATTCTCCTCTGCTCTGATTTCCCCAGACTGCTCGCTTTGGATCGACGATGAAATAATCTTCCTGTATACGTACCAAGTTTTAAAGACGGCACAAGACCCGAGCCAGGCTCACATAATCACATTAAAGTGTACCACATTGCCCACTTGGCTTGCCTTTCGCTCATGCACATTATTTCATTCACCATTTTATGATTGTGAATTTGCTGAGGGAATCGAAGAAACGGGGCAAGTACGGGCGACCTTGCGACCGCTGTGCGGCCCGACGGATTCGATGTTTGACTTCCGAAGATTCGGCGTTTTGCACAGGCTGCCTCAACCTGGGAGAGAAATGTACCCGTGACCGGGTACGCAAGAAATCAGGGCCAAAAAATGGTCGCCGCAGCCGCTCGCTTCCTGATTCTCTGACAGAATCCAGCGAGACATTATATGGCATGGCCAACGACGCTCACACTGCTGAAGTGGGCCATGATGGTGTCTTTTCGGACCATACACACCCGTTTGCGATGAGAATGGATCCGAGTCGAAATACGAGCGGCTACGAGATGCCTCAAATGCTACTGTCGAACATGTCCTTTCAAGGGCATTCTATCTCAGGTCCACTCGATCCACGGATCCTGGGACAACAGGAACACCAATCTCCGAGACAGCTCTTTGATGGACATGTTATTCAACAGCCCATGCGTGGCCCGCATACGCTTACAGGTTTTCATAATGTTGGCTCTCAACAGTCAATGATTCCCCAATTCTCGGGCCACACCCCTCCGCTTGCGCAGTTGCAATATCCAGAAACGGGCCTACATATCAGTCAGCAACCTTATTCGATCTATACACATAACGTGACGCCTCTGCAGAGTGAACTGCGGCAAAAGTCTCTGGACGGAGTACAGAATGCAGAACAACAGAATGCACGCTGTTCTCCGATCAATAGCGAGGACCTTTTATCCGCCTTCAAGTCGAGTCTGTCTCCACACGTGGCTCGGATATCTCTCGAAAGCTTACAACTGCTTGTGAATATTTTCCAGACTTGCTTCTATGGCTATTGGCCCGTGCTCTCTTTGAGTGAATTGATTTTGAACATTCTGGACGGTGCTGATCCCGCTATAGAGGGTAATCACATCATTCTCAACGAAAAAAACGCCATGTCATATGCTCTTTGCTGCGCAGTCTGTGCGGCCGTCACAACACAACTCTCATTCGTCTCGAATGAAAACCTCGCCTTATTGGTGGGCCCGGTGACAGATGAGGACTATTCGAATGAAGCAAAGCGCGTGCGCAATCTTTTTGACCATAACGAAAATCCTTGTATCGAGACCTTGTTGTCGTCTTTCTTTCTTTACGCGCACTATGCCAATCAAAAGGGTAAAATAACCCAGGCGAAAATGTATTTACGTGAGGCAATAACGATGGCACAAATCCTAGGCTTACACGAAAAGAGCCATTACACAAGCAAGTCCCGCGCAGAAGTGCATCGAAAGCGCAAGATATACTACACTCTTTTGGTGACAGAACGATATGTGTGCTTTGAGGAAGGGTTGCCGGTGATACTTGACCCTTGTATCGAGTTTCCTGAAGTGGCGGATGAAGAGCATCCACAGTTATTCGTTGGTTTTTACGAGCTCATCCAAATTTTCTCCGTGCCCAGCAAAGAATTCTTTTTTGAAATGAATCAGTATAGACACGAGAACATCAGCGAGGAGAAGCCACTCGCGGAGAAAAGGCAGTGGATTCTTGCCGTGCAAGAAAGGCTTGGGATGCCAAGGCAGCTTCTGAAGGATGTCTCAACCCCACACAAACTCAACATCATCTTGTCGAAAGCATGGATTCGTGCTATTGCCTGCCACATCACATGGAACAACGGTATGCTTCGATTACTGGAACATTCGCACGATTGCTTTGGATATGATTTTCCCTTGATGAATGCGCAAGAGTTCTTGATGGAATCCTCATACTTGCCCAACATGGCGTTTGAAACGAACGGACCAGGAATTTGCGTCAAGCTATTAGAAATGGCAAATTCGTTGTCTTTCACAGTACAGCAAAGCCTGGATCAGCTAGTGGGTCTTTCAGTTTTGGAATCCCTTTTTGGTCTAGTGAACAAATTCAAGAATGACGTAACATTGCCCATGAAGGTGTACCAGGGAATAGCAAACTTGATCGCTAGACACAAACTTAAGGTTGTGCCCAGACTCATCGAAAGCCATGACCCTGGATTTATCCCAGAAGAATATCTGACAGGAACTATCGAAGAACTTCTTGAAGATGGCCAGGAGGAGACACTGAAGGCAGAATTTTCTCCTGCCGAGTTTTCTCCGTTCTCTCGACAAATATCAGACCAGGGCTTGGGAATGCTACTGTCTGTTCCGAGCTTCTTCAATATGAGATATGCCCAAATGGACGAGAGTGCCCTTCAACAAAAATGAATGTGTGCAGCACTATAAAAGACGGGCTTTACTTAATCATGTGATCTAAGACTGTATCCCACGATGAATAGTAAGTTTGTGAATGTTCGTATTTCATGAACGCCCTCCCGTATCTGCACATGGGCTGAAAGGGCAGCATTGGGGTAAGGTATACATGACGGAAAGTTTTGCTACAAAATTGATATGATATACGAAAATTTTACACACGGAAGAAAAAAAACAAACACAAATCTCTTATCAGCCGACAAAAAGGCACGATCGGCCGAACAATGGGCAATCATGAACGCTTCTTATCATCAACACGACTGTTCCAATGGCAAATCCAACAACGTTTTCTTACTGAATGTTCGTGATCCGAGCGCAATATTAGATTAATGAAAACAAAAGTAAAGTGGGCTATTTTTTCCGCACTGTATTTTGGGGCGGCCCCTCTCTGTCATGTAAATGCGCCAGGCCTAGTTGATAGCAACACGCGAGGGGTATCCTGCGTTCACCACGTATTATTCTAAGACTCAGAGTGCACAAGAAT
>ERZ794936.782-NODE-782-length-12331-cov-5.695992_pt1 | contig 12331 bp, 5 predicted proteins | sample MGYA00511083_ERZ794936 | MGnify/ENA primary metagenome ERZ794936 (study PRJEB30137, sample SAMN04331409) | food metagenome | isolation source: Y2 must sample point D1 replicate A | place: Australia: South Australia | collected 2014 ... | reverse complement strand
CTCAGCAATAAAGGCTAAAAGTATTTGGTCAGTGTTCAAAAACGTCACAAAACCGCTATATCATACTGTTTTTTTTTATAGTGTTGCGATTTTTTTAAGGGGAAAAAATGATTATTATTACGATTTTTCAATACGGACTCAACACCAATCGAACTTGATCATATATCTATTACATTTAAGAAACAAGAAAAATATATTATCACTTTTTGTCCTTCGTATTTCAGATTGTTTCAACTAGACAATTTTAAAAAACACACTTTCATGAAATTGAACAGTTTAAGAATCCCTTATTTCTGTATGCCGGAATGTATCTCAATGCATGAGAAATTTTTGTCAACTAGCAAGGATTTGAAGAAAAAAAGCTACGTAAAAGTCATGCGCGATTATTTTCCATGTAACATCTTGACTTTTTTTTCTTTTTTTAGATCTGTCAGATCTATCGAATTGTTTTTTGTTCAAATCGCTTTTCACATTCTTGTTTTGAATTTGTGAGTGTGCTAAAATTAAAATCAGGTCCATGTGATTTTTTTTCTTCAAAAAATATTGATATGACCTTTACAATCAACACAGCACTTTTTCACAATCGTGTTATATTTTTTTTTAATGAAACATTTCATATCAGTAGCATTTCTCCTCCGTGAATTTAATAAGCGATAAAATTATGCAGCAAAAAAGTATCAACATTAATAAATCAAATGGTAGTTTTTGACATCCGATTTTAATGATCTAAGCATGTTCATTTGGGTGAAAATGAGATTTTAAGTTTTTACGTATTTCTTCAAAATTCATAAGTCAGGAAAAAAAAAACATATGAGGTGGCTAGTTAGTTTTTTTTAAATTTTAAGGCTTAAGCTAAAAATATACACCCTTATTTTTGTTTTTTGGTAAGTGTAAAAGTATGGACAATTGCGAGTGAAAATAAAAATAAAAGGAAAACACACTTCCTTAGAAAAAACTTGTAGAAAAAAAAAAAGATCGAGATCTTTTTGAGCAGAAAGTATTCCATATAATAAAAAAAAAAAACAAAAGCCACTTCAGTGGCAAAAAAAAGTAGACAAAATTATCTATTACAAAAAACATAATAATAATACTTACAACTCTTTTGTCTTGTTTTTACAGTCAATAACGGAAAAACAGCGGCACCAAACACGTACAACAAAAGAAATATGCATTCTTTCCACAAAATCCCCGTCAAAAATTTAAAGGAGTGATGTCATAGCTTTAAAAAAAGGGGGAAAACAATACATATCTAAATAAATGCTTAGCGGAAAAACTTGACAAACAAAAGTCTACTGTATTATTCGGCACCTTTTGCGCACCTTTTATCTAGATGTTTTCATCTTACTTTAAACTTTTAGGTTATTTTTCAAGCCACATATCCATTGGTGTGAAAATGACTTCTCCTAACTTTCCAAAAAAAGCCTTGCTCTATCAGATGTTTATCAAAACTCACTTGCCTTGCCTAGTCACGTATTATGACATAATTAAAACGGTGCTTAAAGTTATCAATGACAATCATGAAAGTTTGTAGACTATTAATTTTTTGTTTTTTTTTTTTTCAGCATATTTTTTTTTGTCCTGTGTCATTGAAAAAAAAAAAAAAAAAAAAAAAATCATGAATGCATTAGTATAAATACTTGATGCAGAGTTACAATGGTTTTTTGCTGGTTCATATTTTTTTTTCGAAAACAAACTAAGATCTGATAGAATTTTTTTTATTACGTTCTTCAACAAATTCTTTAAGCAACATTTTTTAATAAAACTGTGTATTTCATATCTTCTTTCTTTAATTTTTTAAATTCTTTCTTTTCCTGTAATTATTTGAAAATAACAACTACAATGTCGACCAAAAAAAAAACAAAAACACTAAACCCGTTCTAACAATTTTCTAAATAGTTGTTCACGCTTTATATCGTTCAAAGGTAGAAGTGTTATTAGCTCTGAAGATCAGCTTTCATAAATACAATCGTATCTCCATTTTCATTATTCCCTACATAAACATATTTTCATTAGATAATCACATAATTCAATCATGAGCACTTGTGGTAAAAACTCTATTGAATATGATATAGACAACAAAATAACTCTTCAAAACTGTTTTATCAATTCAGACACTGATGTTTTGATCATTTTATACAAAATATTTGTCAGTAATGAATTGAAGTTGGTTTTTCAAAGATTAAGCAACTCAGAGTGCCAAAAATATATCAAGCCAGGTAATCTCTTTGTTATCGTTGACAAAACAAATACTACATCAAAAGAACACTTAACAAAAACTAAAACTGAGCCTTGTTCATGTGCAAATAAAAACGGAAAAGTGCATGTCTCAGACTTGGATATCCATGACGGTATCACTAGATGGACAGACAAGTTGTTCTGGACAAGTTCAAGAATGCTTCATAAAAAGTACTTGGTTTATAAGCAAAAGAAGCTTATAGCTGACAGTAGGCGTCTGATCAAGAAGACCTTTTCTATGAAGATAGATGGAAGAAACATAAGATTGATTTCATACTACGACGAGGAAAGTGTCACTGATGGAACGTCTGTTTCAGTTTCTCATATCTATAAGGATTTTTTTAAAGAGAAAAGAACAGCAGAACAAAAGATTCAGCTGGAAATTTTTAGAAAGGAAATTGAAGACATTAATATAAGTGGATATTCAAACAGTGCAAATGAGAAATCAAAGGAACTTGATAGAATGCACAGAGCATATGCACTCACTGAACAGATGAGAAATGAAATACCAAAAGCCATAATCTTGTCACAAGGGCAATTGCAACCTGAAAGAGTGGCATACATGCAAAATGGAATGGTACAAATGCCAAGCAATAACAGCATGCCTATGAATCCGTATAATCATCCATATATGGGTATGCCAATGATGGGCATGCCGCCTAATATGCAAATGATTCCAGGGCAGCAAATTCCAATGCATGGGCAGCCAATGCAGATGTCACAAAACATTTTCTATGTTCCTCAAATGCCTGTTTACCCACCTCCAAATTATCAAAACCCATTCATTTCACCAAATATGCATCCAGGATACGATCCAAACATGAGACCAAACATGTACCTGCCCAATTATTACCAACAATCGGAAAATATCAATAAGATACAAATAAATAATCACTCTGCAGTGAAAACTGCAGAAACCCTGCCGAATTCACGTCAAGGTGCTGAATTGAAATCGCCGCCTGTCCCAAATATGGGAATGGTTGAACCAAAGATTGCTGTTCCAATCACATCTACGAAGCATACTGATGAACATACCTTGATGACAGAAGTTTGTGGTAAGTCTGAATCTCAAGAAACAATCGGTTCAACAAAATCCATGGGTCCTTTACCTGTCACTTCAAAATTGCCATCAATAAAAGACCTTCAGTTGCCTAAACTTTAATCATCTCAGACACAAAAATAATTGTGAAAAACTCCCCATTTATTTATTAAGCAACTTTTATATTTCCATACAGATATAAAAATGCAAATGTATATACTATAATTGATTCATTTCATGTGCAACTTTACAGCAACAATCCATTATTTCATCTCTTTCAAAGAGTGAATTCTCCACTGTGTAGAAGATATGTCAAAGCAGGGGAGTTTTTACAACACGTGATTTCGTGTTTTAATTTCCGTATATGCATAGCATTTGCTTCATAAAAAAAGCAAAAAAGAATGACCAAAAATTTTTAGCCTATTTTTTAGGATTAAGGCAAAACAAAAAGCTTACAATCATTTCCGATAATTGGCTTTAGAATAATCGTTTAAAAAGCTTGATAAGTATAGCAAACCAAAAAGAACACTGTATTGACTTTCTTATTTTTTTTTTTTTGAATCGATACTAATATACATTGAAAAGATACTTATAGGTTCCTTTTTTTTCTTTCTAGCTTTTCTGTAAACATTTACCAAAGTAAAGAGATTTGAATAAGCTTTTTGTTCGCGAACAAGCACTTCACAGGACTGTCATAATAGACGCCATTTACATATTCATTCATTACCAAAAAAAAAATATATATATTAATAAAATACTGCTTTGTTTAGCAAAAACACCTAAGGATTTATAAAGATAACATGGCAGAAGATCCAAAGAAACGATTTATTCCACATGCTTCATCTCATCATATAGAAAAACACGATTTAGAAGCATTTGAACAAACAGTTCAGAATTTATCACTTCCTATTGACGTTGGTGATAACGAATTAGTCATGCCTACACATATAGAAGATACACCACAGTATCAGAAATCCAACAGCAAATCGTTCAAAAATATACAATTTGGACCTGATTTTAGCGTACAACAAAACACAAATAAGTGGCTTACGCCGTCAAAGGCCATTGCACTTTCAGGGGCTTTTGCTGGGTTTTTGAGTGGAATAGCTGTGTGTCCACTAGATGTAGCCAAAACACGTCTTCAGGTTCAAAGTTTTTACTACAGAAATAAAGGCACAAATACTCTTAAGTATAGAGGGATATTTCATACTCTCCGGACAATAATAGCAGAAGAAGGAATCAGGGGTCTTTACAACGGTTTAGTTCCTATATCCTTAGGGTACTTTCCTACATGGATGATATACTTCAGTGTTTATGAATATTGCAAACAAAACGAAAACTCACCTTATAGAAACATTCAATCAAACTACGGAAACCATGCATTGAGTGCTATATCAGCCGGATTAATAAGTTCGACTTTAACAAACCCCATTTGGGTTGTGAAAACAAGATTGATGCTTCAAGTAAATCAAAAGGCAAATGTCATAGTGCAATCTATTGATGCAGAACCTTTGAAGGATGTCAATAACTCATTTGAAACCACCAGATATAGCGGGACTATTGATTGTTTTAAAAAAATGTACAAAGAAGAAGGTATAAAGTCCTTTTATTCGGGACTGACACCTACTCTGTTTGGGGTGGTTCATGTGGCCATACATTTCCCACTTTACGAGTACTGTAAAAACCATGTTTTCAAAGTCGATACACAATCAGAAAATAACTTTCAAAACTTGTTTTTGAGTTCTTGTATTTCAAAAATGATTGCTACAGCTATAACTTACCCACACGAGATTGTTAGAACCAACTTACAAATTAAAGACAGTAAAGCAAAGACTTTGGTTGGAGTGGTGAAGTATGTATGGAATGGCTACGGACAAAGTCATTTAGAGGGTATTTTTAAATTGGGTAACTTCTACAAAGGTTTCGGGGCTAATTTGATCCGAACAGTTCCTGCTAGTATGATCACATTGATCAGTTTTGAGTACTTCAAAAGCTATTTATATAGTCTAACAGATGCAATTTGATTGTGAATCATGTAATTATTATATATTGAGATCATTAAGACAAACATTCACTTTAATCAAGTTTCTGTATTAACTAATCATCTTTCATTCATACGCTAAGAATATAACCCCGTTTTCTATTAGTACCTTTTTTTTGGGGGCTTTTTTTGGTTGTTTTTTAATTTTAAAAAAATTAGCAATAATTCAATTTTCTCTTCTAATAGACTTCACAAAGATATTGCAAGTGTGCATGTCTCTTTGAAATAGATAAAGAACCCAATAGAAAAAAATAGCCACCAGCATATATAAGAACTGAAGCCATGACAATACTACTCAAAAATGTTGTTTTGACTTTTTTGTTAACAAATTTATTGGTATGGAAAACTTCCTTAAAGGTGAATGCTGTAGCAATTCCAGAAGAGGAAAACTTGTTTGAAATGCCGGAGTATTTGAACACAGATACTTTCTATCCTCAAGTAAGCAAGCAACTTACCATAGTTGAGTTTTTCTCTCCATATTGTTCGCATTGTAAAACACTTGCACCTATTTGGAAAGATGTAGTGCAGACTTTTTCTGAAAAGGGCATGGATAAAGAATACGGAATTGAATTCAGACAAGTTGATTGTATACAAAGTGGTGATTTGTGTTTTGATGAGAGCATAGATTTTTACCCATGCATAAGGCTTTATGGTCCAGAAAAAGAAGGATTTGATAAAGATGCCGTTGTGGTTTCTGAATACCATTTAAAGGATTATCCAAGTGACTTCAAAAGATCTAAAGATGATATAATTAAGTTTGCTAAACTTGAAGGCTTGAAGTACAACAATATTGAAGAAACATCTGCAAAGGCTGAAGATCAAAATGAAGAGTTCCATGCTTTAGCTGAAGAAATACTTTTATCAAATGATGAGCTAGTGAGTATAATATCAGGCGTGGATGTTGCTTCTGGTGAGCCCATGATTGATAACGACTCACCGTGGATTATAGCATTCATTGATGAATATGGAAAAGCAAGTGCAGGAAAATGGTGGGAGACAGATTCTTTTTTCAAAAATAACTGGAAATCATTGAAGAAAGAAAGCGATGTGTTAGGTATCAAAACTGCTTCTTTCAGATGTAAATCTCATGAAGCAGACGCTTTAAACCAAGATATATGTGAAGAGATATTTTCAGGTGATAACACTGAGTTTCCAAAACTTGTTGTTGTAACACCAAAGAAAAAAGTCAATAAATTGTTTATCTATGATAAAGTTGACATGGGAGGGTTTTCAAATAAAAAGATAATTGATTTTGCTGTGAGAGTAAACCACAACTCATACATCCCTGATATTAGTACCTTGGAAATAGGAACTTTAATAAATCAAAGAAAATTATCTAATGAACCAATGATGCAAAAAAGAGATGAAAAAGTGTATGTTGTATTTCAGTATGATTCTGAAACAGTTACCTCTGAAGACTTTGATTTCTTAGAGCATTTGATACTGCCATTATCCAAGATTCCAAATCTGTACTTTTACAAGACTTCTTTTGACCTTGAAAAGTTTAATAAAAGACAAGTAGAAAAGATTGTTAAGAATATTAACTCCGAAGGCTATAAAGTTGAATATAACACCGATATGATTACCAATAAGTTGTTATCACAAACACCAACATTCCACATATACAAAGAAAATTCTATGATCCCTAGCACATATAGATGTTTCTCTACTGTTGATTTAAGAGACGTAAACGCTGTTTTGAATTGGGTTTACAGGGATTCAATGCCAGCTATAATTGAAATGAAAGATACAAATGTTGAATACATATTTGACTTTGATAAAAGAGATTACCAGCAAGCTGTTGTTTACTTCTTAGACCCGACCAGCAACTTGGACGAAATAGCTAATGATATTAACACATATAGAATGAACTATGAACTTTATGAACTAGAAAGATGGAACTATCAGTACGAGGCTTTGAATGAAAAGAGAAAGATTAAAGAAGATAAAATCAATTCACTCAAGAATGAGGTTTCTGGAAGTGATAGACGAGTCTTGTTCAAAGAAATGAAGAAAGAAATTTTGTTGAATGATTTTGAAAAGAGAGTTCTCTTTACAGTTGTTGATATCAGTAAATATCCACCAAAAGAATACAACTTTATGCATGAAGCTTTGAAAGGTTACTCCAAAGTTGATCATATACAACCCGGATCTATTCTGGTAGTAGACAATGTCGGTTACAATTCTGGAAAAATTACTGTTTTTGATAAAGAGTTGTCAACAGAAACAACTGATGTTAAATACTTACAGTCTAAGAACTTTGAAATGGCTGAATTGCTTATGAAAGTTAATTTGGAGAATGTAGCTATACCTAAAAACACCTACGAAGTGATAAGACCAAATACTTACATCAAAGTATATTCATTAAACAAGTCGCACTATTCAATGTCTAGTATCCTTGCTATTGTAATTTGTTTAATCATTGTCTTTGGTGTTTTAAAAACCAAAGGAAGGTTAGTCAGAACTAGTTCAGACTTGATTTCGTTAGCAGTTAATGTGATCACTTGGCCATTGAGAGCTATTGGATTGATTAGAGGACCAAACGGAAAGGTGAAATTTTTTGGAAAACCCAAAAAAAATAGAGCTAATTTGACTTATAACGAAGTAGGAATACTAGAAAAGTCTTCTTAGATTTCATTCTTCATATATACTAATGTAATGTATGCTTCTTTTATTGAAGCACATGAGATATTTTGAACCTTAAAGACCTGGGATTATGTAGAACCCTATACATGATATTCCAAGCCGCTACACGATTTATTTATTATTTTCTTTTTTTAAAAAAACAAAGCAAAAAAACTTTTAATTATCTATGATAATAAATCAAATATATTCAAGAGCCAGAGGAGAATTCAAAAAAAAAAACAAAATAAAAATAAATAAAGAATCAAATTACCATAGTTCTGTAAGATATAGCACTGACCTTGCTAATATACTATGTCCAAAACAAAAGAAACACCAAGTTCAAAAGAACTGGCCCAGGGAATTACCAAACTGAAAGATTCATGGCACTATCAGTTCAAAGACCAAAAATACATACACATAAGTAACATAGACGATAGGCTCACAGAACTCGACATACTCAAAATATTCAGTCAATACGGAGACATAGAAGACTTTTATTTCATATATGATTACAAAACAAAGAAGAGGAAAAACTCTGCATTTTTGAAGTACCATTTATTTGAATCAACAGTTCTTGCTGTAGACAATTTGGACAATTATAAATTATTGGATAAATACTTGAAAGTATCTCATGCAAATTCAAAGCCTCCTAATCATGAACAATTTGTGGTGTACCATGAAGCAATTTTAGATAAACTTGATGAAGCCATCGTTTATGAAGGCATTAAAACGAAGCTTCCGTCAAAACCTAAAGCCAAAAAATATAATGCTACAAAGGAAGAGGATCCTTTACATCATATGTCATCGGAAATGATGGAATTATAGGTAAGAAAAAGGAAACATGATTCAATTTAGATCAATTTCTATTAAAAGTTTATATATGATATTATTTTAATTCCATTCATCGTCAGAAGATACAGACTCTGGTAATGAAAGTTCATCATCACTCACGTTAGTATTTTCGTTAGTTGCAATATTAGCTGCTGCAGGAGCATTGAAATTCAAAGAAGGAGCTTGTGGTACTTCTGGTATAAAAGAAGGCTGGCTTTGAATGTTTGTAGCTGGAACTTCAGCAACTGGGGCTTTTGGATGAGCTTGTTCTTCTTCATCAGACCATCCATCAGAATCATCGTTGTACTTGGAAATAACCTTGACTGGAGCAGTGTTGTTTATCAAAGGTGGCAAGGCTGCGTTTTGAACAAGCTTAGCTTCTGGTTGACTTAAAGATTCTTGAACTGGTGGCGTGTTTTTTGCAGGAACGTAAACTTCTGGTTTAATATTTTGAATTGGAATTGTTGCAACTTCTTCATCAGACCACCCATCACTATCACTATCTAATCCACGTTGTGATTTTCTTTGTTCTTCTGCAGTTTTTTCATTCAAAGAAACTTGGCTGCCAGACCCAGCAGCAGGTTGTTTGAAAAATTGAGGTTTATTTGCAGTTGTGGCAACATCATTTCTTCTGAATGGATTAAACTTTTGTGTTTGTTCAGGCACTCTTTGCACAGGTACTGAGCTTGTTGGTTCAGCGTCCCAATCATCACTTTCTTCCTCTTTGTTTTCAATTGGATTACTAACTTCACTGATTGGAGGAGCATTGTATGCATTTTCAGCAACAGATGTCTTTGGTTCAACAGTTAATGAGTCTTCCTTTTCGGCATCAGCAATTTGTTGTTTCAAAACTCTCATTCTTTCTTCCTTTTGTTGTCTTTTCAATCTTAAGTTTTCCAGTTTTATTCTCAAAGCCTTTTCTTCTTCATCCTCATCATCACTCAAATCATCAACATGAGGTTCTTGTTTAACAGCTTGAGGAGTTATAGATACAACAGTTTCTGGTAAAGCCTCTTTTGTAGGTTGATTCAAGTTTTCTGTAGATGCATGTGGGCTTGCATTGTTGGCTCTGTTTCTTCTGCTTCTTCTTCCAAGACCCATTTTTTCCAACTTTTCATTCATTCTCTTTTGAGCTTGTTCTTTTATGTACGCTGATTTTTCTTCAGGTGTTTGGAAAGAAGAGGTTCTGCTTGTTTGTGGTCTTGCACCAGCCAAATTTTCTTGACTGGATCTAGCAGATGAATTTGAAGATAAAGTTTCAGAATCATTTAATTTGTTTTGAGAACGTACCACAGATTGTGTTTCTTTGGAAGAGCTGGTGTTGATTCTTTTGATGAAATCTTTCAACTCTGGCTCCAATCCAAGACCTAGCTCAAACTTCTTAGTTTCAGAAGCATTGGCATCAGAACCATAAAAAGCAGATTTAACACCGGTTAATATTTCAGTAATATCATTCTTTATCAATTCCACAGTTTCTTTAGCTTGTTTGCTTTCTTCTTTAATAGATTTAACAGCACTGTTCAATCTATTTTCTTCATCTTCAATAGATACAGATGGAGTAATTTGCTTACCTGTTAACAAAGCCATTCTTTCTGTTAATGCAGCTTTTTTCTTGGCTTTTCTTATGTCTTGCTCAGTAATTTCACCGTTTGGACCAGTACCAACTATGGAAGATGGATTTTCTTTTTTGTACTTTTGAATTTTAGCCGAGATAATTGCATCTTCAACTGTGTCAATACTTGTAAGAATTGATATCAATTTGGCATTTAAGGATTCGTAAGAGCTTCTCATGTTACTTTCACCAGTTGCAGTAGATTCTGGCAGAGAAATGATAGACTTCTTTAAGATTTCTATTTGTTTTAAACTTTCTAAATCTCTCAACTGCTTTTCTTTTAATCTTTCTTCATTTTTATAAGTCTCAGCTTCAATCAAAATTTTCTTGTCTCTGATTAAATTTTTCAAAGCTTCTTCTTCTTTCTCATTTTCTTCAGACTTGGTTTGTTTTTCTAATTCCAACTCTAAATCAACTTTGGTATTTCTTCTGTCTCTAAAAGAGGGCAAAGTATCATTGTTGACAAAAGATGATGACTTATTGCCACTGGTGTTAGCATTTTCGCCTTTTGAATCAGAAGATTGGCTCTTTAATTCTTCCTTCATCATGTCAAGCATTTGAGTAGATTTAGGAACTAATGACCTAGGCAAAAATTTAGGCAAAGCGTGGCCGTTTAGCTTTCTGTAAACTAAATGCATACCTACTGTGAACTCTTGCTTGTTTAACTTACCTGTGTTGTCAGCATCGGCTAAAGTCCAGATATGTTCCAAATCTTGTCTACTTAATCCAGACTTTCTGAAAATTTCAACACTGGTTTTTGAATCTAAAACACCTTTGTTTTCAATATCATAAGTTTCAAATATTTTATAAAACAATGCTTTTTCTTCTGAAGTAACATAATCTTCATTTTCAGCTGTAAATCTGGAGCTAAAGTTGTTTTGGGAATACAAGTCATTATTTCCAAACCCTGTTTTTTGAGCAGTTAAAGGAGCATTAATTTGAAAGTTGGTTTGCGGCAAAATACCTGTTGGCTGAGAGACTAAGCCCATTCCTGTTTGATTGGCTCTAAGCATAGCAGTATTTGGTCCATTGAAGTTTCCAAAAGATGTCGTTGGCGCTTGACTACCAGTGTATTGATTTTGCAATGGTTGTTGATATCCAGTAAATTGTTCACCAAAAGATGTTTGTGGAATCATACCAGTGTTTTGTGCCATTAATGGAGCTGGCTGTTGGCCACCAAAGCTAATTGATGGCATCGTACCTGTAGGCTGTGGCTGTAAATGCATACCTGCAGTCAAATCATCAAATGGAGTTGATGCTTGTGGTAAATTCTCAGCATTTTCACCAACTTGGAAATTAATAGCATCAACAAACTTAGTGACTTCATCTCTTATTCTTTTTTCTAAAGCATAAGGTAGATTTTCACCTTGCAAAACCGAATTGATCAAATACATAGCCAGAACAAATTCTGGAAACATCAATTCACCTGCTTTTAATGTATCAGCCAAGTTCCAAATTTGGGCCAATTGTTTTGGTGGCAAACCTGATCTCATCAAAATTTCCCTACAGTTGGCACCTGAAATAGTGTTCGAATTAACTGGTACCTTGGATCTGAATAATTTTTCAAACTTTTTTTGATCTTCAGGTGTAACAAAGCTTAATCTCAAGTTTGGAAGAACTAATTGATTGTTGAAGTTTGGAGTTTGAGACATAGAGTTAACAAAGCCGGTGGCATTTGGCTTCAAAAATCCTTGTTGTGGTTGCGCATTTCCATTTGAGTAAAAGCCAGTTTGTTGAGGAAGCAATGGCTGAGGTTGGTTGTTTGAAAAAGAGGTTTGAGGCATGTTTATACTACCAGTATTTTGTGGGTTTAGTTGTTGATTGAAATTTTGTTGGAAACTATTAAAACTTGTAGATGGTAACTGAGAATACCCAGTTCCTTGCGTTTGTAAAGGTTGTTGGAATCCGGTGCTGTTTGGTTGAATACCTGATTGTTGGAATCCGGTGC
>ERZ794936.780-NODE-780-length-12365-cov-7.078473_pt1 | contig 12365 bp, 4 predicted proteins | sample MGYA00511083_ERZ794936 | MGnify/ENA primary metagenome ERZ794936 (study PRJEB30137, sample SAMN04331409) | food metagenome | isolation source: Y2 must sample point D1 replicate A | place: Australia: South Australia | collected 2014 ... | reverse complement strand
CTTGGGTGCCTTTACTGAAATTTTTGGTCTTTTTCTCAAGCCTATGGGTCGCCCTCGTGTTGGATTGTGCCGCTTGGAGCTGGGACTAACGGGCGGACCCGACTCTCTCAATTCGTCATTCATATGACACGTTTCCAATTTATTGGACGTGTCCTCAGTCTTGGTTCGTGCTGGATTCCGCCAACCCGGGTTGGTGCCCACCCCAGTCTCCTTTTTTACAGCCAGATCCCTTTTTGCAAAAATGGTCGATAAATCCCGCTCAAAGCTGCCGAGGTATTCGTTGAATTCCAAAATAAGCTTGCCGCTCGGTAGAACGTATACAGTTCCCTCGTCAAATACTCCGGTCTCGAGGGGTTTCCGTGCATGGTGTGGATAAAAATCGGTACTGACTAAGAGCATATCATCGCTAAAAACTTCCAATTTGTTGTTTAGCTCGTAGTATCGTAAACGACCATCTGACCATCTTTTATCCTTTTGCAATACTCTAGATGAATACAAAACAGCAAACTCGTGGACGATTGAGAGAAGAGACATCTGTTGTGATGCCTGATGGAAAGTCCGGGGAAAAGCCGCGCTGTGATAATGCAATGCGCAGCTCTCTCACCTCCGAAACTAAAGGCCATATTGTTCATATTGACTTTTGCTAAACAGCTTAGAAGGTGATTTCTAGGATCTCGAAATATCTAGCAAATGGCGACCTGCAAACCTTTCATTTGCTGAGAAATACCGGCAGGATCTACGTGAAATTTGAAAGTGCACAACGAGTATTCAAAATAACGCTCACATAATGAATGACAACTGATTTTGAAGTGCTCAGCACAATCTCGATGATTCGAAATGAATGGTCATGTCTAGTTATTTACAGGTTTTTTGGGCGAGTATAGAAGGGAATTCCCATGGCACTCAAAAGAGTGCGTGCAGCTTCATCGGTTCTCGCAGTGGTCTTAAAGGTGATGTGGAAGCCAAAGAGATTAGGAAAGAGCTCTTGGAAGTTTTCAATCTCAGGGAAGTACTTCACGTGCTCTGGGTCTAAACCGAATGTGATGTTACCACCTTTGTCGCCAGAGGTATTGCTTATACCTTTGTAATATCTAATTCTCGGCAAGACCATTTCGGTAAGAGTCGAAAGGAACTGGTGCATATCTCTGCCAGTCAACTCGACTTTACAGCCACATGGCTTACCCTCTCTGACTTTCCACTGCAATACATTTGCCCTGTTGTATGCCTGCTTCGGCTTGACATTCGTGATCTGAGCGATCTGTAATTTGGCGGAAATATTGAGCCATGAGTGCTCCAACGCTTCCTTTGAGTATAAGTTGATGGAGATTGCGCTTAACTCTGGGATATTCTTCGGTGTTATGGGCTTGATATCTCTCGTGGGACGAGGAGTCCCGCTTGGTTTTTGCCATGAACGGTATAATGCGTATGGAGAGTCAGTTCCCCAGTCTCTTTTCTTGGCACCCGGAATTGTCTTGTTTGTGTGGTCATAGAAATGCAACATCAAATCACTTTGTAAAGTGTTCTTGTAATGCTCGCCAAGCCTATCTTGATCAATTTCCGTTGGCTTGAAACCGACAGACTCTATGTCGTCTCTAGGCATTAACAATGGCTGGTATCTTGGTGACAACGCAGCTTTTTTCACCTCAACTAGGTGGTGAACAGGCTCGACGGTCGAGTACTTCTTCGCCTTGGCCCCCGTGCCGGAGAAGAGGCGTACGAATTGTTTGTTCATGGCGCTTGGGGATCGAAATATCTGAACTGGAAAATTTTGATGAACTGCGTGTAAAGTTGAGGCCTTCGGGAGCGCGCAACAGGCAAGAGAACCACTTAGTGTAGCCTGCGCGGAAAGAATCTACCATCATTTACTGCAATCAGAGAAACGAAAATAGCATTGTAATGTAAAATGAAACTCATCTAATATGATGTTGGTTTGTGGAAATCTATGATAGGGGGGTAAATTAAAAGGACTGTAGGCAATCCAGATAGGACCAAACAGATGCGTGGTGCTGAGGCTACTCTGAAGGAGCATGTATTGAATTTTACTAGGGCGTAAATGATCGCCACGAGAAGCACTCATATATATGTTGTGAAATTACATCGGTGAAGAAGCAGCGCCCTTTGTTGGGGGATACAATGTGTATCTACTTCTTTCATATTGTGGAAACATCCGTGCACCGGGGATGTTGATGCAAGAGCTCTATCATTCATTCATGGATCTGTTTCCGTCCGGTGAGTCAACACTTGCAATTCAATGAGGTTTGGACTTCCGACCAGCCATGGTATGGCTATTCTTCCTGAGCAGGCGTTTTTTAGCTCAGGTTCCGAAGCACAAGTCTCTAGTTCGAAATCTCCGACTTCATACACTCATCAATCAGCATCTCAAATTTTGGAAGAATCACTTAAGCAACTTGATTCTCTATACATTCTGAAAAGCAATAGTGCTACCAAACACAAATCTGAAAAATGGAAAAGTTACCTCGCAAGATCCATCATGGCTGTCAATGCCAACATAAGCCACATTGAAGAAGAGTTCAACCGTAATATCCGCGAACTGGAAGCAGAAGTGCAAAAAATAATCGAAGAACAAGTTCAACTAAGAGAAAAGGAGAAACAGCGCTTATTTGCGTTGGAGCAAGAAAGACAACGACGAGAAAAGGAGGAGCTAGAGAGGAGGATACGTGCGCAGGAGGAGGAGAAAAAACGACTCGAAGAGAAGAGAAAGTTGGAAGAGCAAAAGGTCGCTGAGCAGAAAAAACGTGAGGAAGATCAGAGAATCAAGAAGGAGAAAGAAGATCGGGAGAGAGAGGAGATGGAAATGAAATTGAAAGCGCAGAAGGATGCAGCGGTCAAGAAAGCATCGGCGTTCGCAAATTCTAAAGAAATAGAGCGGACACTTCTCAAGTACAGACAGGATATTGTGGATATTAAGAAACATATTGTCAACGAGCTTGACAAGGATAAGGAGTTAAAGAAGAGTGTCGGCGTCATCAAGCGGAAGGTTAATGTCAAGTTAGGACAGCTCTCAAGCTCCATTGCTCAATTAAACATTGTTACAAACGAGATAATAAACTTGATACACCCCTTGACCTCCCAACCGCTCGCTTACAAATGGCTCCTCAATTTTGTGCTGAAAGCCATCGTCGCGCAGGCGGAATCCGAAGTCATTGTGAAACCCACTGCCGCACTTCCTCTCGGGCGTCTAGCCTACAATCTACTTTGCAATCTTGACGGCCTCGAATACTACTTGTCGGCTCGATTCGTTAAGAAATGCTGCTTGGTAATTGGGTATACTGGAACTATAGACACTGAAGAAGGCAGGATTAGGATGGGCTGGCGGAGAAGTGATGGCAAATGGGAATCTGAGGTGAAGTATGAGGAGCGCATCGGCGGAATCTTGTCCGTCTGGGCTGTGATAACTTGGGCAAACACAACTGATGAATTAGCCTTATTCGATATGAAAGCTGAGTGGAGGTTTTTGGCTAGATTGCTCAATACTAACATGGATTTAATAGCTGACGTCCATTTTGTTGCAGTATGCAGTTGGTGGGAAGCTGCGGCGAGAAACTTTTGTCAGGTATACGGAAAACAAGGGCAAAAATTGATCAGTCTTGTGATTCACGAATGGGTGCCCTACGGAAAAGAAAAAGGCTATCCTGCTGCTACCCGTTTACAGATTCTTGGAGAGGACTTGTTCACCAGGAGAGACTTCAATTCTTTGAAAGAAATGGATAGGTAAACTGACACATACACGATCTTAACTAACAGCTTCAGCTCAGGTCGTTTTCTGTCTGATCTCTCAAGTCGCTATCATTCGACTCGTCGCCAGACTCTCCATAAAACACTTTAGATATGACTCGACGACTTTTTCGGGCGACAGGAGCTGATGGCGCAACGCCGTCCACATCTTTCCGCTTGACTGATTTACGTGGCGGTGCATTAACCCCTTTTTTCCGCGTTTTTGTGGTTGACTTAGATGGCCTTGCCCGTTTTGTTTCCGAAACTTGCCGCGTGCCACCTGTTTTTCTTTTGACCCCGCTCACGCTTTTTCTCAGAAGGTTTTGTCTCAATTCGATCTGAATCGTATCCGGGATGTAAACACGTGAAACAAAATCGTGAGCCTGTTGATAGTCGTCCATCGGTGAAAACAAGTCCGTTGGTAAATTGATTTTTCCCGGCCAGGTCTGCAAGTTCCATGATCTTGAATCGGCCGTCTCTTTTAACATCAACTGAAATAATTCTGCGATTCTAAACAAATTGAGGACTTCCGCTGTTGGTTCTTCCAAATTGTACAGCGAGCTGTCTACTGACTTGTCGCGATGTTGCTTGACACGGCTTGCGAGATAGTAGAGCAAGCTGATATTTGACTCCTTCGCAACGGTATCAATAAACATTGATACATATTTCAGAGCATACGTGTAAGCTTCCAACTCTTGTTTCAACCCTTTTATTGGATGATCAGCAATCAAATTGCCAAATCTTTCGTCATGCGCGAGGGCATGAATGAGCCTGACCGAGGCTCGTTCAAACAATGTGTCACCTTTTAACTCTGAGCGATGATGCTGCGACAAAACCCACGTCTCGACATCTTTTTTCAACTTGGAGTCTGGCTCATGACCCATGAAAAAGACAAGATGCAAGAGTTTTTCAGAAATTTTGCTGTCCTGTAATTTTGCTTGCAAAGACTTGACAAATATAGTTCGAACTTGTAAGACCTCATCAATGACTAGTCGTGACATCTTTCTGATCACTGGGGCACTTATCAGCGGATAAAACTGTGGAAGTTTTGCAAGCTTTAAAAGCATCAAACCTGAAATTAATTTGAGCTTCAGCCTGTAGCAGTGAGGGGTAGCAGTAGACTCATTGTCTCGTGAAGTCTTGACAATCTCACCATTGTTCGAGATTATGTTGCCGAGAAGGCCGATGGGCTTTTCGGCTGCCACCAAAGTCGCAGAGTCAAGTGTTTGACTCGACGCGACAAACCTCAACTTATTCGCAATGATTCGAATTGATAATATTTTTTCCAAGAGGACCTGATGATTTTCCAATTGTGCATCCTCGACCCACTTTAAATCTTTTTCGGACTCAAATTCAGAAGACGGCAACCTGTTCTTGGTGAGCACCTCTTCTATAATGACGTTGTTGATACCGAAGGAATGAGCGGTCAATGAAAGCGGATGTATAAGATAAGTTTCAGCTATCACCGAGAGATGTGTTGCGAAATGAGAATCATCAGAATTCAATGGTAAGATTTCACTCAACACCTTTGCCATAAGCTGCTCTTTCGATGCAGAACAACCCATTATCTTCACCGAGTATTTTGCTTGCAAAAAACTACCTTGCAACGCCAACAATTCCATAAGCGAAACAAATCCATCATCAACGGGGAAGCATTCGGGAAATTTCTTCAAAACATGATAAAGCGACTTTAAAAGTGAGACTTGTGCATTCTTTCCCTCGCTTTCCAAACGAGTGCAGAGAACGGAAATATGAGTTTTGAAGACGCCCGGAGAATATGTGGTGATGATATTTATAAGCTCGTTCGCGGCCGAATTGATGTCTGAATCATCCACCTGTGACAAACGTATTAGCTCGCCGATATTAGATTTGTTGTGAAGAATAGTTGATGATCTGTAGAGGAGAATTTTGAAGTTTGAAACCATGTCCGCCGTCGTGACTTGAGCCTTTTCACTAGCCACTCTGATACTTTTGGGGTCACTCAATTTTGAGAGTAGCTCTCTGGCTGAATGTTTAACGGTTTTGTAATCCAGCTGAGAGTTCACACAATTTTTAAGCAAAGTAATAAACCTTAAATTCTTGATCCTGATAAAAGCATTTATGCAATCGTGAGAGTTAAGCCCATCTGGGAATTGGGAACCAAGCCAGTTCACAATTTTTTGAACTTGAGCAAACAAGCGATTCTCGCACTCGGATTGCAGAATTGCATTTTCCTCGTTGTGCTCTAGCGTACTCCCAGAGGCGAACTCCTCAGCTAGGTCCAAAAGCTTGAGTAGAACCTCCACGTTTTTCTTTTGACGCTTAACAATCGCAACAAATGCTAGCTTGCTACGATCTTCGAGCACCAGATAAAAGTGACACAAGCGGGAGACGCGAGTCTCTGCAGAATCATCGAAAGGAAGCATTTTTTCAAACAAAACAATATCCACGGCCGTTGTGATTGACTTGTCGTTGATATAATTGAGCTGAAGGAGATTGTTGGGAATCTTCTCGAGAATCATGCGAATGACAATGTCGTATTCTTGTGAATCCTTTGCCCCAAGATCAACGATTTCACCCTTTATTTTTGAAGACATGCAGTTGTTGTATAAGTCTGCCAACACGCTTATAGCCGTATTTCTCGTTTCAGTATGCCTTTCCCGGATGAGTGAAAAGAGTATCGTTAAAATCGAGGCATTGCAGACCTTTTTGAGAGTCAAAAAACGAGGCAAAATTTCAATAGCGGCACACGCACTGAATCTCACTTTTTCGCTAGAATCCATGAGGCATTTAGAGAGACCTTTACACAACTCCATGTTAATCTCCGTCGTGGTTTCAAGAGAAAGAATTTCTGGAAGTTGCTCCGTCCATAAAGATCGCACGGCAGACGAATTATCGCAAGACTTGCTCAACCAATTCATCCATGTACCTCTGTGATAGCTGACAAATGTTACGGCGGAGTTGTCGCTTTTGGATTTAGAAGACGATGACAACATCTTACCGATAGTTCTTGTTGCGAGCTCGCGAACTTTCTCGTCATCGGAATTGAGCTCGTCACTGATGAGGCCCATAACGGAAGCAAGAAGATCGGGCACATGTGCCCATATCTGTATGGATGACTCATGAATTTTCTCCAATGCTTTGAATGGAGCGCGACGGTCAATTTCGTTGGTAAGCTTTGCGCTTTCATCCAACATTTCTGAGAATAGTTGAGCTACCAGGCGAGCCATTTTATCTGCATTGGCGTCGCAAATCGCCATAGAAAAGACAAAAGCAGGGTTCGAGATGTTAGACGAGCCGCCCATGAGCAGTGACTCTGTGGGTATTGTGAGACGCTTAATGATCAACGAAACTACGTCCTGAGGAATGTAATCAATCTCCGAAACAGTTTCCGCGAGTAATTCAGAAGCGAGATGTTCCAATTTCGGCGGAAATCCTTTGGTTGTCAAGGTATACATCGTTTCGAACAACATGGAAACTAGTTTCTGCGACTCCGGCAAATCACTAATCAAAACAACTGATCTAACTTCCACGAGACGTTTCAAGATGTACGACTGCTGTAGAAAATAAGGGTTTTCCTCGTCCCACATACATGAAAACTGCGCAAAGAATGCCTTGAATATGTTGGCGAGTTCCTCCGGCGTGAAAGGGGCATCCGGAGCGTACAAACGAATGATGTCTGAGATAGCGCATGCAGCAAAGGCTTGGACCCCGACATTTTTGTGATTGATCAATTTAGGATTGGCCAAGTTTTTGGCAACATTCCGATAATTCTCGAGGACCGCTTGTTCCTGATCGACTGCGGAGAGCTCGTCGGCGATCTTCAGCAAGCGCGCAATGAGCTCCTTTGTGGAAATAGGCGCCCCGAGAGTTGGGACAATATCGGCGTCAAGAGCAGATTTAGATTTGACTCTGCGGACCATGATCCAGGAAGGTGTGTATCTTATAAAAAAAAAAAAAAGGTGTTGTTTAGGAGAGGCTAGACAATGGACGCGTTGCGCAGCACGCGTTTGGCATATATCCGGCACAAACGTTCAGTGAGATCTGTGAATGCGGCCACATCGATGAACGATCTGTCTCTATGAAAATGTCATTTTGAATGTTCACTTCTAAAATTCTTTGCTAAAGCGTAGCTGGTCAAAACCGGCAGCATATTTGATTTGCTCAATTTCTATTGGGACGTGCGCTATAGATTTTACCACTTATCAAAGTGGCTGTAAATGCCCGCTTTTTTGGAGTGAATTTTTTTTTTGCAACCCCGGATCACGATATTCACACGAATGCATCCCTTGAAATTGTGTGAGATGTTGAGGAGTGGCAATCACCTCATCAAAAAGTAACGGACTCCGCCGGCAAACTGTATGTTCGTGCAATATGCGACAATGCAATTTAATGCACTTCATGTTAATGTGAGCATGGTTGGCTAATTGAGTTGAATCATACTTATTCAAAGTCTACGCGGACAAAATACACAACTTCTTTAAGCTATAATCTCCCTGATCTTCTTCGCGGCTTGTTAACGAAAAGTTTGAGCTAGCGAAATAAATCATGAGTGAAAGATTTGATTCCAGACGCAACAGAGAGGTAGTTGTGTCAAACGATCACACGGCAGCATGAGAGTCTGATGAGTGTGGCCTCAGGCATTAGATGTGTTGTTGACACAATGTGTATTTCTGATCAGTGAAATTTTTTGCAGCATTTGCTCCGTTAATGCGCTCAACTCCCAAAGCGTTTTATAAGTGTAGAGACAAAAACCCTCTCACGAAAACTTAATAGTGTTTTCGGTTGATATCAGCTGAAATGTACTTCTCAAAGCCTATCAGTCATGATGAAATTCACCATGGCAGGCGCTCCATTCCTCTCTACTATCCGGCCCCGCATATCTTGCAGATCATGAAACGCTGCGAACAAGGGTATGAGTTTTCGATGTTGACTTTTAGAAATTAAACAGTGATTACAGGAAGACTATTCATGAACAGGATTCAAACCAAATCGCCTTACAAAGACACTTAATCTGAAATGTCTGATAATGATATCCATAAGTTTTGTAAGCCAGTTTGACTACATGTGAAAGCATCGTCCGGCAAGAGACACCTGACACTGTCACATTGTCACATCAGTTCTCTAAGCCTGCGCGGCTGAAAGTGGACTTGGGATAGAAGCCTTCGAGCGTTGTCGCGACACGTAAACAAGCAATACAGCGAGACATGGCGGACAAGGTTTGTGTACCTTTGACCCGCATTCTGTTCCCGCTCAGCTTATGATCCTGCACCTTCACATATTGGTTATGAGCTTTTTCCAATTTTAGCGACAACGAAAACAAACAGAGGCGTGAAGCGATTGTTTCAGGCTGCACTGTAGTTACCACACACAGAAATAGAACAATAGCACAAACCTCTGTTAGGCAACTACACAAGAGCAAACAAACAGGCAAATCTGTCTGCTTCGCACCTGCAAAAAAACACAGATCCTTTAGATCTCGATCTTCTTCCGATTGCTGGGGGCGCTTTCCTGTTGTACAATACCCTCAAGAAACATCCGGGACTACATCGTCTCTTCCGTTCAACTCAGCAAGTTTTACCCCCATAACTGTCTCACCTTCCCAACTTTGGCTCCCTATAAGCCTCTAAATCGCGACAAAATCTTCCTTGATTGATCGCCTCGTGTTGTCATTTATTGATTATCAACTCTTCACCACATTACCGCCGCTTCGCCCATTCCTTACAGCGTCACCTTCCTTCCATCAAATACGGAGATTATAGTATCTCATATCATATACTTTTCTGCTCACAATAATTTTTTCGGATTCAGCAAGCATGTCTGTGACTACCAGCGTCGCAAGCCAGTCTTACTTCGACCAGCCAAACACAGATACATCCTTTTCGGAATTTGAAGACCACAACTCAAATAAGAGATCATCGTTGATCTCGGAATCAAAAAACGGATCACAAAGGAGAAGTCATCGAGAAGTACGTTTTGGTGCATACGTGCTAGGATCCACTCTCGGAGAAGGAGAGTTCGGCAAAGTCAAGCTCGGATGGCGCAAAGATGGCAAGCACCCAAGTCAGGTTGCCATCAAACTCATTAAGCGAGACACCATTGTAAAAGACCTGGAGTCCGAAATCAAGATTTATCGTGAAATCAATTCTTTGCGGCTTCTCAACCACCCTAACATTGTGAACCTCGTGGAGGTTTTGAAAAGTGGAAAATACATTGGCATAGTGCTAGAATATGCATCGGGTGGCGAGTTATTTGACTTCATATTAAAACACAAGTTCCTCAAAGAGAATGTTGCCAAAAAGCTCTTCGCTCAGCTCGTTAGTGGCGTCGACTACATGCACTCGAAGGGACTCATTCATCGAGACTTGAAACTTGAAAATTTGCTATTGGACAAGCACAAGAATATCATAATTTCCGACTTTGGATTTGTGAATCTGTACAATAAGGCCAAGAATGATCTCATGAAAACCTCGTGTGGCTCGCCGTGCTATGCTGCGCCGGAACTAGTCTTGACTCAGTCTCCATACGCTGGCCGCAAGGTGGACATCTGGTCCATCGGTGTAATTCTTTATGCCATGCTTGCCGGCTACTTGCCGTTCGATGACGATGTCGAAAACGAGGATGGAGCAGATATTGTCAAGTTGTACAATTACATATGCAGCAACCCACTCACTTTCCCCGAGTATATCTCCCCCTTGGCTAGAGACTTGCTTCGCAAAATCATTGTGCCAAACCCAGCCAAAAGAATATCCATGGACGAAATCAGAAATCACCCTTGGTTGGCTCCGCATGCCAATTTGTTGTCTATCCGACAATTGGAGTGGGATAAGATTGTCACCGAAGACAAAGAGCGTCACGCGGCATCCCGCTTAGGCGATGCAAACAGGCAAAAGAGATTTTCAATGTTCAACGAAACTACAAGCTCATCGGCACTAATGTTAAACTCGACGAAGCCTCCGCATGGCCGGTCGTACACCTCAAACTCGAACATCATATACTCGAATCCCACGACGCTGTCTTCGTTTGCTAATGTTGTCGCGTTGCCAAATGACAGCAAGCTTAATCATTCATCGTCTTCTGTTGCATCGAATCCATCTGTTATGGCGCAAGGAGTCGCTAGGCTAATGAACGATGATGCGTCTCCGACAAGACCTGCTCAACTTCCATTCACTCGGGGTCATGCCAAGTCCACATCTATGTCTGGTTCCTACCCCTCGGCGAGCTTTGCGCTCAAGGCGATCGTATCAGAGCACGAAACGCCATCTGAGCCAGAGCAAAATGCACATTTGAACACGCCGCCTCGAGGCGAATTGAGTCGGGTAAGCACCTACGGTGGAAACATCCTGACTATTGCTGAAAGTCCAACTCAAAATGACTTTGGATTGAAAATTGACCGTTCTGCCAAAAACCTTGTTCCCGTGATGGAAAGGTTGCCTCACGCTCAACGTAGACCTCGCCCAACATCCTATCACCCAGGTTCCATGAGCTCCTCGCTCAGTGTGACGAGCGCAAACACCTCAACTGTTATGGACTACATGAAGCTAACTTCCTCAATGAATCTGTCAGTACCCCAATTATTGTCGGGTTCTCCCACCAAAAGTTCACAACATACCGAGTCTGTTGCCAATACATATGAGCTGCATAGCAGCCCTGGCTCGCTGTCCACTATTCCTACCCGCAATGCCCATCGGAGGGACTCAGTTGTCACACCAATTAATGTGAATGGTGTATTGGCTTCTGACATTCATCTACAGGAAAATAAGCGCAATTCAGTGCTAAGTTACCTTGAGGACAAAATGGATACTTTGGAGTTGACGGAACTGCACAGCCCTATTCGCTCCCCTGTTGACGACTGGAGCTCTGCAAAGATACCTGAATTGCCCAAATTAGACACCGCTCTTGTCGCGCATGACACTCCAAAAATTAATCAGCTGCCAACATTTGCAGTTCCGACGGAATCTCCTATCTCTGAACCACTCCGATTGCGCGAAGGTGAGGCCCCAAGGTTGAGCGCAGTTCAAAAAGGTCCGGAGTTGGCCAAGATCGAAGTGAAGAAGAGAGACTCGCGGCAATTTGAGGTGACACAACGCAGAGAGCGCAGCAAAGAAAACAAAGAAGTCCGAGAAAATAAGAAAAAGAACAGATTTAGTATCTTGTCCTTCTACAGCACTTCTAATGCTTCGTCCAACACGCTTGCCTCTTCTAGCAAAAAAATTCTTGAGCCCTCGAACGACGCAAATATTGCCGCGCCTTTGCAACTGAGGGAACAAAAACTTCCAGACTCATCGTCTTCCGGGAACGCTTCACTGTCACGCAAAGCGTCTACAAGCACTACAAGCACTAGCACGTATGTTAATGGCAGAGAAGCTAGTGCAGCGCGCAAAGTGATGAACTTCTTCAAACGCAAGAGTGTAAGAATTGGATAAAGCTGTTATTCTATGCTGGTATGTTATGTTTATAATAGTTCTGAAAACGCACAACTTTTAGTCGAAAGCTGACCGAACTCTTCAGATTTATAATGTTTACAAGTGTAAACAAATAATTTTACGATAATTTCAGGTATATCATGCGTGAGATTCAAAAAAAAAAAATATGTGGCAAATAAGCGCGCCGCGGCGATATCGTGCTTGTAGAGTTTTTCACATCTACTA
>ERZ794936.779-NODE-779-length-12365-cov-33.036962_pt1 | contig 12365 bp, 6 predicted proteins | sample MGYA00511083_ERZ794936 | MGnify/ENA primary metagenome ERZ794936 (study PRJEB30137, sample SAMN04331409) | food metagenome | isolation source: Y2 must sample point D1 replicate A | place: Australia: South Australia | collected 2014 ... | reverse complement strand
TTTTATTCTATCAAGTCATAATTTTTTTGTTAACCAAATGTATAATCTATGTGTGGAAGTAATTTTTTATTTAACGATTGATCAGCTGGCTGATAGGAGGAAGACACACATACTGTAAAAAATATCCAAAAATACCCTAAGGTTGGGAAAAAAAATATTCTGAGGAAATTCGGTTATCCCGTCGGGCAGATGGATATTACGCCCCAATATGATACAAAGAAGTAACTCGTTATAGCCAGGTATACTGACGAGTATATTTGAACGATCCTTTTTTTCCAAGGAGATTGATCAAGAGAGAAATTGCGAGCTCATCACATATTCGTGTGTTGATTAGCAATCATATAGAAAGAGCACAACTTTGATGGTATCCCTTAATATTGTGAATACTGGCCCTTGTATATAGAGTAGTAGGTAGTATGTATTTGGATGTATAGGAGCTGGAGGAACGTAGGTTCCTCTTTGTTCCTAAACCAAAAGGAAGAGGAAGAAGCACCACCCAAGGACGCTTCACAACACTTCAGAACGCCGGACAACGCTCAATAAAGCATCCATCGGTTATCGAGTGGTCCCATCTAGCATTCTCTAAACCTGCTTGCTGCTGCTGCTCACTCCGTATATATTACTCGAAAGCAAAAAAGCCCATTTCTATTATGGCCGTGGGAAGGTCACCAAAAACGAACCAAAGCTCCTCGTCTCCTGACTATCCTACTTAAAGCAATTTTTTTTTTCACAGTCACTACACTAGACTTGCTATCTAATCAAAACATTTATCAGTTCATTTGAAAAAAAAAATCAAGACCTCCCCCATCATTCAGCTGGTACGAATTCTTTGTATTTTTCAAAAAGTTTGAGGTGGACATAAAATCAATTACTATTTCTCTCGAAATAAATGTTGTTTGGTTGAGTGTGATTCTAATTTTTACTATAACTTGGCCAGCAATTTGATTTCCGGACTAAATGATATAATACATGGCACCAGTTCAGTATTGACTCATAATGCCACAAAGGGTAAAAAGTGTAAATTGTTTGATGCAACTCCAGAAACCCCCAAAACTTAGCAAAACTTTCCCTTCTCCTTCAACGTTTTCAGCAACGCTCATAGTTTTTTTGTTTTTTTTTTCCACTCCAGGCAAATAGATCAAATTCTGGTTTTACCTTGAGCCCAGTGGTAAAAACCAATGGAATCCACTCGTAGTCTATTGTTTCACTGCAAAATGAAAAAAGTAGATAATCAAACTTGCTCGTGTTTAAAGAAAACGTACTTTAAACGTCAGCGACGCCCTTTCTGTGATCAGTTTAAAATCGTTTCAATTAGCGGGACGCAGTTTTTCACCGGTAAAGTAAACATCATTCTACCTGAAATGATTTCGACCTGATCAACTTTATAAGTGGCTGTAATTTTTTTTCAGTTAATGCTGTTTTATCAGAGCTTGGACCCCTTGTATACTTTATAGCAGTAAATATTTGATAGAAAATAGATTTCTTAAAATAAAACTCGAAAAAATGATTGCACTACTTCTTGATTGAAGCTTTATTAGAAAATAAGCCAATTGAGTACAGCAGTGTGCCAAGAAAGGTCAATACCGTGCCAAAAACGCTTGCTTTTGTCATGGTGTTGCCAAATATCCAGACACTCAATAGCAAACTTAGCATCTTTCTTAGCATCAAGACTATGGATACGGTCAAAGCATTGGTTGATGAAGACAGCCTGCTCACTCCCTTAACACATAGACTTTGGGTGACTAAGTTTGCAACTAAGGTTGTTGGAAAAGAGTCCCATGAAGGTCTGAAATGCCTGCTCAAGTAATTGTTTTTGAGCAACTGCAGGTTATTCGTTATGGAATTCAATGAAGTTAGTGCAAACAAAGGAATGCTTAGAAAGTGTGTATAAAACAGCATTTCTTTCCAGATATGTTTTCCGTATTTTTTATACGTCGACTCATTGTAAAGCTGCAATAGCGACATCAGATAGGAGGAGCCAAAGAGAAGAACAATTCCAGTGCTGTTTTTCCTTGCGGCAGGTAGCCAAGAGGTATTCGTGGAAAGCAATCTGTGCAAGTCAGCCCATGTAAACTCCTTATTTCTGTAAATGGAGGTGATAATGCAGCCTGCAGTTAGAATCAATGCGGCGAGAATTTGTGAGGAATTGTATTTTTTTTTCAAAAACAAACTGCCGTTTATCATTGTGATAACCGGGCTGAAACTTCTGAAAACAATATGAAGCGGAACAGAGATGTTGTAATTCAAAGCCATGTTATTGCCCAACGAACTTAAAAAGAACATCAAAACCGAGAGCATATAGACTTTTAGTGGAACAACTCTCTTATGACTAAAGGGTACTGCTACGCTCTCAATGGAAATGTACACAAACTGGCAAAAGGTGATAAAGGATCCGGTGTCCTGAATAGCCGGATACTGAAATAAACGCTCAAAAGTGAAAACATTGGAACAGCACCCTCCGAAAACTAACGACACGATAAAAGATACACCGAGCAAATCTGCGGCCCCCATAATTCTGTCAACGTTGGTTATATGGTTATTGTTGTTTTAGGGATCAAGTGATGATTACCTTGGAGTTCTGTTCTTTAGGTTCTTTTCATTGATTTGACGCTTTTGACAGCGGCTCATTGTGTTGCTCGAGCGAGAAAAGGTACGAATCCATTGTTGATGCAAACAAAAAATAGAAAATTTCGCAAATCCAATCACATGAATAAATTCACGTGATTGAGATCTTAAACTACATACTTTATACAGTGCACTTTTACAGCCCACGTTCAAAACAACAAGCACAATCAGTTGTTCTCTAGGGCAGCGGATGTTATAGCTTTAAAAGTGTCATACAATTTCAAAGAGCTGTATTCCTCAAGCAAATCCGTGCTTGTGGACTGCGTTTCAATCATTTCGACAAATTTTGGGTCTATAGGAACTTTGCCTAAAAATTTTAAATTCAAATCCTTTGCCAATTGTTCTCCGCCTCCACTTGAAAAGATGTCTGTGCACTTTGGACAATAGGGGCATTGAAAGCCGGACATATTCTCTACAATCCCAAGAATTTTCAACTCAATCGTTTTGCAAAAATTAATTTGCTTCTTAACATCAGCCACCGATATGCTTTGAGGAGTCGTTACTAGAACACCTCCATCAATCTGAGTTTGTCCCAGACCGGCCTCTTCCAACATTCCTATGACTCGAAGCTCTTCTGCAATTGATATATGTTCATCTGTAGTGCCTGGTGGTGTGTCAATTAACAGATAATCCAAGCCTTCGTCACCCCAGTAAACGTCTGAGAGAAATTGCTTTATTATGGCTGTCTTTTTGGGACCCCTCCACACAACACTGTTCCCACGGTTTGTAAGAAGAAAGCCAAGAGACATAACTTTTATGGACCCTTTTGTATGCGCTCTATTGCTGTCTGCGTTGAATTTCTTTTCGATAGGCAACCATCCCTGTGGTGACTGAAACACCTCTTTGCCCTCTAGCCCAAACATTCTTGGAATGGACGGCCCAGTAAGATCAATGTCTAAAACTCCAACTTTCAAACCTTTCAAAGCCAGACTCAAGGCAAACTGAGTCGTTACGGAAGACTTTCCCACACCCCCTTTTCCCGATAAAATTAAAATGATATGTTTGACATTGTCCAAAGCTTTTGGCGGTCCCGCTTGATCTTGTGACATTCTTGTATATCTCTTTTAGGTCTTTGAAAAGCTTCTCTTTTACAGCGAGAATTGTTTAACTGATGATAATTTACAAATGAGCTCATTAGTAATACAGACAAGCTTGTTTTTGTCTCGCGTGGTAAACATTTTTCAATTGTATATTATCTGTCACGTGCTTGAAGTTTTGCGTATTTTATTGGAGCATTCAAACGATCCTCAACAAAAGACAACAACGAAGCAAAAACAAACGACAGGCTGAACAAAGTCTTGTTTCTGAAGTTTGATAAGAAAGCGGCTTGATGAGTTGACAATGGAAAGACCAAAAAAAAAACAAAACAAAACAGCTGGAAGAGTAACCACCAATCAAGTTGTTCGAATTTTTAAAAGCTTAAATGAGCTACAAGTACGTATATTACAAAAGGGACATCCTCATTTACAATGGTAAACTGCTGATATATGATAAATGTATTCGTTTAAAATGCGGACATAGCTCAAAAAGAGATTGATCGGGAGCTCAGAAGTGAGTTACGAATAATTGTGGAAGATCCACAGTTAACAGCTTTACATTGCACACCCTGGAACTGCAAATACTAACAAGTTAGTTTTTTGTTACTTTATGGTTCGAGAATCTAACATGTAGAGTTACAAAGAGACTTATTGTGGCTTGGTCAACTCTAGTCTGTTGTCGTTTCTTTGAAATATTTGTACAAAACATCCAATTTAATACAGCAACCTGCATCCGCGTGAGCATGCCGAAAACGCACAAAGAACCCAACTATTTGGGTCAAACTATGCCATACCTGTAAGTGACCTTAACTCACACAATAACGTGATGAGTCAAAGATTATACAATAATAGCAGCAGCAGCAGCAGCAGCAGCAGCAGCAGCAATCTCAAAAATGCTGGCAACAACAGTAAAGGGCTAGATTACAACGGCTCAATGTTGTCTCAACTAGAGTCTCAAAGCGAAGAACAGATGTCTATTATGGGAACTAAAGTGAAACAGTTGAAAAACCTAACAACAAAGATGGGAGACGAGATTCGGAGCTCAAACTCAACGGTGAGTCAATTGGGAGAAACGTTTGAAGGGACCTCACTCAAGTTGAAAAAAACATTCAATAAGATGATGATTATGGCATCCAAATCCAGGATCCCTCTGAGGACCTGGTTTTTAATTTTCGTTGTGATTGGCTTTTTATTTTTTTACGTTTGGGTTACATAAAGATCACCACATATATACATATACATATGTATATATTATTTAATTATAAGCGTTTGGATCAATTATTCAAAGCACTGCATTTTTAGATCCTAAAATGCCTAAGTTGGCGTGTTTTTTGTTTTTAAAATTTCCAACTCTTAATTTCTTTTGCAATGAAATTAGTTTGGAATAGATAAACCGGGGTTTCCTTTTCACTAGTATAACTCTTGATATCACAGTGACAATTAAAACTAAGCAGATAAATTGTTTGAAACCCAAAAATGACAAAGAAACTGCATTTGAAGCATTTTTGAAGCCTTGCAAGTACACTGACTTCGGGAGTTTATAGCTGTAAGCAATTTTGCTAGTCCCAGCCAAGTTCAACGATCTCAACAACTCCTTCACGTAGTAAGGGGATATAGCTGTCAACTGTTGTCCAAATGGATCTTTATCGTACACTTTGATCGTTGGTGTGGAATTATCAATGACTAAGACGTCTCCCACGTCATACGTGATATCCTTTGGAAAGTCAATGCCCAAAGCGCCTAAATTTTTGGATGCGGAAAGATCAACATAGCTGAAAACGCATCGTTTGTCAAGATCCAAATAAAATTCCTTCTGCATTTCTTCAAACATCTTTTTCCGATTGCCAGACGAAGAGGACTGTTTCAGCTCTTTGATTTTTGCATGTTTTCCGTCTCTTGCACTTTGTAATGTTGCATAATTGCTTTCCCATCTTAGCATTTCGTATTCAAATGAGGATAACCGATAGTTGTACAAATACTCTTTTGAAGATTCTTTGGAAGAATCTACGAAAAGTAAAGCTACTTGTGGAAAATTCGCTTTGTTAAACTGGAAGATTTGCTCAGCACTGGTCTCTTTTAGCTCTACCAAGTTTGGTAAAAGGTCTTGTTCGATCCAATTCATGACTAAATACAAATCCCTGACTTCAACTGTCGCATACATTTTAAAAACATTTGGAATTAGCGAGTTCTCTTTGAACAAGTAAAAAGTTGGTCTTTGGGTGAGCATTTTGTTATGGTACACTTCGAGGTTCAAAGTTTTCGTTGGTTCTGACTCATTGTAATTGATTTTTTTGTACAAGCTATCAATGCTCTTTTCACTAAAAATGGACAAATCCTGGGAAGCCTTGTACAAATACATGTTGGGGAATTCTGTTACAGACTCAATCATATGCTCTAAAACATCAAGCTCTTCTTGAACCAATGATTCTGCATCGTAGTTGTATACAAGATAAATTTTTTCCGGTGTGTCGTTTTTTTCCGGTGTGTCCTTTCTTGGTGTTGTAAAGCTTCTTAATTCCATGGTGTTAATTTCTGGAATTTTCGCATTTTGGATGATTCGGACGCTGAAATCTACAACACGTTCAATATCAAAAATTGTTTCTTTCACCGTCAAAGTAGTTTCTTGTTTATTATATTTGAAAACATTGTTGTATGGTTTTTCTGGTATAATCATGAAAATTTGAGGCTCTGTTAAAGAGTCCGCAATCCCCAGGTCTTGACACACTTTTTTATTTTGTTCTGTTGATAAATCCTTGTCAAAACAGTTGAAGACACCTGTTTGTATATTGTTTGCTTTTAGTTTATTGCTTAATATTTTCCAGTTTTTGTATGAATAAAAGCAATTTGGACAATTGTGGAAAAATGAGTTCATTTTGGGCTTGGAATTCACAAAAGCATCAGCGGATTCAAACTCCGAAGACGGCCAAAAAGATACCAAACATGGCTGTGTTACATCCAAGTCTCCCATTTGCTCAACATTCACAGGAAGCTTCCCGGCAATCAAACCAGCCAATGCAACGGAATCCAAAAAGTGTGATTTGTCCTCATTTAACAAATTATCTTTGTTTTCCTTTTCTACTGTTGTACCCTTCAAAGTCTGCTCTGTGGACGATTGTTCCAAATTCATAACTTCAAGCTGTGCAAATCTTAAAAAATCTTCTTGGCTTCTTTTGAAGTCTCTTGGGTAGTCTTTGATGAAACCTTCTGGTCCATATAACTTGATTACTGGGTATGCTCTGATGTTTTCCCTAGCACAGAGATCTCCCATCTCTACGCAGTTCACCTGATGAAACACAATCTTGTCTCTGAAATCCTCGTAGTTGTTATCCAGGGTAAAATTCTTGACGGTTTCTTTCCAAATAGGAGCCAAAGTTTTGCAGTGGGAGCAGTAAGGACTGTAAAACTCCATAACGGCTAGGGAGGACTGCGTGACTAGATCAAACTCTTCAGTAGACAGAGTTGGTGGCAACTCAAACTCTGGAATATCAAAAACAGCCTTCTCTGTGTTTGATATTGCATCATTGGACGTTTCTGTGTTTGTGCCTTCCAATGCACCAAATGCTGTGTGAAAAAATGCTAGCACCCAAATCCAATGGGACATATGAACAAGACCACTGGTGGAAAGCTTCATTTGTTTTTGCTAGTTGCGGGGGGGAGGTTTTTTTTCCCTCCAGTGTAGTTGAACAAAAATATGGCGCCCCACTGGCTAATATTGCTTAAGATCGATCAACATCTTGCTTTGCACGTTTCTCCGATGTTTTTGTTTTTGAATTTTATTAGATTACTCAATTTTCTGCAGCATTTGATCACGTGGAAGTTTACTTTATACGCAAACTCAAAAATTATGTTTAGTACATTATTAGTATGCATCATTTTAGATTATGAGTTTATCTATAGAGTTAGGAACCTGTCCTTGAATAAATATCAGTAGTAGATTTACTACCCAAAGTGTTTATCTATTTTTTCTTTTTCACAAAAAATGCGTATTGTGTTTTGTTATAAAGCTCTTAAAGTACTCAAAAGACACCAATGTTATTGCGCTTGCCGGCACTGTTCGTATCAAGTTTGTGAAAAACCCTTGGTAGAACCCTTTGAATCCGCCGTTTGTTTTGTATATCTTCCTTATTGTTTTTACCAAGCTTTGTGAGTTTCTCACTTGCATTCTTGTTCTCAGGATTTCATGAGGATATGTGATTGTACTTGCAATCATTTTAGAAATGCACGACGCCAAGAGTAGTTTTCCCAAGTATTGGTCTTTGGAGGACATTATCGGCGAGTGCTGTGGCGACTCGTTGTCGTTAATTGGCAAGACATTTTGTGCTGAGGCGTTGACGTGCAAAATGGCTTTGCATTTTTCGTACAGTGGGAAGTGTATGGCCACATGAAACAACCCAAAGAAAGAGGGCAACAACCCTTTGTAGAAAGACCGCCAGCCTTCATACTGGTGCATCTTTATAAAACAGTCTAATGTCCCCTTGTACTTGTTTGCGTAGTTGTCTATGAGCACCTTATTACTGCTATTGTTGTTATTATTGTTTATGATCTTTGAAGGAGCAAACACGGGTAAGACTTCAACAACAACGTTTTTGTTGATGTTTTCCGTTTGCAACATCAATCTTGTTTTCACCACCCAAATAGGGTTGGTCAGCACTGTGGACACCAGGCCCGCAGTCATGGCACTCAGCGAATGCAACTGATAATCTTGGCCCAAATGCGATTGGTAAAATGGAGAGTGTTTGCAATGCTCGTATATCGAAAAATATATCATCCATGTGGGGAAGTAGCCCAGGGTGATGGGCACCAAACCTTTGTACAACCCTTTGATGTTTTCCTCTTTGACAATTGTTTTCAATGTTCCTAGCAAGCCGTTATATTTTCTTTTCGCAAAAGTCTTCGTGGCATGCGGGGCACTTGATGTGTTGAAATTGGATAAGGATTTCGTTTTGGCAAGTTTGTTGTCTTGTGCTTGCAATCTTGTTTTCGCAACATCTAACGGACAAACCATTATACCGGCTAAAAACCCACTTAATGCGCCACTTAAAGCAACAACTTCTGTGGAGTACAAGTTTCGTGTTATGAGCGGTATGTTTTCTTTGTTTTTAAAAGTATTAAAAGTGTTCATTGATGGGAGATGATGGGGGTTGAATTGTGTAAATCTATGCTTTCTTTAATTTGGTTTGTAAGCGAATGGGTTGGAGTGAGTGTAGTTAAATGCCGATCTGAGGGAATTGGCCCTGATAAAAAAAAAAAGAGTTGATAGGAGGAGAGTGTGAATACTGAAGTTTGATCAAAAAAAAATATCAAGCTAAGTACGATGTTGCGGTCGCCGCGAGTAAGAAAGAGACAACCACTAAAATTTGTGTTTCCTAAATGTTTTCTTTAGATGTTTTCCTGAATAGGCGAAGTTGTGGTTAGAGTCTGATAACGGTGTTTCTTTTGCAGTTGTGTCAATAATTGATGGATGTCCCTAATTTCAAGTGTAATATCTCTGCTTTTCACACCATTCAAGCGGTTCTTTCTCTGTATCTCCTTCTGTCTTCTTGCTCATTTTGCAACCGGAGAAAACCTTACTAAGAGGTATATCACGTTATAGCTCACAAGAAAATAACAAAAACACGAGGCCCGATCTCAGCAAGTGGCACTTTGAGACCTGCAATACTCAGTGCAAACAGGTTTATCATAACTTGCTCCTTCGCGCAATCTATCCAATGATATCGGATGTCCAATTACTTGACTCGATATTTTTCCACTTTTTTTTTTTTTTTTGCCTTTATTTATCAGATTAGCATGATCCGTACTTAGGCCGAAACCGTACATAAACTGGCTCTATGCAAATCTCCACGGGAAACTAAAAGACGCCATTTTTTGTTTTTCTTTTGTCATGGGATTTTCCTTTTTTCTCGGTTCTCAATTCTCGGTTCTCGGTTCTAATTGGGCGGGGTAAACCTATCCTTGTTTGATTTTATGTTGCCCAGTGTTTGATGGATAGCCAACTTTCGGGAAAGCTCAGTTCTGTATATGGTCCAGCCATTTTGTTATTTTTAGATAAAGCAAGAGATCCCAGAGGACAGAGATCAAAAACTTACAAAGATAAGCAATTCATTAAAAAACATCATTACGTGGGAGATATACATTTATTTTTCACTGTATTGTAGGCAGTTTTAAGTCTTGCACCGAAGGGAGCTGGTTTTGCTGGTAAGAAGCACTGTTCAGCAAGTGACTTTTAGAAACGGGCACTGGCTGCGAGAAAAACCCCTGGGAGTAAAACAGTGGTCTGTGCTGTTGCGGACTAGGGTCTTGCTGTGAGTTCATGTATTGTTGTTGAGGGAGAGAGGAAGAAGAAGGAGGAGGAGGAGAATGAAGAGACAGCTGAGTGGCCGAGGAGTGCAGGTTCTGGTAAAACGGCGGAACCGTAGTTGCGTACTGTAGGGTGTTTTGAGGGTTGTAGCTGTATTGGATATTTGTCACCGTTGGGTGGAAGTGTGTGTTTGTGGTGCAATCACCGCTCATGTATGGTTTTTGCAGTTGTTGTTGTAGTATCTGCAGTCCGTTTTGTATAGTTGATGGTTTTGGCAAGGACATTTCCTGTTTTTGAACTCTGTGTGTATTGCTGGCATTAGTCATCAAAGCACTGTTTTGACTAGCCAGCATGGAATATGCACTTGATGGGTAATGCAACGGAGAAAGCTGGAAGTGGGGGATCTCCGTTGGATGGATGGATGGACGGTGTGTTGCACTGGACGACTCCATGATGCTGTGGGGCGGAGATAAAGGCATTTTCAAACTATCCATCAAGTTTTCTTCACTGTTGTTTCCGTTGTATTTGTTGCTCTTGATGTTGTTGATGCTACTGCTAGTTGAACTTGTTCTTTTTTTGCTCTTGCTGTTGCTTCTGCTTCTGCTTCTGTTATCACCATTAGAAACACTACTAGTTGAGGAATTACTGCCATTAGTGGAAAAAGATGCCGTTGTACCAACACTGCATTTTTCCATGTTTTCTTGTAGTTCTTTGTGAATTGGATAGGTTGGACCATAAATTTCGGTTAGAGTTTGTAGGCAGTGTTGATTGTTATGAATTTCAAATCTTTTTTCCGAGGAAATGTACTGCAGCGCCTGGACTTTTTCGTTGTAGTAAGCAACAACATGTATTATATCGTTTTGGAATTTCAAAGAAATGGTTTTTTTGCATAAACCCGTGTACATCAATTTGTCTCCTTTTTTATTATTGGTTTCGTTGATGTTTATTGTATTTTGATCGTTCTCGTTCGTGTTTGTTTTTTTAAGAGTGTCTTGGTTGACCAACTGTTTGTAGACTAAGAATTTGTTCATCACAATTCTACTTGGCGACCAATTCAACTTGTCTGTCCATCTTTTCATTTTGCTCTCTTTTTCTTTAAACACAAAAATGTTTCCATGCTGGCATAGCTGTTTAATGCAAGTTTCGTCCAATCTTTTCAAGCATAATGGAAACTTTTGTTGCTGAGCGGTTCTGTTACCAGAACTTGTGTGTTGGTCTAATAGCACTATTTGCAAAAGAATTAAAACGTCCAAAGGAGTTTCGATCACAACATTCTGCATAGTTGGGGTCTGGTTTGTCATGTATGCACTCTTTGTGCTGTTCCCGTTTTGAGGTGTGTGATCCATGGTTGTTCGAATAAACTCAAATTGCTCAGGTGATAATCTTTTTTAGTTTTATTGAAAAAAGTTTGATTGGAATTGCCTTGTACTAATTGATTTTTTGAACAAGGATGCTGGGCCATACAATAAATAGATAACCTCAAATTTCTTTTCCTAAATGTAATTGCAGTTGTTAAGTATACACATTTGTACTTGACCGTTTTGATTCACACACACACACATACACACATATATATACATATATATATATATATATACATATATAACCTTTCCAACAGTTCAATGCACGATAATTGCAAACAAGGAATAAAAAAATGCACCTAAAAGTGGTAGTTTCCTGTTTTTTCAAACACCTGTTGCTTGTGTCTTTTTTCTTCAACGTGAACATTAGGTCCCGTAATTACTTGAGGCATTTGCTTTGAAGAAAATACCAAGACATTTTCCATGTTAATAACATTAGTAATACAAACTTTGCTCTCCCACGGAACGCCTTCTTTGTGTCGAGCGTGCAGCAACTATCTTGATAAACGATATTTTTTGACAATACAACCATTTCTTGTCATGGTCGATATTACCTGTGATGTAGGATTACTACTGGGATTACTACGATTACTAACACTTTAGTCAGGCATAATTTAAGCTTTTTTTCTTGAGAAATTCAGCCCTTTAAAGTTAATCACTGCAGTTGAAGCAACATAAACACATAAACAAACGGCGTCCACTAATATGAAACATCTGTATGCGGCCATTCAATGATACAAAGAAATACAAAAGACAACATAAAAAAGGTTTTCGCCTGATATTTGGTCATGTCACTAACATTGCACCAGGGCGGCCTTTGATATACTTTGTTTCGGAGAATGCTCTTAGACAAAATGCCTTTTGCATGCACAACAGCATTTTTGAATTTTCTCACGCTAATCATTCTTTCGGGAGAGAAGAAAGGACCTTTATTATACGTTCTTATGATCATATGCCGGGAACAAGGAACTTTATTGAGTTCTTTATTGAATGCCATTGTGACCTGCAGAAGAAAGCGCAAAAATGGAAAAAATGGAAAAAAAG